>BFBZ01000007.1_pt511 | contig 301216 bp, 268 predicted proteins | sample 1888401 | NCBI WGS metagenome assembly BFBZ01 (sample SAMD00112614, study PRJDB3348) | symbiont metagenome | host: Chara braunii
CYCGATKWTTGACGCCGACCTCGATCAGGCCTCTTCGTAACGCAGCACGTTGGCGAGCTCGCGCTTGATGTTGGCGAGTTGCGCGGGRGTGGTCTGYGGCATCGGCATGCGCGGCTGGCCGGCATCGGTGCCCTGCAGCGYGATCGACGTCTTGATGTTGGCCGGCAGGTTGTCGGCCACGATCGCATTCCAGAACCCGAGCAGCSCCTTGTGGATCTCCAGCGCGCGRACATGGTCGCCCTTCTGCACCGCGTTCCAGAGCGCGACRCACACGCCGGGGACSGCGGCCGGATTGGCCGCGATGGTGCCGTGRCAMCCCAGCGCRAACGACGGRTAGAGCAGCGCGTCCACCGCGGTGTAGATCTTGCAGCCCTTCGGCACGCCGAGCATCAGRTCGGCCATCAGCTTGAGATCGCCGGCGCTCTGCTTGACGCCCTGCACGCCCGGCAGYTCGGTCATCAGGCGGATCAGCAGCGCCGGGCTGAGATAATTCCACGGCACCACRTTGTAGATGATGACYGGGATGTTCACCGCCTCGGTCAGCGCCTTGAAGTGCTGATAGGTCGCCTCCTCGTCCGGCTTGAACACATAATGCACCGGGGTGACCTGCAGCGCCTTGACCGGCAGGTGGGCGATGGCCTTGGCGCGGTTGATGGCGTCGCGGGTGCTGTTGACGATGATGCCCGCGAGCACCGGCACCGCGCCGTTGACCTCGTCCACGCAGATCTTCATCAGGCGRACGAACTCGTCGATCGACAGCGTGTGCCCTTCGCCGGTGCTGCCGCCGACGCAGACGCCGTGAACTTTCTTCTTCAGGTTGAACTGGACGACYTTCCGGAACGCCAGTTCATCGATTTCACCCGCRGCGGTGAACGGKGTGACGATGGGGGGAACAATGCCGGTAATATCAAGACTCATGGTGCTGACTTCCTGGTTGGGGAGACATGGTGGTGACGGGTTGGAGGAAAGGRCCGAACGGGSCCGGGCGGTGAYGTCRGTGTCGTGCTCTGTAAACCTTCTGACATGTTAGATTKTCCGGKWTGATGCGGGCGGTGCGCGGCGCGGAATCACAGCCGCARCATCTTGCCCGGGTTCATGATGCCCAGCGGATCCAGCGCCCGCTTGACGTCGGCCATCAGCGCGATGGCYTCGCCATGCTCRATYTCGATCTGGCCGATGCGATGAAGSCCGACGCCGTGYTCGCCGGTGCAGGTGCCGCCCATGCGGATCGCCCGCAGCGCGACCCGTTCGGCCAGCGCCTCGGCRCAGCGSCGGGCACCAAGATCCGTCTCGTCATAGACGATGCCGAGGTGGAAATTKCCGTCGCCGACRTGGCCGACAATCGGCGCRTARAGGCCGCTGTSGCGGATATCCGCTTCGGTCTCCGTGATGCAGTCSGCAAGCGCGGAGATCGGCACRCAGGCRTCGGTRCCCATGATGCTCCAGCCCGGRCGCATGGCGAGGTTGGCGTGRTAGCARCTGTGCCGCGCCTTCCAGAGCCGCGAGCGGTCTTCGGGYTGGTCGGCRTAGCGRAATGCRTCGCCGCCATTGTCGGCYGCRATCGCCTGCACCRTCGCCACCTGCTCGGCMACSGCYGCAACGCCACCGTGGAATTCGACGAACAGCGTYGGCTTCGCCKCGAACTCGTCCAGYTTCGAGTAGCGGATACAGGCATCCATCTGTGCGTCGTTGAGCAGTTCGATCCGGGCCACCGGAATCCCGCTCTGCAGCGCCKCGATCACGGTGTCCATCGCCATGCGCAGCGAGCCGAACTGGCAGACCGCGGCCACGACRTGCTCGGGCAGGCCGAACAGGCGCACCTGCACCTCGGTGATGAGGCCGAGCAGGCCTTCGCTGCCGACRTAGAGACGSGTGAGATCCAATCCCGACGCCGATTTGCGGGCGCGRGTGCCGGTGCGCACGATCCGGCCRTCCGGCGTCACCACGGTCARGCCGAGCACGCTTTCRCGCATGGTGCCGTAGCGCACCGCCGCCGTGCCCGATGCGCGTGTCGCGGCCATGCCGCCGATCGAGGCATTGGCGCCKGGGTCGACCGCGAAGAACAGGCCCTGGTCRCGCAGATGGGCGTTGAGCTGCTCSCGCGTGACTCCGGCCTGCACCCGGCAGTCCAGCGCCTCGGKYGACACCTCGAGAATRGCATCCATCCGCGAAAAATCGATACAGACGCCGCCATGGATCGCGGCCACGTGTCCTTCCAGCGATGTGCCGGTGCCGAAGGCAATGATCGGCACCTGCACTTCGTGGCAAAGCTTCGCAACCGCCGCGACCTCGTCATTGCTCGCCGGAAACACCACGACATCGGGCTGTCCCGGATCCGGCAGGCCCTCCCCATGGCTGTGATGGGCCCGCACCGCCKCYGACGTCACCGCACGATCGCCGAGCAGCGCCCGCAGGCGGGGCAGAATGCGCGCCACGTCGCGCGTGGTGTCCTCTTTGCTTTTCGAAAACGGCATCGCCACRGATCCTCGTCAGGTCAGGCGCCGAGATAGGCGTCGCGCACRTGATCGTCGCGCAGCAGGATCGGCGCGGGTCCTTCSAGCGCGATGCGGCCGCCCTCCAGCACGTAGCCGTAGTCGGCGACGCCGAGCGCGGCATAGGCGTTCTGCTCCACGATCACCACGGTGCGGCCCTCCTCGGCAATGCGCTTGATGTCCCGGAACATCTCGGTGGTCAGCTTCGGCGACAGTCCCATCGACGGCTCGTCGAGCAGCAGCACGCGAGGGCCGGCCATCAGGCCACGGCCGATCGCCAGCATCTGCTGCTCGCCGCCGGACAGCACCCCGCCCATCTCCCGCGACTTGCGCTTGAGCACGGGAAACAGCGCGAACACCTCGTCCAGCGTCGCGCTCACCGCCGCCTTGTCGTGGCGGCGCACATAGGCGCCGACCTCCAGGTTCTCCCGCACGCTGAGGGTGCCGAAGATCCGCCGCCGCTGCGGCACGCAGGCGACGCCSGCCGCCACCACCTGCTCGATYGAKCGGGCCTCGATCGGCGCTCCCGCRARCCGYACGGTTCCGCTGGWCGGCTTGAGCCGTCCGACGATCAGGTTGAGGGTGGTCGATTTCCCGGCGCCATTGGCGCCGATGATCGCGACCACCTGGCCGCGGGGGACCTTGATCGACACGTCGAACAGCACCTGCGCCTTGCCGTAGAAGACGTCGACATGGGACAGCTCGAGTTCGAGGGACTCGCCTGTCGCTGCAACCGCCGATCCGGCGGCGGGYATGACGGMGTGCGATGGAGCGGCGTTCAGCATGACAGGTCCCGTTGGCCTCAGTATTGAACCGCCGAGCGGACCACCGGCTGGTTGCCCTTGATCTCGACGATGTTGACCTGCCGGTTGCAGTCGCCGGCGGCRTCGCACTTGTAGGATGCGAGCAAGCCGTCATAGCTGATGCCCCCRAACGCCGCTCGCACCTTGTCAACCTCSGYGGAGCCGGCCGCATTGATCGCCTTGGCCGCCAGCACGGTGGCGTCATAATAAGTCGCCGACCARACGTCCGGCGCCATYTTGAAGCGCGYCTCGTACTTCYTGACAAAGGCCTGCACCACCGGATTCGGRTCGGTCGGCACGAAGTAGGATGCGCTCATGGCGCCTTCGGCGGCATTGCCGGCGAGCTTCAGGAACGCCTCCTCGCTCAGCACCGCGCCGGCGAACTTGAACGGCAGRCCGAACTGCTTGGCCTGGCGCACGATCAGCGCCGCATCGGAATCATGCGCCCACAGGATCACGAGCTCGGCGCCRGAGCCGCGCAGCTTGGCGAGCTGCGCCGAATAATCCTTGTCGCTGGGRTTGTGGCTCTCGACCGCCACCGGCTTCAGGCCCAGCGCCTGCATCTGCGCAAYCACCCGCGCCTGCCCCGACTTGCCGAAATCGTCATTGGCATAGAACAGCGCGGTCTTCTCGCCGGCCTTGAGCTCCTTCTGCGCGTAGTCGATCAGCGCCTTCGCCTGCACATCGTCGTCCGAGCGGGTGCGGATCACATACTTGCATCCGCTGTGGGTGATCGCGACCGAGGTGCCGCCGGTCAGCGAGATCACCTTGCCGTTGCAGTAGGTGTTCTGGGTCGCCATCTGGGTCACGGAATAATGCGGGCCGATCATCACCGGCACCTGATGYACCTGCATCAGCTTGTTGACGGCGTTGATCGCGCCGTTGGTRTTGTCGCCCTGGTCGTCCTCGAACACCACCTGCAGCGGCTTGCCGAGCACGCCGCCCGCCGCATTGATGTCCTCGACCGCGAGCTCCACGCCCTGCTTGAAATTGCGCCCGACCAGCGCCTTYGGCCCGGTCAGCGGCAGCGACACCCCGATCAGCRGYTGCGCCGACGCCGCGTGGRCCGGCGCGCCCGCGACCACGGCCGCGAGCATCGCCGCCACGRCCAAGGTGCGGCCGGTGGTGKTGTTAAAGGTCCAGATCATCATCTTRTTGGTCATCATCATCCTCCCCATGATTTGTTTTMCGTTGTCGATCGCGCTCATTTGGCCGCGCTCKTCGTCGCCAGCTGRTAGGCTGCGGCAGCTCGCGCCGGCGCCGCSTCYGCTGCGGTGTCGTTGGCCACTTCAGTGCGCTCGCCGAGATAGGCTTCGATCACTGGTGGCGACGTCATCACGGTGCCGGGYGCCCCGTCCGCGATCAGTTCGCCGAGATTGAGCACCACGACGCGGTCGCACATGCTCATGACCAGCTTGATGCGATGCTCGACCACCAGGATGGTCACGCCCTGGGCGCGCAGGTGCTGCAGGATCTGGGCGAGCTCGAGAATGAGGCCGCCGCGCAGGCCGGCTGCCGGCTCGTCCAGCAGCAGCAGGCGCGGGCGGTTGACCACGGCGCGCGCCATCTCGACCAGGCGGCTCTGTCCGAAGGAGAGATCGCCGGCGCGGCGATGGGCCAGATGACGCACGCCCATCTGCTCCAGCGCGTCGAGCGCCGCGGCCCGCGTCCGCGCCTCGGCCGCGCCGAGACCGCCCGCCGGGCGATGACAGGCGACCATGACGTTCTCCAGCACGGTCATGGTYTCCCACAACCGCACRTTCTGGAAGATGCGCGCCACGCCGCTGGCATGAACCTCCCAGGCCGGCCGGTTCTCCAGATGATCGCTGCCGAGCGCGATCGAACCCGCGATCCCCACCGTGCCGGAGCAGGCGTTGATCATGGTCGATTTGCCGGAGCCGTTCGGACCGATGACACCGAGGATCTCGCCCTCGTTGACATCGAACGACACGCCGTCGAGCGCCTTGACGCCGCCGAAGCTGCGGCTCACGCCGCGCAATTGTAGCAGCGGCCGGGCGATGCGCGCCACCGGCGCCGCCGCGGCCAGCTCCACATTCGCCGCCGCGGCCGCCTTGGCGAGGCTGAGCGGACCGGTAGGCGCCTCCTCCTCCGCTTCACGCGGCCCGGTGAGGAACGCCCCGACCAGCCAGTCGCCGAACACGCCGAGCCCGCGCGGCCAGATCAGCAGGATGATCACGACGCCGAGCCCGAACGCAGCCATGTAATAGGTCTGCAGCGAGCGCAGCGCTTCCGGCAGCACGGTGATGACCACTGAGCCCAGCAGCGTGCCGGGAATCGAGCCGAGGCCGCCGAGCACCACCATCAGCATCATCTTGATGCTCTCGGCGACGGTGAAATTGGTCGGCGCCGCGAAGCCCACGAGCAGCACGTAGAGGCCACCGGCCAGCGCCGCCCACACGCTGCAGACCACGAACGCGATGGTCTTCACCCGCACCGAGTTGACGCCCATGGCTTCCGCGGCCAGTTCGTCGTCGCGCACCGCCCGCATGTTGCGGCCGATACGGGTGCGATGGAAATAGATGGTGAGAGCGTAGACGCCGAGCGTCACCGCAAGCAACGGCAGGTAGAGTTGTCGGTCGATGTCGGCGCCGAGCGCGGGGATGTTGAGCGTCGGAATGTTGCGCATGCCCATCGGGCCGCCGGTGAGCCACTCCTCGTTCAGCGCGACCAGGCGGAAGATCTCGTTGAGCGCCAGCGTGGTGATGGCGAGGTAGTGGCCCTTGATCCGCGTCGACAACCGGCCGAGCGCCACGCCGACCAGGGCTGCGAGCCCCATCGCGCCCGGCAGCGCCAGCCACCACGGCAGTTGCAGCCGCATCATCAGCAGCGCGGTGGCATAGGCGCCGAAGCCGACCAGCGCRGCCTGGCCGAGCACGATCTGGCCGGCGACGCCGGTCACCACCGACAGCCCGAGCGCCGCGATGGCGAAGATCCAGGCGAGATTGAGCACGTGCAGGTAATAGGTGTTGAGCCCGAGCACGATCGGCAGCACSAGCGCGACCGCAATGCAGATCCAGGCCAGGRCACGGAAGACGGGACGCATCAGAAMGCTCATGATCATCCCCTCAGGCGCGGTCGGCGTTGCGTTCGGGCAGCAGGCCCTGCGGCCGCACCAGCAGGAAGACCAGCAGCACGGCRAACGCGATCGCGTCCTTGTAGGTCGACGAGATCTCGAAGGCCCCGACGTTCTCGACSACRCCGAGCAGCACGCCRCCGACGATGGCGCCSGGGATRCTGCCGAASCCRCCGATGATCATGGCGACGAAGCCCTTGAGGCCGACCAGCGTGCCCATTTCCGTSGTCACGTAGAACAGCGGCGCGAGCAGGATGCCCGCGAGCGCCGCCARCACCGAGGAGAACGCGAAGGTSCCSGCCAGCACGCGRTCGACTGGAATCCCCATCAGCGCCGCGGTTTCGCGATCGACGGCRGTSGCRCGCATCACCTTGCCGATCATGGTGTAGCGCAAAGCGAGATACTGCGCGGCCATCACCACGACYACGACGGCCATGACSACGAACTGCTGSACCGGCARGCGCARGCCGGCGAATTCSAGMACRCCGTCGCCGAACGGRCTGTCRTAMAGGATCGGYTCCGGYCCGTAGATGATGCGCGCCATCTCCTTCAGGAAGATGCCGAAGCCCACGGTGGCGATGATCGCCACCAGTGCGCGCTGCCGCTGCAAGCGCGCGAACACCAGCCGGGAGAACAGCGCACCGAGCACCGCCATCACCAGCGCGGTCAGGATGACGGCGAGCCAGAACGGCAGGCCCATGCTGACGGTGAAGGTGGCCACGAACACGAACGCCGAGAAGGTGAGGAATTCACCTGCCGCAAAATTGACGATCGCCATCGTGTTCCAAACATAGGCGTAGCCCAACGCGATCAGCGCGTAGATGCACCCCATCGCAAGGCCGCTGAGGATGACCTGACCCAGCACGTTTCTCCCCTTCTCTCCCGTCCGCCGGCGCAGTGTCCGCTGCCGCGCGGGATGTTGTTGTCGTCTAAATGCATTCCACCATGCGCAGCAGCGCGACCATGCCGGGATCGTCCTGGCCGATGGTCTTGTCCGCGAACATGCGCGCACGGCCGATCCGGTTCGGCTTGTCGCGGAACGCGGCGATCGCTTCCCGCACCGCCCCGGCCGCCGTGGCCTTGAGGTCGGCTTCCGACGCGGCCGCATCGCCAAGCAGCGCGACACGGATCGCGTCCAGCCCGTCGAGCACGGTCTTGTCGCCGAGGTTTGCGCCGCCGCGTGCCGACAGCGCGGTGACGATCTCGCCGAGCATGGCCGCGAGCGCGGCGCGATCGAGAGTTGCAACGCCCGCGGTCCGCCGCATCGCCGTCATCAGCGCGACGGTCAGCAGCGTGCCGAAGCTCGAGCCCGAGGCGCGGGCGCTAGCCTGCGTACAGGCCCTGAAGACCTCCTCCAGTGTGTCCGGCGGGGTCGCCATCGCCTGCGCGATCAAAGTCGCGCACTTGTCCAGCGTGGTGCCGAGATCGCCGTCGCCCAGCCGGCCATCGAGCGCATTGAGCTCGGCGGCCGCAGCATGCATGCCGTCGCACCAGCGCAGCCATGCGGCGGCAAGTTGAGCCGCACCGATGCTCACGACACGCTCCAGAACGGACAACTGGCGGGAGCAGCCAGCAGCGCCTCGAGCTCGGCATCGAGCTTCATCAGCGAGATCGAGGCGCCCGCCATTTCCATCGACGTGGCGTAGCGCCCGACCAGCGGCCGGACAATGACGACACCGAGATCGCCCAGCACCTGCGCCACGCGCCGATAGATGATGTAGAGCTCTTCGGCCGGCGTAGCGCCGAGACTGTTGACCATGACAGCGACACGGCTGCCACGCGACAATGCAAGCTCGGGCAACAATCGATCGAGCATCTCATCGGTCAGCGCATCGGCTGTTTTCAGCGGACCGCGCCAGATGCCGGGCTCGCCATGGATGCCCATGCCGAACTCGACCTCGTGCGCGGCGATCTCGAACGACGGTTTGCCGGACTCAGGCACGATGCAGGGGGTCAACGCGACACCGATCGACCGGCAGGCCGCATTGGCCTTTTCCGCGATCGCGGCCACCTCGGCCAGCGACGAGCCGACGGCAGCCTTGGCGCCCGCGGCCTTGTAGGCGAGGACGAGGCCGGCAACGCCGCGACGCTTGTCGCGCTGATCCGCACCCGCACTTGCGACATCGTCGGCCACGCGCACCGACGCCACCGCCATGCCCTCGAGTTCGAGCATTTCGCGGGCCATGTCGAAGTTCATACGGTCTCTTATACACATCTAGCGCCGCGACGCTTGTCGCGCTGATCCGCACCCGCACTTGCGACATCGTCGGCCACGCGCACCGACGCCACCGCCATGCCCTCGAGTTCGAGCATTTCGCGGGCCATGTCGAAGTTCATACGGTCGCCGCCGTAGTTTCCGTAGAGCTGCAGCACGCCCGCGCCACCGTCGGCCGCGCGCATCGCCGTGATGCAGTCGTCCGTGCGCGGACCGGCAAACACGTTGCCGACGGCGCAGCTGTCGAGCAGCCCGGGACCGATGTAACCAAGGAACACCGGCAGATGGCCGGAGCCGCCACCGGTGACGATGCCGACCTTGCCGGCGACCGCTCCCTGGGTGCGGCACACGACACGGCCGCCGTCTCCTGTCCGCTTCAATTCGGGATGGGCAAGGCACAGCCCGTCGAGCATCTCGTCGACATAGGCATGCGGATCGTTCAGGATTTTCTTCACGGCGTTTCCAGAGCTGACTGACGAAGACTTGACCCGCGTTTATCGGAAAGCGCTTCCGAAACCCGGTTTCTGATTGTAACTACTCAACTAATTCTGACTGACATGTTACAGAGTACGCACCATTTATCACCATTGTCCGCTCCTGCCAAGAGGCGGGACGCCGCACCGGAGCCTCGACCATGCGAAACAGCCGCTTCCGAAAACAGCTCTGCAAAGGTCCGCCGATACGGCTGGAGAATCTCCGCGTTTTTGGCGATGCTGGATATCTGCCGGAGGATGGACGATGAGTGCGACACGACGACAGGCCACCACCAAGGCCGCGAGGCCGAAGGCCGCCGGCCCCAAAACCGGCGCGGCCGAAATCGGCCGGCCGAAGTCCGCCGCCCCGGTGTCGCAGCGCATGCTGGCCTACGAGAGCTTTCGCAATCAGATCCTGACCGCCCAGATCCGCCCCGGCCAATTCGTGTCGCAGCGCGAGTTGACGCGGCTGCTCGACCTGCCACTCGGCGCGGTCCGCGAGATGATCTCGCGGCTGGAAGCCGCACGCCTGATCATCACCGTTCCCAAGCGCGGGCTGCAGATCGCCCATGTCGATCTCAAGCTGGTGCGCAACGCGTTCCAGGTGCGCAGCATGATCGAGCGCGAGGCGACGCGGCACTTCCTGGATGTCGTCTCCGACGAGGAACTGGCCACCATCGAGGCCGCGCATGACCGCATCCTGCAGCGCGCCTCCTCGCCCAAGCCGGATGACACGCTGGATGCCGATGCGCAGGCGGTCGACTGGGGACTGCACGACCGCATGGTCGATGCGATGGGCAACGACATCCTGTCCGAGATCTATCGCGTCAACAGCCTGCACGTGCGGCTGATCAGGATCGATGCCGCGGTGGTGCGCCCGCTGCGGGTGCTGCCGGCGATGCAGGAACACCTGGCGTTCCTCGCCGCGCTGAAGGCACGCGACGAGGCCGCCGCTATTGCCGCGATCACCAGCCACATCGAAAATTCCCGCCAGCGGGTGCTGCAAGCGATGCTCGAGGGCGGCGCCGCGATGGGCACCGGCCGATCTCAAACACGGCCGCGCGAGACGGCCGAACAGGGCCGCTGACGGATCCGGCAACGGCACCGGCCGTTGCCCGGGGTACGCGCGGCCTGTCATCGCCACCGGCGCACCTCAGAACTTCACCACGGACAGAAGCGCCGGCTGGCCCTTCCTGATTTCCACGATGTTGGTCTGGTGATTGCAGTCGCCGACCGCATCGCATTTGTAGCCGGCCAGCACGCCTGCGGTGTCGATCCCGGCGAATGCGGCGCGCACCTTCTGGGGATCGGCGGAGCCGGCATCGTTGATCGCCCGCGCCACGAGCTTGACCGCGTCGTAATAGGTGGCGGCATAGAGCTCGGGATCATCCTTGTACTTCGCCTTGTAGGACTTGACGAAGGCCTGGACGTTCGGATCCGGATTGTCGGAAATGAAATCGGAGGCGCTGATCACCCCCTCGCCGCTCGATCCCGCGAGCTGAATGAATTCAGGCTGGCTGAGCGACGTGCTGCCGGCGAACTTCAGACCGAGACCAAGCTGTTTCGACTGGCGGACGATGAGGGCCGACTCGGCATCGTGTGTCCACAGAATCACGAGTTCTGCGCCGGCGCGCTTCAGGCGCGCGAGTTGCGCCGAGAAATCGGTGTCGTGAGGGTTGTGACTTTCGACCGAGACCGGCTCGACATTGTTGCTTTTCAGCGCGGCGACGACACGCTCGGCGCCACCCTTGCCGAAATCGTCATTGATGGAGATGACACCGATCTTCCTGGTCTTCAGGTGATCCAGCGCATAGGTCACCAGCGCCTTGCCCTGCAGGTTGTCGTTGCCGCGGATGCGGAACACGAACTTGCAGCCGGTGGCGGTGACAGGCACGCCGCTCGCGCCGGTGATCGACACCAGCGCACCCCCGCAATAGGATTTCTGCACCGCAAGCTGCGCGACCGAAAAGTGCGGACCGAGCACGACCGGCACATTGCGGGCGTCCTTCAGCTTGTTCATGGCATTGATCGCCGCATTGGGATTGTCGCCCTGATCGTCCTCGAAGGCCACCGACAGCGGCTTGCCGAGAACTCCGCCGGCGGCATTCACTTCGTCCACCGCAAGGTTGACGCCTTGCCTGAAATATTTTCCGAGCAGGGCCCGCGGCCCGGTCATCGGCGCCGAAGCACCGATCACGGTCTGCGCGCCGGCGGCCGATGCCAGCATCGCACTGATCAGGACGGCGACTGCGCAGGCAGCCTTGACGGTGGCTATGGTCTTCATCGCTGTTGTCTCCCTTGGACGTTTATTTGCATGTTTTGTTGTTGCGCCGACCGAGGCCTGCATGCGGCTTGCGCGGCCCGGTCAGGACGGAGGTTCGCCGGTTGCAGGCCCGGCAGAAAGAAAAGCTGCGCGACCCGCTAGGTGGCGCGCAGCAGAACGCCGCGGCGAACCAGAACGTCGCGCAGCGTGCGAACATTCACCGCGGACGCCGGCGTGTGCTCTCTTGCCGCGAGCGCCGCGGCCACGCCCGCCGCTTCGCCGGTGGCGAAACAGGTCGCGGTGATCCGCACCGAGCCGTTGGCTTCATGGGTCGACGAGATGCAGCGGCCGGCCAGCAGCAGATTGTCCAGCCCATCCGCCACCAGGCAGCCATAGGGGATGTCGTAGCGCTCAGTGAGCTGTTCGGCATGTGACAAGCCGGGTCGATCCGGCTCATGGATATCGATGGGAAAGGCCGCCTGTGCGATGGCATCCGAACACGGAACCGGCCGCAGCAGATCCTCGCGCGCCAGCGTGGCGCGGCCGACCACCCGGCCGGATTCGCGGACACCGATGCGATCGGCCACTGCCGCGACATAGGCGTGCGCGCAGCCCGGCACGGTCTCGCGAAACCAGCGTGCGAACTCCAGGACCTGCCGGCTGAGCGCGATCACTGCCTCTCCCGTCCAGTTGTCCTCATGGCTGCCGGTGGTCACGCGGCTGGCGTTCACCACGGCCTCGCCCCGCAGCGGCCAGCCGGCGAGATGCAACTCGGTGCGCTGCAATCCGAGCAGCCCGGACTGATAACCGCGCGCCAGCAGCCGGCCGAACCCCCACAAGTTGACATGAGCGGACGTCGCATCGCCGATGATGCTGCCGGAGCGAAAATCCGCCGGATTGGCGCGGGCGTAGGCCAGCAAGGCGGCGAAATCGATGCCGCCGAGCTTGAAGGTGAGCGACGCCGGCTGCCGCACGGTTTGCGCATCGCTATGGAATTGCGCGCCAGCGCGGCGGGCGACGACCGCATCGCCGCTGGCATCAACGACCTGACCGGGAATCAGTCGCCGCCGGCCGGCCGGCGTCTGCACGATCAACGCGGCGATGCGGCTGCCCTCGCGCTCCACGGCAACCAGCGGCGCATTCAGCCACAAGGCGACACCGGCTTCGCCGAGCAGCACGGTCTCCATCAATCCCAGTTCCGCATGATTGATCGGTGTGCGTGTCGCCGTGTAGCCGACATCGTCGCGGACGTGGCCCGGTGACGCCCCGACGTCGCGCAGGCGCGTGACCAGACGCTCGCCGAAGCCGGCGATGACCTGGCGGCCCTGCACATCGTGGAAACCGGCGCTGTGCTCGAGCAGTTGCCAGGCCAGCGTGCCGCCGACATGACCGCTTGCTTCCAGCAAGATGGTGCGTGCGCCCTCCTCGGCAGCAGCCACCGCCGCGGCGACGCCCGCCGATCCCGCGCCGACCACGACGACGTCGGCGGCCTCGTCGATCACCTCGATCGTGCTCATGCCGGCACCTGTCGGCGCAGCATGATGCCATACATCGCGGCCGATATCAGGGCGAGCACCGCGGTCAGCATGATCGCGATATCGAAGCTGCCGAAACGATCGACCAGGATTCCGGTGGCGATCGGCGCGCAGGCGCCGCCGAGGAATCCGCCGAAATTCTGGATGCTGCTCACCGATGCAACCGATCGCGGCGTCTGCATCACCTCGCTGGCCAGCGCCCAGTAGCACCCCGACGACAGGCTGTAGGTGAACATGCCGAGCGTCAGCAGAGCGACAGCCTCGGTCGCGTTGGTGCTGAACACGGTGGCCAGCATGGTGCCGGCCGTCAGCAGACCGCCGGTCGCCACCACGGCGCGGCGCGCCGTGAACGGCACGACGCCGCGGGTGACCATCCAGTCCGACACCTTGCCGCCGCACAGCACGCCGACGGCGCCGGCGATGAAGGGCAATGCCGCCACGAAACCCGCGCGCGTGATGCTGATGTGCTGCACGCGCTCGAGGTAGGTCGGCAGCCAGCTGATGTAGAACCAGAACACATATTGCAGGCAGAAGGCGCCGACGATCATGATCCAGATCGGTGCCTGACGAAACAACGCCGCCCATTCCCCACCACTCAGCGGAGTTTCGCTGTCCGTCGCACCGCCGTCGGTCTGGCCGGCACGGATGTAGGCCAGCTCTTCCCGGCTGAGCCAGGGATGCTGCGCCGGTTCACCATACAGAACGAGCCAGCCGATCACGGCGACGAAACCCAGCAGGCCGATGATGATGAACATCGCCGGCCAGCCGAACGCCACCATCAGCACGGTGGCGAGCGGCGGCGAGATGGCGAGGCCGAGCTGGGTGGCCGCGATGTAGATGCTCGTGGCCAGYGCTTTCTCATGGTTGGGAAACCAGGCGTTGGTCGCYTTCAGCGCACCGGGAAACAGCGGCGCCTCGCTGATGCCGAGCGCAATGCGCARGCCGACGAATTGCGYSACCGATCCCGCAAAGCCGGTCAGCACCGATACGATCGACCACAGYCCCGCCGCGAGGGACATCAGCAGCTTGGGTCCGAAACGATCGATCAGCCAGCCGGTCGGGAGGTTCATCAGTGCGTAGGGCCAGACGAAGGCCGACAGCACGATTCCCATGGCGGTGTTGCTGATGCCGAGATCACGCATGATCTGCGGGGCCGCGACCGACAGATTGCCGCGATCGAGATAATTGGAGATCACGAGCAGCGTGATGGCTCCGATGATCAGCCATCGAAAGTTGCGTCCCTTCGGCCTGGGACCGGCAACCGCTTCCAATCGCACCGCCGGCGATATGGCTTGCGCGTCGAATGACATGACTTCCTCCCGATGCTTCACGCTTGCGCGTCGTTTTCTGCTCCGACACGCGTGAGGCGCCGCCGGTGGACGCGGACGATGCCGGAAGGGATGGAAGAATGTCAATCCTTATTGTGGACTATCGTTCCACAATACGGGACATTAGGAGCGATGACCGAGCGCCCTGCTGATGGCCTCGGCATGGTGGATGACGATCTTGGCAACCCCGTCCACCTCGGCCAACGGCATCTTCCAGGCGGGCCCGCTGACGCTGATGGCGGCGAACACCCGCCCCGCCAGGTCACGGATCGGCGCCCCCACGCAATGCAGCCCGGGCTGATGCTCGGCCTGGTCGATCGCGTAACCGCGACCGCGGGTCAGCACGAGATCATGCTTCAGCGCGGCGACATCGGTCAGAGTGGTGTCGGTGAAGCGGGCCAGTCCTGCGACCACGAACGTGTCCACGACCGTGTCGGGTTGGTACGCAAGGATCGCCTTGCCGACACTGGTGCAATGGGCCGGCGCGGACTCCAGGAATGCGCTCGACGTCGCGTCGATCTGCGACTCGGACTTGCCGATCACCACGGCGTGACGGCCGTCGAACACGGCGAGATGCACGATCTGATCGGTGAGCCGTCCCAGCGCATCGACATAGGGCCGCGCCTCGCGGTGCAGGTCCATGTTGGCGAGGACGGTGTTGCCGAGCGCATAGAGCTTCAGGCCGAGGCGATAACGATCCCGATTCTGATCCTGATCGAGCAATCCGGCCTCGCGCATGGAGGAGAGCAGCCGATGGGTCGTGCTCTTGGGATACCCGGTGCGCTGGCAGATCTCGGCCAGCGACAGCGACCGATCGGTCCGCGAAAAAGTATCGAGCACGCGCACCACTTTGACGAGGGATTTCAAGCCCTCGTCGGAGCGCGCAGGCGATGAAGCTGACAGATCAAGCTTGTTCAAAGAAGCCACCTTGTCCCGGTATGTGGAACGCAGTTAGAGCACGTCCCGTTGACGAAATCCACCTTCGTCATATCCCACATAACGGAATACAATTCCGATAAATGTTGACAGTGCCCCCTGCAAGGGGCAACAGTGCGGCCAAGCTCGTGACACCAACAAGAGCGGAGCGCGTGTCGCGGTTGCGGCACCAGCAACGGGGAAACGGAGCATGAGCCGATCCATTTCCATCCACCACATCGTCAGCTCGGCGCCGGCCGGAAACCCACCACCGGCCATCAGAGCTGTCCCCGAACCCGCAATCCAAGGAGTTCTTTGATGTCCACCGCCGTCCTCGACAAACCGAAAGCCAAAACCTTCAATGCACGCGACACGCTGACGGGCATCCTGCCGCCCTTCACCATGCCGTTCGATCGCCGCGGCGAGATCGTGTTCCCGGCCATCAAGCAGCAGGTCGACTTCGCCGTGGAGCGCGGCGTCAACGGCATCGTCGTCGGCGGCAGCACCGGCGAAGGCCACACCCTCGGCGCCGATGAGTTCACCAAGGTGATGCGCGCGAGTCACGACGCCCTCGCCGGCCGCAAGCCTTTCATCGTCGGGCTGATCGTCAACAGCACCCGCGAGGCGATCGAGCGCGTCCACGCGCTGCGCGATCTCAATATCGCCGCACTGCAGATCACGCCGGTGCACTACTTGTTCAAGCCAAGCCCGGAGAACACCGTCGCGCATTTCCGCGCGATCTACGAAGCCACCGGGATTCCGATTCTCATCTACAACGTCATTCCCTGGAATTATCTGAGCGTCGARCTGATGCTGCGGGTGATGCGCGAAGTGCCSGGCGTCGTCGGCATGAAGCAGAGTTCGGGCGACCTCAAGTCGGTCTCGGACCTGATGGGAAGCGTCGCGCCGACCAACGTGGTGCTGAGCGGCATCGACGCCCTGCTCTATCCATCGTTCTCRCTSGGYGCCCACGGCGCGATCAGCGCGCTGACGGCGGCRCTGCCCGGYGTCTGCGTGGAGCTGTGGAATGCGGTGCARGCCAAGGAYCACGACGCCGCGCTGGCGATCCACACCAAGCTCAATCAGCTGTGGAACGTGTTGCGGCACGACAACCTGCCGGCGTGCGTGAAATACATCCAGCACCGCCAGGGCCTCGACCTGTTCCATCCGCGCGCGCCGATGGACGAGGTCAGCGACGAGCAGAAGCGGGTGATCGACGACGCCCTGCGCGACTTCCGCTTGTGATGCCAGGCGTGGCCCGCCGAAGCGGCGGGCCACGCCCCCGTCTCGCGGCGTTGGCGAAGTCATGTTGGAAGCCTCACTGAAGGCCCTTGGCCACGCGATCCACATCTGACCGATCGCCGAACGGCGCCAGGCGCCGTCGCGAGAGCAGCCGATCGGCCTTTGAGATTGTCCGCCTGCGGATGGCGACAATGTCGGCACAATCGCTCCCTGCTGCGCGGAGCTCAACCCGGATCAGTCGCGGATGACTGGGTCTGGCGTATCAACTTCCCGATGATGGAGATGCCTGACTGGTGCAAGGGGAAGGTTTCCTCGCTTGGGCGAGCCCGGATCGCGGCTGAACGCGCGTTCGCGCGCGTCAGGAACGGCCTCTCGAAGGCTGAATACGATGAAACGTTGTGGAAGAAGGAAGGCAAAGTCAGGGACGCAATATCGCGCGCGGCTAGTCACGGTCACATTATAGTCGCTGTAAAGCGGCACGCTGAAATGCAGCCCTTGACTCAATTGAACGAGCAGACCATCGATCGAGATAGCCCATGTGGATATCGGCAGCCGAACGCGCAGAAAGGCCGGGGGAAGGTTAAAGGTGCTCTTTGTCCCCGTATATTGTTGCTCGGCATAGCAGGCTTCGGTTGCAACGGTCATGCCTCGGAAACGAAGGCCGTACTCTCCTCGCCAAGTGCGACGGCTTGAACCGCCCTGGGGCTATCGACTATTGTCCCGACCGCCGACATCGACAGGCATCAGCCCGCTTAAAAGCGCGGATCGAAAAGAAAGAAGGGCGCTAATGAACGAGCCGGCACAAAAGCCCTTGATCGAAATCCGTGGATACTGCCCCGTCTGCGAGCAGAACACGGTCTATACGGCCAATTCTGTCTGGTTCAGGGACAATCTGTTTTGCTCGACGTGCCACAACGGCTCTATCCCGCGCGAGCGGGCAATGATGAAGGTCCTCAAACAAATGAGGCCGAACTGGCAAGAGCTCATGATCCACGAGTGTTCACCGATCGGTCGCGGCCCAACTGCCCGGTTCATGCGTGAATGCAAAGGTTATGTCGGCAGCCACTATTTCGCGGACATTCCCGCCGGCGAGATGTCGAAAGGCTATGTCAGCCAGGATATCGAGGCTCAAACTTTTCCCGACGAGGCCTTCGATATCGTCATCACTCAAGACGTGATGGAGCACGTCTTCCATCCGGCACGTGCCCACCAGGAGATCTGGCGAACATTGAAGCCTGGAGGCCTGCACATCTTCACGACCCCCATCATGAAGGATCTCGTGAAGTCTCGGATTGTCGCGGAGATCAAGGACGGAACCGTTACTCACCTGGAGCCGCCAGAGTATCACGGTAACCCGATCGACGAGAAGGGGTCATTGGTCACCGTCGTTTATGGATACGACATCGCCGACACAATCGTAGAGGCCGCTCCTTTCGATGTCGAGGTAAGACGCTTCAACGATCGAACAGCGGGAATTTTGGGAGAACTCACAGAGGTTATCGTATGCGCGAAGCGCTAAACCGCGCGTTCCAGCAGCCCCTTCAGCGTTAGCGCCAATCCGCCCCCCGCGCTGCTCATGATCGAATTGCGCAGCAGGATGTTTGCGCTGGTCATACCCGAAGAAATTGTTGCAGCTCGCGATTGCCGTGTTCGCTGCGACACCTAACGGAAGGCCAACAGTAGGTGCGGAAGTGTATCCAGCTCCAAATTTAGTCATCATGCCCCCGATGACCACGCCGCTGATGCTGTCAATCGTTGCCAGAATTGCTGACATCGAGCAGCGCGCCGATCGCGACATCGTTCGCGATACGCTTGATCGTGCCCTTGCCGGTGGTCAGGATGTTGCTCGGCACCATGAGTTTCGATGTGAGATGCGTGTCTGTAATGTTCAGGCTCCTGATATGAGATTTTCACACAAGAACACATCAGGAACATCAGCCCAACCGTCGCACGCGTGCGACGGTTGAGGGTCAATAACCGTCGCACGAAACGCCTTTTGTTCTCGGCACTTCGCGGAATTCGTTAGCAATGTTATGGGGTTATTTGGTGGGCGCACCAGGGCTCGAACCTGGGACCCGCTGATTAAGAGTCAGCTGCTCTACCAACTGAGCTATGCGCCCGGAACCCGTCCGGATATCGATGCGGGAGGGCGTCGTGTAGCAAAGCGAACCCTCTATGTCCAGCAAAGGAAACAAGGTTTTCCCGCCTTCTGGGGAGAAATTTCGAGGGCCGCCGGAAGCCGCCCCCAAATACAGAAAAACCGCTGAAAATCAGCGGCTTCTCCGTATCTCAGGGGCTGGGAGCCCGGCTCAGAGCCGGCTCGGGCCGTCACTGCGGTCATTTCCGCGGTCGCGGTCGCCGCCACGGTCCATATCCCGGTCGTCGCCACCGCGGCGGTGGTGTCCCCCCATGTGGATGAGGAAGGTCAGGCGCCGCTTCTGGCCCTCATCGAGGGTCTTGTAGAGCGGGTCTGCCGCATCGGCGATTTTCTTCAGGCCGACGGCGGTCGCCGCCATCCGGTCGGAGCGTTCACGCAGGCGGGTGACGGGATCCTGCTGATCCTTGGTGTCGGCCGAGGCGTTGGCGCGGTCGATCCGCTGCTTGGCGAAATCGCGCACCGCAGTTTCGATCGCAGGCCAGTTCTTCTCCTGGTCCGGTGTCAGTTTCAGCCCGGCCTTCACCGCGGCGATCCGTGCGTCAAGGAAAGCAAGCCGATCTTCCGGACTCATGCGCGAATGACGCCAGCCGCGCCCGTCGCCATCATGATCCCAGCCGCGATGCTGAGCGTAGACAGCGGTGGAACCAGCCAATGCAGTTGCTGCAACAGCGGCGAGAATGATCTTCTTCATCAGAACCTCCAGGTAGCGCCCCGCCTCAACATGGGCGCGCCCGGTGTTCCGATCAACTTAAGGATTGGATAGAAAGATGTATGGCCGTTAAGACATCCGCATCGCGCGCGTCTTTGGAAATGTCGAGCAATGCCGACGCACATTCTGCAAAGAATCGATGCCGTCGCCGGCGCAGACAAACGTCAATTCATCCCCAGCAGATGCGGCAGCCACAGCGAGATTTCCGGGATGTAGGTAATCAGGCCCAGGAACACCAGCATCGCCAATAGCCACGGCAACACGGCGACGGTGATTTCGCTGATCCCCATCCTGGCGATGCCGCTGGCGATATAAAGATTGAGGCCGACCGGCGGATGGCAGAGGCCGACTTCGGTGTTCACGATCATCAGGATGCCGAGGTGAATCGGATTGATGCCGATCTTGGTCGCCAGCGGATACAGGATCGGCGCCATGATCAGCAGGATCGATGACGGATCCATCACATTGCCGGCCACCAGCAGCAGCACGTTGACCACCAGCAGGAAGACCCATGGACTGAAGTTCTTGTCGACGATCCAGGCCGCCATTTCCTGCGGGATCTGCTCGTGGGTCATCAGGAACGAGAACAGCACCGCATTGGTGATGATGTAGAGCAGCATCGAGCTCATGCTGGCGGCCTGCAGCAGGACCTTCGGCACTTCCGTCAGCTTGAGTTCCCTGTAGACGAACACCGTGATGAAGAAGGCATACACCGCGGCAATGGCAGCCGCTTCGGTGGGCGTGAAGATGCCGCCGTAGATTCCACCGAGCACCATGACGATCAGCAGCAGCCCCCAGAGGCTTTCGCGAAACGCTTTCCATCGCTGCATGTAGGTTGCGCGCGGCATCCGCGGATAATCCCGGCGCCAGGCGATGAACCAGGTCACGGCCGCCAGCATGCAGGCCAGCAGGATGCCGGGAACGATGCCCGCGATGAACAGCGCGCCGATCGAAGTGTTGGTCGACACGCCGTACAGCACCAGGATGATCGACGGCGGCACCAGGATGCCGAGCGCGCCGGAAGTCGAGATCACGCCGACGCCGAAGCGGCGCGGATATCCGTGCTCGACCATCGCCGGCATCATGATGGAGCCGATCGCGACCACCGTCGCCACGCTGGATCCGGAAATCGCGGCGAACATCGCGCAGGCGACCACGCCGGCAAGCCCAAGCCCACCCGGCAGATGACCGACCAGCGACGTGGTGAAATCGATCATCCGGCGCGCCACCCCGCCGCGGGTGAGGAATGTGCCGGCGAGAATGAAAAACGGAATCGCCATGATCCCGAAATTGTCGAGGCCGGAAAACAGCTTCAGCCCGACGCTCTCGATCGGCACATCCGTCATCGTGAACAGGAACGTCAGCACCGAGAGCCCGAGCGAGATCGAGACCGGCATGCCGGTCAGCATCAGGGCAAACAGCAGCCCGAAGATCAGCGCCGCGCTCATCAGGCTTCTCCCCGGCTGATCGCAAGCTTGGGATCGACCTCGATGCCGTCGACATGGGTGTGATCGTGGTGCGGCAACTCACCGCCGCGCCAGTAGGCGAACGCCACCTGCAGAAAGCGGAAACACATCAGGTAGGAGCCGAGCGGAATGCAGAGATAAACGATCCAGCTCGGGATCTCGAGATCGGGCGAGGTCTGGTCGGTGCTCATCAATTCGAGGACGAATTTCGCACCCATGGTGCCGACAATGGCGGTGAACAGCGCGCCGCCCAGCAGGCCGAACAACGTGACACCCTTGCGCCACCTGGGATTGAGCCGGTTGATCAGCACGTCGACGCCGACATGGATGCCCATCCGCACGCCATAGGCGGCGCCGAACTTCGCCATCCAGATGAACATGTAGATGCAGAGCTCCTGCGCCCAGGAGAAATGAATATGAATGAGATAGGGGTAGAGTAGCGGAATGCCGGTCCCGAAGCGGTGCACCACGGCGAGGAAGATGACCAGCGTCGCGCCGCCCATCAGCGAGGCGATGAGGATTTCCTCGAGGCGATCGAGGACGTACATAAATGCCTTCACTGAAATCCCCCGATGGACCGCTCAACGCGCTTATGCGCGCTTGTTGTTATGCGCCACAACCCGGCTGGGCCGCGTTGCGTCCTTATAAAGAAACGCAAGTCGGATATCTCCGACTTGCGCGACAGGATTGGCCGCAAAGGCCTCAATTCACCTTGGCGTTGGCTTCCTTCTCGAACGCCGCGATCAGGTCCTTGCCGACCCGGGGCGCCATCTCCTCGACCACCGGCTGCATTGCCTTCTTCCATTCGGCCTTCTCGTCCGCCGTCAGCTCGTAGAACGTGGTCTTGCCGGCCTTCTTCATGGCTTCGATGGCGTCATCGTTCTCCTGCTGGGAAATGCTGTTGGAATACTCGGTGGCTTCATCCATCGCCTTCTCGAGCTGGCCACGGATATCGGCCGGCAAGCCGTCCCAGAACTTCTTGTTCACGATCACCGCATAACCGATGTAGCCGTGATTGGAGATGGTGGCGTGCTTCTGCACCTCGTTCATCTTTTGGGTGTAGCAGTTCGACGGCGTGTTCTCGTTGCCGTCGACCACGCCGGTCTGCATCGCCTGGTAGACATCCGAGAACGCCAGCACCTGCGGAATGGCGCCGAGCGCGCGCATTTCCGCCTCCAGCACCTTGGACGACTGGATGCGCATCTTCAGGCCCTGGAAGTCGGCCACATGATGCATCGGCTTGTTCGACGTCATGATCTTGAAGCCGTTGTCCCAATAGGCCAGCCCCTTGATGCCCTTGGGCTCGAGCTTGGTGAACAGGCCCTTCCCGATCGGCCCCTTGGTGATGCGTCCAAGCGCCGCCTTGTCCGGAATGATGTAGGGCAGATCGAACACCTCGAATTCCTTGACCCCGAGCGGGCCGAACTTGGCGAGCGAGGGCGCCAGCATCTGCACCGCGCCGAGCTGAAGCGCTTCGAGCTCTTCCTTGTCCTTGTAGAGCTGCGAATTCGGGTAGACTTCGACCTTGACCTTGCCGTTGGTGTATTTTTCCGCCAGTTCCTGGAACTTGAGCGCGCCTTTGCCCTTCGGCGTGTCGGGCGCGACCACGTGGCTGAATTTGATGACGATCGGCTGTTGCGCCGTCGCAGGCCCGATCAAGGTGGCCATCGCGACCGACAGGGCGGCCAGCATGAGTTTTCGCATTTTTTTGTCTCCCGTTTTGTCTTCTTGTCCCTCACGAGCCGGAATCGCCGTCACCGCCGACTCCGAAATTTCGGCCGCACCATCGCAAGCCATGGATCACAAGGCCATTGCCCGTTAGCAGGGGGTGCGAACGCTCGCGCAGCATTTTGCTGCAACGCAAACGTGGCGCAACCGCACAGATCCGGTCGACGCCCGGCGCTGTTTAAAACAGTTTACGGATGAGTTGAAGTCCTCTGCGGTCAAAGCCGCCCGGCGATCGGCGAGCCCTCCCTCACCGCAGGATAAACACCGGCCTACTCCGCATCGAGCGGCCTGCCGCGCACGTTCGGGCCGAAGCCGACCATGGTCACGACAACGATGATCATGGCCACCGTGATCAGCGCAAACACGCCGCCAACGCCGATCTCGCGCAGCACATAGGCGATGATGAAGCCGGAGAACATCGCACTCAGGCGGCTCATGGAATAGACGAGTCCGGCCGCACGCGCCCGCACCGCGGTGGGGAACACTTCGGTCTGATAGGCGTGGTAGGCGTAGGACAGCACCGTATTGGCCGCGGTGAGCAGCACGCCACAGAGAATCAGCAGCGCGGGTTCGGCGAGTTGCGCAAACAGCAGGCCGAAGCCGCCGATCGCGACCGCCGCGCCACTGATGATCCATTTGCGTTCGAACCGGTCGGCGAAGGTCGCCGCCAGGAGCGCCGAAACCGGATAGGCCACCGCGATGATGAAGGAGTATTGCAGGCTCTTGGTCACGGTGATGCCCTTCTCCACCAGCAGCGTGGGAACCCAGTTGGCAAAACCGTAGAAGCCGAAGGCCTGGCACAGGTTGAAGACCATGAACAGCAGGACAAGGCCCAGATAGGGCGGCCTGAACAATTCCGCATAGGTTGCTTTCGCCGCCACGCGTGACGCCGCGGTCTCTGTGGCCGGATCCGCGCGCGCAGGCACGCCCGGCGAAACCTGATCCGGCGACGCTTGACCTGATGCGGCCTCGATGCCTCGCAGGATCTCGGAAGCCTCCGCGGTGCGGCCATGGCGCGCGAGCCAGAGCGGGCTTTCTGGCACGAACAACCGCAGCACCCAGATCACCATGCTGCCGGCAGCGCCGATCAGCACCACCCAGCGCCAGCCGTCGAGGCCGAGCGGCGACAGCGGAACCAGCCACCACGACAGCAGCGCCACCACCGGCACCGCCGTGAACATGACGGCCTGATTGACCGCGAAGGCGCGGCCACGGATGCGGCTCGGGACCAGCTCGGTGATGTACGCATCGATAGTGATGATCTCGACGCCGATGCCGACACCGGCCACGAACCGCCAGAACAACACGCCACCGCCGCTCGACTGGCACGCCATGATCACCGATGCCACCGTGTAGCCGAGCAGTGCGTAAGTGAAGATGAAGCGGCGACCGAACCGGTCGGCCAGAAAACCGAGGAAGAATGTGCCGACGAACAGGCCGGCGAACGTTGCCGCGATGAACGCACCGATGCCGGAAAACCCGAAGAACGCCTGCGTGGTGGTGGTCAGCAGGCCGCTGCGGATCAGGCCCGGCGCGATGTAGCCGGTGAAGAACAGGTCATAGAATTCGAACCAGCCGCCGAGCGACAGCAGGATCACCAATCGCCATACATAGGACGACGACGGCAGCCGCTCCAGCCGCTCGGAAATCGGATCCGGCCGCCTCCCGGGATGTGACAGACCGACGGCAGCATCGATGTCGACTGCGCTCATGGCATCCTCCGGATAACGACGACGGCTTGCAGCGTTGTCGCGCGGTGTTTCCTCGATGCGGCCCCTGCTTGGTCGGAGGCCTTTCATCCGGATGCCATGTTTGCCGTCCCAGCGCCTGAAATCCAGACGAACATATCGATGACACCGTTCGATAAGTTCGATGGCATCGCGCCGCGCCGCAACATTGACCGCGCAGCGGCCCCTGTCATTCTCGGCCCCGGCGTCCGGTGAAGGATCAACCCGCGTGCGCGATCTCAGACCTCTCGGCTCAGGACTTTTTTCTCACATGGCGGTCGCCGCGGCGCTGCTCACCGCACTGCCCGCCGCGAACGCCCTTGCCGACGCCCCCGCTCCGGTCATCGCACCGGGACACATGCCCCGCGTCAATACGATCGATGCGCGCTTCCAGTCCTACAATGTCGAGATGGTCGAAGTGACCGGAGGCCGCTTCTGGAAGCCCTATGCGTCCCGGCCGACCGCCCCACCAGCCCCCGGCGCGACTGCCGACCGCTTCGCCGACCGTCCACCGACCGACCTGACCAGCCCGCGCCTGCGCAAGCTCACGGCGGCGCTGGGGCCGGCCTATCTGCGGATCAGTGGAACCTGGGCCAACAGTACCGCTGTCACCGATACAGACATCACGCCCGACCGGCCACCGGCTGGATTCAACGGTGTGCTGACCCGCGCGCAATGGCGCGGCGTGATCGATTTCGCACGCGCGGTCGGAGCAGAGATCATCACGTCATTTGCGACCAGCCCGGGCACGCGCGACGCACATGGTGTCTGGACGCCGGCCCAGGCGCTTCACCTGCTTGCCATCACCCGTGCATCGGGAGGCGATATCGCCGCCGCCGAATTCATGAACGAACCCGACCTCGCCGCGATGGGTGGAACTGCATCGAGCTATGACCCCGCGGCTTATGGACGGGACTTCAAAATATTCCGCGCGTTCATGACGCGACACGCGCCGCACACGCGGATCTTCGGTCCCGGCACCATCGGCCAGACCGCAAAGGTCTCGGATCTGCTGGCCGCCTCGGGACACCGCCTCGATGGCATCTCCTATCATCACTATGGCGACGTCTCGCAGCGCTGCGATGGCCACCACACCGCGGACGATGCACTGTCGGACGCCTGGCTCAGGACGACGGACCGGGCCTTCGCCTTCACCCGGACGCTGCGCGACCGGTTCGCGCCGGGCAAGCCAATCTGGTTGACCGAGACCGCCGAGACGGCCTGCGGTGGAAATCCGTGGGCCGCGACATTCGCCGACACCTTCCGCTATCTCGATCAGCTGGGGCGGCTGGCGAGGTCCGGCGTCCGCGTCGTCATGCACAACACGCTCGCGGCCAGCGACTATGCCCTGCTCGACGAAACAACCTTCGCCCCCCGGCCGACCTATTGGGGCGCGCTGTTGTGGCGCCGCCTGATGGGCCGAATCGTGCTCGACACCGGCGTCCCGATCCAGGCGGGCCTGCATGTCTATGCGCATTGCCGCCGCGATGCGCCGGGCGTGGCACTGCTGGTCATCAACACCGACCGCGACGCGCCCCACGCACTCACGCTTGCGGACGCGTCGGAACGTTACACACTGGACGCCGCGAACCTGCAGGACGGCAGCGTGCGGCTGAACGGCGGTCCGCTCGCGCTCGCGGCCGACGACAAGCTGCCGCGCCTCTCCAGCGCGCCAACCGCGGCTGGCCGTGTCACATTTGCGCCGGCCACCATCAGCTTTCTCGCCATTCCCGAGGCAAACAATCCTGCCTGCCGATGACGGGCCGCAAAAACAAACACACCACATGACTTCGAGTCATGGTAGTTTCGCCGCAGCCAAGCCGACAGGACAAACGATTGCCCAACGACACTCTTTACACCATTTCGATCTGGGTCTTGCCGCTCATCATCGCCATCACGTTTCATGAGGCCGCCCACGGCTTTGCGGCGCGCCAACTCGGAGACAACACCGCCTGGCAATTGGGGCGCGTCAGCCTCAACCCGCTCAAGCACATCGACCCGTTCGGCACCATTTTTTTGCCGGCCATCCTGCTGCTGTCACATTCGCCATTCCTGTTCGGCTACGCCAAGCCGGTTCCGGTCAATTTCCGCAACCTGCGCCATCCCCGGCTCGACATGGTCTGGGTGGCGCTGGCCGGCCCCGCCATGAACATCCTGCTGGCGGCGCTCGCCGCGCTGGCGTTTCACCTGATCGGCTTCATTCCCGAGGGCGCGGCATCCTGGGTCGCCGACAACCTCAAGAACGCGCTGGTCATCAATGTCGTTCTGGCGGTTTTCAACATGCTCCCGCTGCCTCCGCTGGACGGGGGGCGGGTGGCCGTCGGGTTGCTGCCCAATGCGCTGGCCGTTCCGCTGTCCCGGCTGGAGCCCTATGGCATGCTGATCCTGATCGGCTTTATCATTGTCCTGCCGGCCGTTGGCTCACAATTGGGCCTGAATCTGGATTTCATCTCGCAAATCCTGCGTGCAACGACAGGTTTCATTCTGAATTTGCTGCTCTTGCTCACAGGCAATCTTTCGTGACATGCCTGTGTCGTGACATGCCTGATGAGACCCAACCAGTGTGCTGAGCGCGAAGTTCCTGCGATTATGCGGCTGGCTCTTTCAGGAACTTCGCGTTCATAAAGCGCACTGGAATCATAAAGTTATCTAGTGTCCTTTTCGAATTCGAAGTTCGGTCGGGAGTGTGGCAAGTGATGCGAACTTCGAATTCGGGACACTAGACAGGGATTTGAAAGACTTGTGGCCAAAGCAGCTGACATGATGATTGCCCGGCGCGCCGACACCCAGGCTCGCGCCGATGTCGCGACATGGAAAATGATGGCGAAGCTGAATGGCAAGGATTCTCTTCCGGCCGACGCTCAAGCCTATCTGGCCGGCTACCAGGCCCTGCTCGCCACCACGACGGAGTCTGCGGCCACCGAAGCCACAATCAATCTGGTCTACAAAAACTACTACGCGACGATGGGCGGCAATGGCGCCGCCCCCACGATTCAGAGCGGCCCGGTCGATCCGATCGCAGACAATGTGACACCCTTCCAGCGGCCGAAGCCACAGCGACCCGCCCCCCAGCGATCGAAGGCGCCGCAATCCGTCAGCAAAGGGATTGGCTCCGACGGCAAGCCCCGGCTCCCGGTCGGCCTGATTTTCATCGGCCTCGTGATCGTGGTGGTCGGCGTCCGATATTTTCTGGGCTGGTAAGAGTTATTATCCAAAGCCGTACAATCGAACCGGATTGTCGACCAAGATCGTCTTGCGTACGGCTGCATCGGGCGCCCACACCGGCAACTGGTTCAGCAGACGGCCGTCATCGATCTGATACAGCGGGCTCACGTCGGTCGGCTTGCGCCCGGGGACCATGGCCGAGTCCGGGTGGGGCCAATCGGTGCCCCAGATGATCCGATCGGTGTTGGCGGCGATCAGCGCCTTGGCGAACGGCATCACGTCGGGATAATCCGGCCCCTGGGTCGACGCGCGATAGGCGCCGGAAATCTTGACATAGGCCTTGCCGGTGCGGACCAGCTCCACAAGGTCGGCAAATCCGGGTTGATCGAGGCCGAGCTTCGCCTCGGCGCCACCGAAATGATCGAACACCACGGGAACCGGCGAGGCCGCGAGATCTCCCTTGATCGCCGCGATCAGCGGCAATGTGGTGTAGATCTGGATGTGCATGCCACGGTTCTTCATCCGCGCCACCGCGGACTGGAATCGCTGCCGTCCGATCGAGGGATCATTGATACCGCCGGTGGCGAGATTGATCCGAATGCCGCGGAAACCGGCCTTCTGCATGGCATCAAGGTCGCCGTCGGGCGTCTTGTCGTCGATCACCGCGACGCCGCGGGCATTGTTGCCGCGCGCCTTCATGCCAAACAGCGTCGCCGAATTGTCGGTGCCATAGACGCTGGGGGTGACGATCACCACGCGATCGATGTGCAGCGCCTTGTGCAGCGCCGCCATTTCCTCCGGCGAGGCCGGCTCCGGCGTATAAACCCGGCCGGCAAAGAACGGAAATTTCGCCTCGTCGCCATGGATGTGGGTATGGCAATCACAGGCGCCGGCGGGCACATCGAAGTTCACGGCAGTTGAAGGCTGCGCGGCTTTGGTTCGTCCGGTTCGGCTGTTCATGGTTACTCCGGCTGCAACGGATGCAAGCAGCAGGCTGCGTCGCGTCATCATTGCGTTTCTCCCTGTGCCCGATTTGTTCGGCAGGCTCCACGGCCGGTTCGCGCCGGCGCAGGGATGATAGCTCAGAGGCTGCGGCTTTTGTCGGGCGATTTTTGCAGAAGCTTTGCCTCCCAGGCGCCGCGCTTCACCTGTTCGGCGATCAGCGCGAGCATCAACTGCTTCATTTCCTCCATGACGTAGGTCGAGGGGCGGTTGCGCAGCCGGCAGATATACAGCGTGCGTGTCAGTTTCGGCTTCACGATCTCGCGCGCCAGCAACGTTCCGGCCTTGAGCTGCTCGCGCGCGAACAGTTTTGTCGCCACCGAACAGCCGAGCCCCGCCAGCATCGCGCCGATGATGCCCGAAATCGAATTCAGCCGCAGCACTGCGCTGGCCTCAAGCCGCTTCAGCGGCACCGGATCGTCGAGCAGCGCCCGCGAGGACACGCCCTGCCGCAACAGGATGTTCGGCAGCCGGGTCACCTCCTCGAACGCGATCGGTGCCTTGCTCTTGCCGATGACCTTCGGCGTGCCGACACAGAACATCTGCTCTTCCAGCACCGGCTCCGCCACGAGATCTTTCTCCAATGGCGGATTATAGACCAGAGCGAGGTCGACCTCGGACGCCAGGAGATGCATCAGCGTCGCTCCCGACAGGCTCTCGGTCAGAGACAGCTTCAGGTCGGGATATTTTTCCAGCACCGTCTGCATCAGCGGAACGCCGATTGCTTTCATGCCGGAGTTCGCCATGCCGATGGAGATGTCGCCGGACATCGCGTTGCTGCCCTGCCGGATCTCGCGCTCGGCGTCCGACATCGCCCGCAGGATGATGCGGGCATGTTCATAAAGCCGCTCGCCGGCCGCGGTCGGTTCCATGCCGCGCGGCTTGCGCTCGAACAGCGGCATGGCAAACTCCGCCTCGAGATTGGCGATGTGGTGGCTCAGCGCCGATTGCGCCACGCTGGCCTGGTCCGCGGCACGCGACAGGTTGCGCTGCTCATAAACCGCAATGAAGTAGCGGAGCTGGCGCGAATCCATGCTGGTCCCGATCGAATGCGTTCTAGGAGATCGAAGGCTCCCATCAACAGATTATATTTTTCAGATGGCAGGCGGAAGCCTAGTCTCGGTTAAATCCACCAACACCACGCGCGGGAGAAAACCATGACAACACGAGACACCCCGGCACCGGATTTGCCATTGTCGGGGGTGCGGGTGGTGGAGATGACCCACATGGTGATGGGGCCAACCTGCGGCATGATCCTGGCGCAGCTCGGCGCCGAGGTGATCAAGGTCGAGCCGCCGGGCGGCGACAAGACCCGCGACCTCGGCGGCATGGGGCACGCTTTCTTTCCGTTGTTCAACCGCGGCAAGCGCAGCCTTGTGCTGGACCTGACGCGGGCCGCCGATCGCGAGACCATGCAGCGGCTGCTCGCCACCGCCGACGTGTTCCTGGAGAATTTTCGCGATGGCCTGCTCGACAAACAAGGACTCGGCGCCGACGAGCTGCGACGACGGCACCCGCATCTGATCATCGCCGGCCACAAGGGCTTCCTCTCCGGTCCGTACGAGCACCGCCCCGCCCTCGACGAGGTGGTGCAGATGATGACGGGCCTTGCCGCCATGACCGGCACCAAGGAGAAACCGCAACGCGTGGGGTCATCCGCCAACGACATCATGGGCGGCATGTTCGGCACCATCGCCATCCTGGCCGCGCTGTATCAGCGCCGTGGCGGAGAGAAAACCGGGACCGACATCCGCATCGGCCTGTTCGAGAACTGCCTGTTCCTGGTCGCCCAGCACATGGTCCAGTACGAAATGACGGGCGAGAAGCCGCTGTCGATGCCGGAGCGCGAGCACGCATGGCCGGTCTACGATATTTTCGAGACCGCGGACCACGACAAAATCTTCATCGGTGTCGTTACCGAGGGCCACTGGCGAAGCTTTTGCGGCGCCTTCAACCTGCAGGACCTGGTCGACGACCCCTCCCTGCAAAACACCACCGACCGCATTCTCGCCCGCGCCCGGATTCTTCCGCGCGTCGCTGGGGAAATCAGGCGCTGGACCATGGCGGATGCATCCGCGACGCTGGACCGGCTCAATATCTGCTTCTCGGCGATCAACCGTCCCGAGGATCTGTTCAGTGATCCGCATGTGCTGCGCCCAGGCGGCCTGGTCGGCGCGACCGGCGTCGATGGTGCGGCGCTGCGCGTCCCGGCCCTGCCCGTGGAATGGAATGCCGCGCCCCTCGGCGAAGGCTTGCACGTGCCCGCGCTCGGGGCCGACACAGCGGCGCTGCGCGCCGAACTCGACATTCAATCCACGACCGCGAGGCTTGCATGAACACGATCAACGCCATCTATCCCGCCGACGGCATAACGCTGCGCGAAGTCGGCCTGCGCGACGGGCTGCAACTGGTCAAGACCTTTCCGTCGACCGAGGCCAAGCAGCGCTGGCTGCGCAAGGAATATGACGCCGGCGTGCGCCATTTCGAGGTCGGCTCCTTCCTGCCCGCAGCACGGTTTCCGCAATTCGCCGACGTGCGCGACATCGCTGCGACGGTCGCAAACCTTCCTGGCGCCCATGGCGTCGCGCTGGTGCTCAACGAACGCGGCCTGGACGAGGCGCTGGCCGCGGGGGTGCCGGAAATCGCGGCGGTGGTCTCCGCCACCGAGGAACACAGCCAGGCCAACGCGCGGCGTTCGCGCAACGAGGCGATTGCGCTGATCCGGCGGCTCTGCGCGGCCCGCGATGCCAGCGCCCACAAGCCGCTGGTGCATGCGGCGATCTCGATGGCTCTGGGCTGCTCGATCACCGGTGCGGTCGATCCGAAGGAAGTGGTCCGGCTCACCGGACAGTGCCTCGAGGCCGGCATCGACGCGATCGGCATTGCCGATACCGTGGGATATGCCGGTCCCAAACACGTCGGAGACCTCACCGCGGAGGTCGTGAAATTGTTCGGCGACAAGCCGGTCTGCGTGCACCTGCACGACACCCGCGGCATGGGCATCGCCAACGCCTCCGCCGCGCTCGATGCCGGTGCGCGCATCCTCGATGGCTCGCTCGGCGGCCTCGGCGGCTGTCCCTTCGCCCCCGGCGCCACCGGCAATGTGGTGTTCGAGGATCTGGTGTTCCTGTGCGAGAGCAAGGGCTTCAAGACCGGCATCAGCCTCGACAAGCTGATCGCCGTGCGCGCCATCCTCACATCGGAAATGCCCGGGGAGACACTGTATGGCGGTCTCGCCCGGGCTGGTGTTCCGAAGGGATATGCGGCGGTCGCGTGATGAGCCGGGCCGTCGCCTACGCGCTCGCCGGCACCTCCGACGCATCGCGCTGCTGCTTCATCACGATCTTGTTGAGCGCGCCGAGATAGGCATTCGCCGACGCCACCAGCGTATCCGGATCCGCCGCCCGCGCGGTCACGGCGCGGCCATCCTGCGACAGGCGCACCGAGACCTCGGCCTGCGCATCGGTGCCGGCGGTGACGGCGTGGACCTGATAGAGCTCCAGCTTGGCCTCGTGCGGCACCAGCGCCTTGATGGCGTTGAAGACGGCGTCCACCGGTCCGTTGCCTTGCGCCTCCGCCACCCGAATCGCGCCGTCGATGCCGAGCCGCAACGTGGCCTGCTGTGGTCCGCGAGTGCCGGCGATCACCGTCAGCGAGACCAGCTTCACCCGGTCATGGGCGGTGGCGAGGTTCTCGTCGACCAGCGCCTCGATATCCTCGTCATGGATGTCCTTCTTGCGGTCGGCCAGCGCCTTCATCCGCGCAAACGCATCCTGCAACTGGTTCTCACCGAGTTCATAGCCCAGCTCCTTCAGCTTGTGGGCGAAGGCATGGCGGCCGGAATGCTTGCCGAGCACCAATGACGACTGTTTCATGCCAACAGATTCCGGCGTCATGATCTCGTAGGTCTGCGCGTTCTTCAGCATGCCGTCCTGGTGAATGCCGCTCTCATGAGCGAACGCATTGCGGCCGACGATCGCCTTGTTGTACTGCACCGGGAACGAGGTCGCCGCCGACACCAGCTTCGAGACGCGCGTCAGCATGGTGGTGTCGATCCGGTTGGCGTACGGGAACATGTCGCTGCGAACGTTCATCGCCATCACGATCTCTTCCAGCGCGGCATTGCCGGCGCGCTCGCCGATGCCGTTGATGGTGCATTCGATCTGACGAGCGCCGCCGGTGACACCGGCCAGCGAATTCGCCACCGCCATGCCCAGATCGTCATGGCAATGCACCGAGAATACCGCCTTGTCGGAGTTCGGCACACGCTCGCGCAGGGTGCGGATCAGATTGGCGTACTCATTCGGGGTGGTGTAGCCGACCGTATCCGGGAAGTTGACCGTGGTCGCYCCGGCYTTGATCACYGCCTCGACGATCCGGCACAGATAGTCGATGTCGCTGCGGGTCGCGTCTTCGGCCGACCATTCGACATTGTCGATCCGGTTTCGTGCCCGCGTAACGCTTGCGACCGAGATGTCGAGCACCTCCGCGGGGGTCTTCATCAGCTTCACCTTCATGTGCAAAGGCGAAGTGGCGATCACGATGTGCACCCGTCCCTGCTTCGCRATCCGCACSGCCTCCGCGCAACGGTCGATGTCGTTGGGRTGMGCGCGRGCGAGGCCTGCRATRACGGCATTGTTGGTGCGCCGGGCGATTTCCTGCACCGCCTGGAAGTCACCTTCGGATGTGCTCGGAAAGCCGGCTTCGATGATGTCGACGCCCATGGCGTCCAGGRTTTCGGCCACMTCGAGCTTTTCCTCGAASGTCATGGTGGCGCCGGGGCATTGCTCGCCGTCGCGCAASGTGGTGTCGAAGATRACGACGCGRTCTTTRTCGGATGARTKGGTCATTGGCTGGTCCTTGATCTCTTGCGCCCRYCTGCGGGGCATTTCGGGGTTGTCTGCTCACACATCCCCTGAAAGCCCAGGCGCAAAAGCCCAGCCGGCCTTCAGGGGCCAGTAAGAAGCAGGCCGCGAAGCGAGAGAGCGAGGATGGAAAAACCGCACGCACGAGCAGCAACGRACGAYGCGGCGGMAAAAGCCACCGKATCGGTCGTGTGCTGCGRRGTGGTGCGAACGATCATTGTTGTTTGCTTCGATTGCTGTTGAAGTAGGCGGGTCCTAAGCTGGGTAYGCAGATCAGCCCCCGCGGCTTTCACACATTTCCGCTCGGCAAAGACTCGTTCCCTCCCCCCTTGTGGGGGAGGGTTAGGGAGGGGGGTGGCGACATTCCGCAGCGCGACAGATCGGATGCCGTTACATCACGATGGCAGAATGCAGAGGACCCCCCTCCCCAGCCCTCCCCCACAAGGGGGGAGGGAGCCGAAAATCATCACCTTCTCAATCAATGTCCGACCGCGGCCGCCGGCATGCCGATCGGCTTGTCGCGATGCTGCTTCATCACGATCTTGTTGAGCGCGCCGAGATAGGCGTTGGCGGAGGCCACCAGCGTATCGGGATCCGACGCACGCGCCGTCACCGAACGGCTGTCTTGCGACAACCGCACCGAGACTTCAGCCTGGGCGTCGGTGCCTTCGGTCACAGCATGCACCTGGTAGAGCTCCAGCTTCGCTTCATGCGGCACCAGCGACTTGATGCAGTTGAAGACCGCGTCGACGGGACCGTTGCCCTCGGCTTCCTCGATCTTGGTCTGGCCGTCGACATCGAGCTTCATGGTGGCGCGCTGCGGCCCGTGGGTGCCGGCGATCACCGTCAGCGACATCAGCTTGATGCGGTCGTTGGCGTGAACCATGTTCTCGTCGACCAACGCCTCGATGTCCTCGTCGTAGATGTGTTTCTTGCGATCGGCCAGCGCCTTGAAGCGCACGAACGCGTCTTCCAGCTGGTTGCCGCTCAGCTTGTGTCCCATCTCTTCCAGCCGATGGATGAAGGCGTGGCGGCCGGAGTGCTTGCCCATCACCAGCGAGGTCTGCTTCACGCCGACCGTTTCCGGCAGCATGATTTCGTAGGTCTGCGCGTTCTTCAGCATGCCGTCCTGGTGGATGCCGCTCTCGTGCGCGAAGGCGTTGCGGCCGACGATGGCCTTGTTGTACTGCACCGGGAACGAGGTCGCCGCCGACACCACCTTCGAGGCGTTGGTCAGCATGGTCGAGTCGATGTTGGTCCAGTACGGCAACTTGTCGTTGCGCACCCGCATCGCCATCACGACTTCTTCCAGCGCGGCGTTGCCGGCGCGCTCACCGATGCCGTTGATGGTGCATTCGATCTGCCGGGCGCCGGCGCGCACGCCGGCCATGGAGTTGGCAACCGCCATGCCCAGATCGTTGTGGCAATGCACCGAGAACACCGCCTGGTCGGAATTCGGCACGTTCTCGCGCACCCGCTTGAACAGGTCGAAATACTCTTCCGGCACGCTGTAGCCGACGGTGTCGGGGATGTTGATGGTGGTGGCGCCGGCCTTGATCGCGGCCTCGACGCAGCGGCACAGGAAATCGAACTCGGTGCGGGTGCCGTCTTCCGACGACCACTCGACATTGTCGGTGTGGTTGCGCGCGCGCGTCACCGATGAAATGACCAGTTCGTAGACCGCCTGCGGCTCCAGCTGCAGCTTGTACTTCATGTGCACGGGCGAGGTGGACAGGAAGGTGTGGATGCGGCCGCGCGCCGCCGGCTTGATCGCCTCGGCGCAGCGGTCGATGTCCTTCTGGCCGGCGCGCGACAGGCCGCAGACCACCGCATTCTTGGTGCGCTTGGCGATCTCGTTGACCGCCTCGAAGTCACCGTCCGATGCGATCGGGAAACCGGCCTCGATGACATCGACGCCCATGGTGTCGAGCAGCGCCGCGATGTTCAGCTTTTCCTCGAATGTCATGGTGGCGCCGGGGCACTGCTCGCCGTCGCGCAAGGTGGTGTCGAAGATAACGACGCGGTCTTTGTCGGCGCGATTCTGGTCGGATTGCGTGGAGGTGGTCATCGGGCTGGCTTTCTCAGTCTTCTGCGCTGGATCGGGAGGGCAATTTCGGGGTTTTTCGTTGGTCGATCCCCTGAAGGCCCAGGCGCAAAAGCCCAGCCGGCCTCAGGGGCTGCTAAGAAGCAGAAGCCCGCCAAGAATGAGGTTGGAGCGGAGCGCAGCCACGGGCCGGCCGGCGGCAACTGCCGCTGTCCCGTTCAACCCCTGCGATGCGCCGCAAATCGTCATGCTCATTCCCTGGAATGCCTCATCTTGACCAAGAACCGTTGACGGTTGGTTGCTCAAGCGGCGTCCGGGCTCCGTTTTAGACGACAAACGACGCCAGCCGCAACGCCAAAAGTTGCCGGCGCCGACGCCGCGCTATATCCTACTGAAATTGCTGGATAAATTTTCCACGCGGGCGCTGACTTGAAAGTACCGCAGCCTGATCCACAGCGAGACGTGGGGGCCGGCCCCGCTCGCCGACCGGGTCATGCAGCGCCAAGCCCCGCTAATGAATCGCCGCATACATGATCTTCTCTTCCGTCGCCTCGAGCGCGGAAAACTCCTCGACCACCTTGCCCTGCCGGCTCACCAGGATGCGATCGGACAGCGCCAGGATTTCCGGCAAGTACGAAGAAATCACGACCACGGCCTTGCCTTCGTCCGCGAGACGGTTGATCAGGTCATGGATTTCCACGATGGCGCCGACGTCGACGCCACGGGTCGGCTCGTCGAAAATGATCAGGCTCGGATCCTGTGCCAGCGATTTGGCGATCACCACCTTCTGCTGGTTGCCGCCCGAAAGCTCGACCACCTTGGCCTTGGTATCGATCGCGCGCACATTGAGCCGCGACGACCAGTCGGCCCCGGTCTGCTGCGCTTCCTTCCCCGACAGCAGAAACCGGCCGCCGGGAAACTTGGCCAGCAGGCCGAGATAGATGTTGCGGGCGATCGACATGGTCTCGAAGAACCCCTCGACCTTGCGATCCTCGGTGACATAGGCGACCCCAGCGCGCACCGCCGGCGCCGGCACGCGATAACGCACCGGCGTGCCGCGCAGCAGGATTTCGCCGCCGTGGAAGAAGTCGCGCTTGAGGACGCCGGCGACGATCTTGAAGGTTTCGGTCCGGCCGGCCCCGACCAGGCCGAACACGCCGGTGATCTGGCCCGCGAACACCGACAGCGAATTGTTCTTCACCATCGGCGCCATTTTCAGGTTCTGCACCGTGAGCACGCGCTCGCCGGCCGGACGCACCTGCGTCTTGCGCGTGCCGTACAGGGTGTTCGACAGATCGCGGCCGACCATCGCCTGCACAATGCGGGCGCGGTCGAAATTCGCCGCATCGTCGGTGACCACATGCTTGCCGTCGCGCAGCACCGTGATGCGATCGGCCAGCAGCAGCGCTTCCTCCAGCGCATGGGAAATGAACACAATGGAGACGCCGCGCTTTTTCAGATCCCGCACCAGGTCGAAGAAATAATTCTTCTCCTCGGGCGTGAGTGTCGCGGTCGGCTCGTCGAACACGATGACCTGCGCCTGGTGCAGCACGGCACGCGCGATTTCCACCATCTGCTTCTTGGCGGCGCCGAGCAGGCCGACGGTCGTCGTCGGCGTCACATCGAAATTGAGCGATTGCAGGAACTGCTGCGCGGCGATGTAGATGCCGCGCAGACGGTTGTAGAACTTCTCCTGGCCGAGAAACAGATTCTGCGCCACCGTCATGGTCGGCACCAGGCTGTTTTCCTGAAACACCATGGCGATGCCGAGATGGCGCGCTTCCAGCGGCGTTTTCGGCGCCACCTCGACGCCGTTGACGAACATCGATCCCGACGTCAGCGTGACGACACCGGACATCGCCTTGGTCAGGGTTGATTTGCCGGCGCCGTTCTCGCCGACCAGCGCATGGATTTCACCGCGGCGCAGCTCGAAATCGACGCCCTCGATCGCCGGCACGCCGGCGTAGAGCTTGGTGGCCTTGCGGAACTCGACGACGTTATCAGCGGCGGTCTCGCTCATGCGCCGAACTCCTGCTCGATTGCGGCCAGCGGGAGCCGCAGCAGCCGCCCCGGCCCCTTCGCCAGCACATAGAGCGCGTCCGCCACCTCGACCGCGGCAACCACACCATGGTTCTGGCCGTCGACACGGCTGTGCAGCGAATACAGCGGCACGCATGCGGCGTTGAGCCGGATCACCAGGCCGTAGGAGCGTGGCGGCGCCCAGGGCTTGATCACGCCCATGGTCTTGAGATGCGCGCCCTGCATCGGCTCGCGGAACGACTGGCCGGAGCGCAGCCGGGGAACGATCCAGTCGCCGGGTTCGAGCTCCAGCATCATGCGCCGCCGATAGGCGGTCTCGCGCAGTACGAATTCGACAAGCTGGGTGCGGGCGATGAAGGCGGTCAGCCAGTAGCCGCCGCCCGACGCCGGAGACAATCGGGACGGATATACCGGAAGGTGATCCAGCATCGGCCGCACCGAGCCGTCCGCAGCGACAGCGACCACGCGGTGGCGCCAGCTTTCGCTGACAAGCGTGCTGTCTCTTATACACATCTAGACATGTATAAGAGACAGACCGGAAGGTGATCCAGCATCGGCCGCACCGAGCCGTCCGCAGCGACAGCGACCACGCGGTGGCGCCAGCTTTCGCTGACAAGCGTGGTGTCGCCGGCCAGCGCCGCGCCAAACGCAAAACGAAGGCCGCCAGCAACAACCCGAACCGTGCGGGTGGGAAGATCGATCGACAACAGCCGCCCGGAGCGGCCGCGGTTCATCAGATCGCGCGCCCAATCGCTATACGACTCCTCGGCCGAGCCGTCGGTCGCCAGCAGCGTCCCGGCCGGCCCGGCCGCCAACGCGTTCACGGCACGCATGTTCGGGTCGGAATAAGCCGCCCTCCGGTCGTTTCCCGTAGCCGGGTCGAAGACATGGATCCCGCGACCGTCCAGGGCAACCGCGAGCGCACCATCGGGCAGCGCACACAGTGCGGTCACAGGGCGGTCGAACGCGCGCACCTCGCGCGTGTCCGCGCCATCACGGCGCAGCACGGTCGGTCCATCGGCGGCGTAGAGCGTCTCGCCAGCCGACGCCAGATCCTCGGCATGCGCGAATTCAGCGACGACCTCGGCCTGCTCGAGCAACTGGTTCGGCTTCAGGGCTCCATCGAATGTCGGCACCGTGATCGCCGCATCGCCGCGGCCGAGCACGCGATTGGCGAAGTCTCGCAGGCCCGCGATCACGTGCGCCCCCATCGCTTGTCGTACTGCACGAAGCTGGGGTCCGCATCGGCGAGCTTGTAGCGCCCGATCCGGTTGTTGGCGATGCCGCCGAGATAGAGATAGCCGCGATGCTCGCGCATCGAGGTGATCATCGGATGGTTGATCGACTTCAGGTCCCAGAACGTTTCCAGCACCTCGCCCTGTTCATTGAACTTCAGCACACAGCCGGTGTTGATGTTCGGGAACAGCCATTCGTCGACCGGCAGGCGCTTGCCCATCCGCTTGCGGAAGCCCGGCATCCGCCAGGCCAGATCGAGCGCCGGCGAGCGCATGCCGACCAGCGCCAGCCAGTAATTGCCGTCCGAGGCGAGATTGATGTTGTCGGGAAAGCCCGGCAGGTTGTCCATCACGGTCGCGACCTGTCCCTGTTTCGGGCCGTCGAACCAGTAGCGCTTGATCGAACACCCGAACGTCTCGGCAAACAGGATCGATTGCCGGTCGCTGGCGATGCAGATGCCGTTGGGAAATTTCAGGCCGCGCAACACGGTGCGCGTGGTGTTGCGGGCCGGATCGTAGCAGATGATGCGGCCGTTGCCGCGTGCCTCCAGGCCGTCGACCGGCCATTCATGCATTTCATAACGCACCGTCGCCTCGGAAAAGAAGATACGGCCGTCGTCGGCGATATCGAGATCGTCGGCCAGCCGCAGCCGGCTGTCGTCATTGACCGAGGAGAAGCTGCGGTTGGTCTCGTCGGTCGCCTTCTCGATCTTGCGGTCGGGCGTAATGCGATAGAGCCCCATGCCGCCGATGCAGCAATAAAGATTGTCGTTCCGATCGAACGCCATGCCGAGCGGCTGCCCGCCGATATGGGCAAACACCTCCATGGTTTCATAGTCGGGCGCCAGGAACCGCATGATGTCGCCGTGGCGTGATCCCGCGTAGAGGTTGTCGTTGCGGTCGAGGATGACGTCCTCCGGCGCCTCGATGCGGCCGAGACCGATCAGCGTCACGTCGCGCAGCTTGTCGTTCTGCTCGAACGGGCCGCCCACCCCGATGCCGGACGGCGGCGGCGCCGGCAACGCGTGATAGGTCGGGCTGACATAGACCTTGCTGATGATGCGGGTGCGGTTCTTCAGCCAGCGGATGTCGATGACAGCCGCAACCAGCAGGATGGCCGCCAGCACCATGCGGTTGAAGCCGCCGCGCACCGACAGCGTGGTCAGCCCGTTGGTCACCAGCAGCACGATCAGTGTGCCCGCCAGCGCTTTCGCCACCGACCCCTTGCCACCGCCGAGCGTGATGCCGCCGAGCACGGTGGCGGTCAGCGCCGTGACTTCAAGCCCGACGCCGACGTCGCCGCCCACGGTGCCGAGCCGTGCCGCGAAAAACAGTGCGCCGGTGGCTGTGAGGGCACCGCTCGCCACGTAACACAGGGCAATGGTACGGCGCACGGCGATGCCGGAATTGTAGGCGGATCGACGCGAGCCGCCGATCGCGGTCACATGCCAGCCGGAACGCAGCCGGGTCAGGAAGACATGGCCGAACAGCGCCACCACGATATAGACCAGCGCCACACTCGGCACGCCGAACACATCGCCGCCGCCGACGAAATTCCAGGACGGAAAATCCGGAAACGCCGCCGCGATCTTGTTGGAGTTGTTGACCAGCAGCAGGTCATAGGCGGACCGGTAGATGATCAGCGTGATCAGCGTGGTGATGAAGGCACGCAGACGCAGATAACCGATCAGGAAGCCGTTGACGGCGCCGAGCAGTGCGCCGCAGGCGAGCGTGGCCGCGATGACGGCAGGCACCGGCCAGTTCAGCACATCGAGACAATAAAGGGCGCAGAAATCGCACAGCGCGAACATCGATCCGACCGACAGATCAATGCCGCCGACGATCACGACCAGCGCGAGGCCGAGCACCACGAAACCGATCTCGCCAGCCTGCCGTGCCGTGTCCGCCAGCGCGCCCGCGGAAAGAAAATTATCAATCGAGCGGCTGAGCGCGAATCCGACGATCAGCAGAACGATCACCGGAATCGCGGTTTCGGTCCAACGCTTCGAGAGGATTTCGCCAAGAAGGTGGTCGGGCCAGTATCGGGCCCTGAATCGAACGAACGCTTCCTGCATCGACATCCTCGAGAACGATCACATACGACGTTTGCGCTTGCGCTCGCGACGACGGCCGCGCGCGCAAGCTGCTTTGAGATACCGGGCCTATTTCTTCAGGTCGCTGAGGTTCCAGCACGTCGTATCGAGCGAGGCGTTCTCCTTGGTGATCGGAATCAGGGTCGTATAGACCGATCCCTTGGTGGTCCCGGGCTTCACTCCCGAGGACAGCAGCCACTTGATCATGGCCGCCATATCCGAGGCCTGGGTCGGCACGTCGTAACTGATGTTGAGATCGAACGCGCCGGACTTCACCAGTTCGCAGGCGCCCCTGCGTTCGCCGCCGCCGGAGGTGGCGAGAAACACCTTGCCGGTCAGCCCGGCTTCCTTCACCGCAGCCGCCGTGCCGATGTCCATGCCGTCCCAGAAGCCGACGATGCCGCACAGGTCCGGATTCTGCTTGAGCACGGTCTGGGTGACGGCCTTGGCCTTGGCTGCGTCCCAATCGGCGGCCTGGCTCGACACCACCTTGATCTCCGGATGCTTGGCGAGAACGTTCTCGACCCCCTTCAGCGTGTAGGCGGATGTCGCGGCCGACAACGCCCCCTGGACGATGGCGATCTTGTTCGACTTGCCTTCGCAGGCCTTGACCACGGCTTCCGCATTGCGTTCGCCGATCTCGATCCAGTTGGCGCCCACGAATGCCGAGCTGCGATAGACCGAGCCCATATTGACCTGGATGATGTAGATGCCTTCGTTCTCCGCCCGCTGCATCAGTTTCGCGTAGGTCTGCACGTCGGGATTATGAACGATGATGGCCGCCGGCTTTTCCGAGAGCAGCGTCGTCACGGCCTGCGCGCCGGCGCTGGTGCTCCAGTTGGGATCGCGCACGATCACCTTGACGCCGTAAGGCTCGAGCTCCTTCTTGACCCCGGCGAACCAGCCCTCGGTGAGATCGAAATTCATCGCCACCGGAACATAGGCCACCGTCTTGCCGGCGAGCGCGCTCTTGAACGCGCCCTGAAACGGCTCGTCGAGGCCCTGTTGTGCGGTCGCGGGCATGACTGCCAGTGCGGCCAGAACAGCGCCACACAGCAGCGGCGCCAGACGCTTCTTTGCTCCGGACATCATATTTTTCCTCCCTGTATCTACGGCGCCTTCGGCGCATTCATTCTGGATTGAGACGATGTTTTTGGCCGAAACAGAACCGCCTAGATATCTCCCTGCTGCGCGGTTTCCTCGTTGCGCGGATTGAGGAACGAGTCCGCGATCACGGCAACAAGCAGCACGACGCCCTTGACGAGATTCTGGCCGGAATAGGAGACGTCCATGATCGTCATGCCGTTCAGCATGGTTCCGATCAGCAGCGTTCCGATCACCACATTGAGCACGCCGCCGCGGCCGCCCGACAAACCGATGCCGCCGAGCACCACCACGAGAATGACGTCGTAGATCAGGGTGGAATTGAAGATGCGCGTCGGCATGCTGTTGACCGAGGCCGCCAGCACCAGGCCGGCGAAGCAGCCGATCAGCGCCGCCAGCACATATTGCAGCACGATGATCGGGCGCGATGGAATTCCGGTGACCCGCGCGCCATAGGGGTTATCGCCGATCGCGTAGATGTAGGCGCCGATCCGGGTCTGTCGCAACAACCACGCCACCACGAGACAGGCGATCGCGAATACGACGATCGGCATCGGCACACCCAGGAGATTGCCCTGGCCCAGCCGCTCGAACCCGTCCATGCCCGGGCTCCATTGCACCACATCGAGCTTGAACAGCACGGCCTGGCCGAGGCCCGCCATGAACAGCCCAGTGGCAAGCGTGGTGAACAGCGAGGGAACCTCGGCATAGGCGACCAGCCAGCCATTGACGACACCGAAGGCCAACGACAATGCGAACGCGGCGACGAGCGAGACCGGCAGGGAGTGCCCATCCTGCACCATCTGCAGCACCAGACCCGGCGGCACCGCAAGCGCCGCGATCAGGGAGATGTCGATCCCGCGCCCGATCACCACCAGCGCCATGGCAAGACCGAGGATGCCCAGAACGGCGACGTTCTGCAGCAGCGTGAACATATTCTGTGTGGTGGCAAATCCGGGGAGGAAAATTGCGAATGCGATGAACAGCGCGGCAAAAATGCCGAACACGATTCCTTGCTGGCTCAACCGCTTGAACGCCATCCCTGACTCTTTTTATATTTTGTAGGCAATATCCTCTGATGCCTGTTTGGCGATTGCAAGTCCTAATCTGGTGCAACACATTTCACCCGGGGCCGCCGATCACGCGCGAGCTGCGCCGGCCACTCCCTTCAACAAGAAGGCCGCGAGTGTGCACAGCGTCATGGCCGCGCCGGCGATCAGGAACGCATCGCTGTAGGCCAACAGCCGCGCCTCGCGGTGAACAAGACTATCCAGAACCGCAAGTGCCTGCTGTCGCAGCGGCGCCGTCGTCGCCCCGTGCAGCGCGGTGAACCGCTCGACGTACAGGCCGCCGAAGTGGCGAACGAGAGCGATGATGCGCTCCTGCGTTTCCAGGCTGAAAGCCGTGATCGCCTCACCGATCCGCATCGCATGCAGCTTTTCGCGCTCGACAACGATCTGGCTGGCAACGGCGATACCGATCGCGCCGCCCACATTGCGCACCGTCGAGAACAGGCCCGATGCCGAGCCGAGCTGCGATTTCTCCATACCCTGCACGGCCATCACCGACAGCGCCACGACGACCAGCGACTGGCCTATGCCACGCACGATCAGCGAAGGCACGATCACGTTCGTCGCCGCATTGCTGTCGAGATGAATATTCATGAAGCATCCAGCCGCCACCAGAGCAAAGCCCAGGATGATCACCGCACGTGCACTGGTTCGCTTCATCAGCGGCGGCGTCAAGAACGACATGACAAACTGCACCAGACCGTAGGGAATCATGGCAGCGCCGATTTCGCGGGCGTTGTAGCCCTGCAGTTCCGCGAAATAGTTCGGCACCAGGAACACCACGCCGAACACCACCGCACCGAACGTGAATTGCATCAGGCTGGCGAGCCCGAAATTGTAGCGGCCGAGCAGCCGCAGATTGATGAACGGCTCGGCGCGCCGAAGTTCGATGACAACGAACAGCACGAGCCCGGCCGCAGCGATGATCGACATCTCAACGATCAGGGCGGAGGCGAACCAATCCTTGCGCGCGCCCTCCTCAAGCACGATCTGGAGTGCGCTCAAGCCGATCGCCATGGCGGCAATGCCGCCCCAGTCGCCATTGCGCAGCTTGCCGACGTGGAGCGCCCGGGGGCCGATCGACCAGGCGATGGCCGCCAGCAGCACCAGCCCCGGCGGAATCTGCAGATAAAAGATCCAGCGCCACGAGTAGACGTCGGTGAGCCAGCCGCCGATCGACGGTCCCGCCGCCTGCGCAACATTGTTGGCGACAGCGAAAAGCGCCATGCCCAGCGGATGGCGGGATGGCGGCAGCTCGGTCACGATCAACTGGAACGACAACGGGATCAGCACGCCGCCGAACGCACCCTGCAACGCCCGGGCGGCGATCATCACGTCGATGGTCGGCGCCAGCGAACACAGCACCGAGAACACCAGGAAGCCTATGGTGCCGACGATCAACACCCGCCGCATCGAGAACACGACGACCAGCCAGCCGGTGAGCGGGATGATGATGATCTCCGCGACCAGATAGGCCGTGGTGATCCACGAACCCTCCTCGAAAGTCGCACCGAGTGACCCGCGAATGTCGGGCAGCGAGGCATTGGTGACGTGCACGTTCATGCCTGCCATGAAGCAGCCGAACACGCCGCCGATCACGGCAACCCACGCGCGCAGCGACACCGGCGGCTCGCCGCCAGCCGCGCTCGTTCGTCCGCTATCGCTCATGGGAGGCACTTTTCGACCGGCGGGTATCGATCCGGACCACCACTGACATGCCGGGGCGCAAGCTGCGAGCATGGCGCTGGCCGGGCTCAATGGTGATTCGGATCGGCATGCGCTGCACGATCTTGGTGAAATTGCCGGTGGCATTGTCTGGCGGCAGCAGCGCAAACTGGGGCCCCGAGGCCGGCGCGAAACTGTCGACATGACCACGCAGGGTCTCGCCGTCGAAGGCATCGACGTCAAGCTCAACCGGCTGACCGATCGCGATGCGGTTGAGCTGAGTTTCCTTATAGTTGGCGACCACATAGGCGGCGTCGGCCGGCACCACAGCCAACAAGGGTTGACCGGGGTCGACATACTGACCGGCGCGGCCGACCCGCTGGCCGACGATGCCGTCCACCGGCGCGCGGATCGTCGCGTTGTCCAGATCGATGGTGGCGAGTGCCAGCGCCGCCTGCATTTGTTTCAGCGTGGCGCGGGCTTTGTCCAGCGCCGCCCCCTTACCCTGGCGCTCGGCCACCAGCACCGCCAGGCGCGCGCGCTGTGAGGCGAGCGCAGCCTCGGTCCCCATCAGCGCAGCCGCGGCCTTTTTTTGATCCGCCACAGTGGCTTCGAGGCGCTGGAGGCTGCTGATCTGCCGGTCGGCGAGGGTCTGTTGCCGCTGCAGCTCGAGCGACGTGCGGTAGGCGTCTGCATCGGCGACTGAGATCTCCGCCTGCGCCTGGGCGATCAGGCTCTGCTGCTGCGCAATCTGGGCATCGAAGGTGGTGATGGCGGCCGTCTCGACTGCCACGTCGGCCTGTGCCGCTGCAACCGAGGCCGCAGCCTGATCAACGCGCGCGCGGTAGGTCGCCGGATCAATCTGAACCAGGACATCGCCACGATGAACCGATTGATTGTCATTCACGGCGACGGCGACAACATAGCCGGAGATCCGCGAGCTGATGGCGACCACGTCGGCGCGCACATAGGCGTTGTCCGTCATTTCGATGAAACGCGCGGCGAGCCACCAGTGCACACCGTAACCGGCGGCAAGGAGCACGGCCACACTGCCTGCGGCCCGGAGCAGTGTGCGTCGATAGCTTTGCACGAATGTCCGTTTGGTCAGCGGTTTGGAGGAGGTCGTATCGAATGTCGCTTCGGTCATGATCCGTTTGCTCAAAAGAACCCGCGCCGGCCGGCGACGACGGCATGCCGTCCCATGCAGCAGGTCGCCACAACCACAGAACCATTGTCGGATCGGTCACGGTCTCCCGCCGCCCAGCGCCTGGAAGCCACTGGATTGGAGAGCCTCTGGGATAGCGGAGCGCCTTGGCATCGGCGTCTCGCAGCGATCGTTTAGCCGACGCCGGCCTTGTCTATCGCACGGCTATAAGACAATAATCATCGTGAAATGGACAAAGATCGTACCCACGAAGCCTGCCAGCACAGCCCCCGCCCGATCGCCGCCATGGCCAGCAGCCATCCGGACGGCGAGCTGATTGCACCTCACCACCATCCCCGGGCTCAGCTCGTTCATGCCATCGCCGGCGTGATGACCGTGACCAGCCCACCAGGGAGCTGGGTGGTGCCGAGCGGCCGCGCGGTCTGGATGCCCGCCGGCATCGATCATGCCATCCGTGTTGCCGGCCAAGTCGAAATGCGCACGGTGTTCGTCGCGCCCGACGCCCGGCCAGATTTGCCGCGGGACTGCCAGGTCATCGAGGTCTCGGCGCTGCTCCGCGCGCTTGTGGTGTCGGCGACACGAATTCCGTTCGACTATGACGTGGCGGGCCGCGACGGACGCATCATGGAATTGATCCTGGACGAGGTCCTCCTGGCACCCCGGTTGTCCATGCATGTGCCAATGCCGCGTCACGCTCGCCTCGCGAAACTCTGCGAAGACTTGATCGCCGATCCAGCAGCACCCGTGACACTCGAGGGGCTCGCGACGGACCATGCCATGAGCAGCCGCACGCTGGCACGGCTATTCCACAAGGAACTGGGCATGAGCTTCGGCGAGTGGCGGCGGCGCATGCGGCTGCTGCTGAGCCTGCCCCGGCTCGCCGCCGGTGCGTCGATCCTCGAGGTGGCACTTGAGCACGGTTATCAAAGCCCAAGCGCGTTTGCCGCGATGTTCAAGCGGACGTTCGGGATCGCGCCGAGCCATTATCTCGGTACGGACTGAATCTCGGTACGGACCGAAGCGCGCGAAGAGAAAGAGCGACGCGCGATCAGGTGCTGCGCTTGGGCACTGCCGGCTGGCGCCCCTCACGCTCTAGTGCAACGCGCACCTTCTCGAACTCCTCCAGCGAGGCCTTGTCGACCTTCGGGTATTGCAGGTTGAGGCCTTCCAGCGCGCTGACGATGGTGGAGCCGATCACGACGCGGGCAAACCATTTGTGATCGGCCGGCACCACATGCCACGGGGCCACCTTCGTCGCGGTGTGAGCGATCATGTCCTGATAGGCTGCCTGATACTTGTTCCAGAAGCCGCGCTCGGTGATATCGGCCATCTCGAATTTCCAGCGCTTGCCGGGCTCCTCCAGCCGATCGAGAAAACGCTGGCGCTGCTCTTCCTTCGATACATTGAGGAAGAACTTCAGGATCAGCATGCCGTTGCGCGACAGATACTTTTCGTAGGCGTTAATATCCTCGAAACGCTCACGCCAGATGTTGCGCGTAACCAGTTGCGGCGGAATCAGCTGCTTCGCCAGGATCTGCGGATGCACGCGGACGATGAGGCATTCCTCGTAGTAGGAACGATTGAAGATGCCCAGGCGACCACGTTCCGGCAACTGCACGGTGCTGCGCCACAGGAAATCGTGATGCAATTCCAGCGTCGACGGAGTCTTGAACGACGCCACATCGCAGCCCTGCGGATTGACGCCGGAAAACACACTCTCAATCGCGCTGTCCTTGCCGGCCGCGTCAATGCCCTGGAAAATCAGCAGCACCGCCCAATGCCCCGCGGCATAGAGCCGCTCCTGGAAATTCGCCAGCCGCTTGCGATTGAGCTCGATGATCTCCTTCGCGGCCTCCTTGTCGAGCCCGCCTTTCTCGTTGGTCTTGTGCGATGTCAGCCGGAACGACTGCGTCCCGTCGGCGCGAAACGGCGCAACATAGCCCTTGAGTTCGTCGGCGAGCGATTTATGGGACGACGACTTCAGATCTTTGTGCTTCTTCGCCATGTCGATCAAGAACTCCGCAGGTTTGGATATTGGCTCCTCATCCTGAGGAGGCGCAAAGCGCCGTCTCGAAGGATGAGGCCCAAAGTGCATCAGGTCAACAGCGCCACTCACCCGGCCTCATGGTTCGAGACGCGCTGACGCGCTCCTCACCATGAGGAGCAGATGTCGGATCTATTCGTCCGCTCCGTTTTTCCCCGTCATCGCCTCGATGTATCCGGTGATGAACAGCGGCATCGCGGCGGTGAAATCGCGCCGGTCGCGGACCAGGTGAATAGCGCTCAGTTCTGGCTCAGTCTGCCCCGCCAAATTGTCCAGGATGCGCAGGCGCAGCTCCCGGGCCGGCACGGCGACATCCAGCACCTGCATGAAGGCGATCCATTGTTCGGTGCGCACGCAGTGCCAGTGATCCGCTGTTCGATAGTCCGACGGCGCAAGCCCGGTTTCCTCGGCCACTTCGCGCGCCACGCTCTCCGCCATGTCGACGCGGTCACCGCGCAGATCGTTCGGATCGGGTGTTCCGGAGGGGAAATAAATCCGGCCGTGGTTCGCGGTATGCACGGCCATTTCCCCGAGCACGAACACACCGTCGCTGCCGCGCAGTGCCCCCATGCCGAAACCATTGAATACGGTCTTGTCGGGGCAGCCCCAGTCCCGCCACGCCAGGAAACTCGCGAAATCGGTCTCGAAATAACGCGCGCTGAAATGATTCGCGTGACTCTGCGGATCGCGCAGCAGCAGCACGCGGCCATTCCAGAGCCGCGCCGGCCCGCTTTGCGCAGCGGCAAAATGCGCATCGATCTCCGCACGCCGCTCACGCGCAAACGGCCAATCCCAGGATTGAAACACCAGATCGAGACGATTGGCGCGCCGGATGGTCATTGCCGAAAGGTCGGCGATCTCACTCACATCATTCACATCGCACCCGCGGCCTTGGCGACGAAGCGGCCATCGAATGTCCGGGTGAGATCGACCTTGGCATCCTTCAGCTCCGGATCGAACTGCAGCAGCATATCGAGAGCGTTTTTCATGCCCGAGGGTGGAATCACGCCGGTCTTCGAATACATCGGCCCCGACGCCTTGACCGAGGCGAGATATAGCGACTTGTCGCCCAGCCAGTATTCTTCCGGCACGGTCTTTGCGACATCTTCAGGCGTGGCCTTGGCGAGCCACTTCAGCGATTTGTAGAAAGCGTTGACGATATGCTGGGTGGTCACCGGATACTTTTCGATGAAGTCGCGCTTGAGATAAACCACCGCCGCCGGATTGTTGCCGCCGAACAGCTTCATATTGCCTTCCTCGGTGCGCGAATCGGCGATCACCGTGATGTCGCCATCCTGCTCGAGCTTGGTCATCACCGGATCCAGATTCGACATCGCATCGATATCGCCCTTCTTCATGGCGGCGACGGCGCTGAGCCCGGTGCCGACGCCGATGATCGCGACGTCGTCTGCCTTCAGGCCTTCGCGCGCGATCAGCGCGTTGACAAAGAAATTCGTGGAAGACCCGGGCGCGGTCACACCGATCTTCATGCCCTTCAGATCCCTGAACGACTTGACGTTCGCGGCCTTGTCCTTGCGCACCCCGAGCACGATGCCGGGAAACCGACCAAGCTCCAGCACCGCCGCGATCTCCTGCCCCTTCGCCTGCATGCGGATGGTATGTTCGTAGGCGCCGGTGACGACGTCGGCGGAGCCGCCGATCAGGGACTGAAGCGCCTTCGCCCCACCGCCGAAATCAGTGATGGTGACGTTGAGCCCTTCCTCCTTGAAATAGCCGAGCCGCTCGGTGAGGGTCAGCGGCAGATAATAGAGCAGGCTCTTGCCGCCAACGCCGAGCACCAGGTCCGGCTTTTCGATCGCCTGGGCAAGGGCGCTGCCGGCTGAACCGAACGCCAGCAGCAGCACTGCAACGCCCAGATTAAAGGTCTTCCAAATAGCCTTCATGAGATCCATCCCGACAAATCGCTTCACGCCGCGTCATGGCCGGGGTAGGTAGTCCGGCCGTCCACACAAGTCCTGACGGACCATCTTAAAGGCGTGGATGCCCGCGACAAGCGCGGGCATGACGGTTTGAGCGTGTTGATACGCCCCGGCACACAATTCGTCGAGAGCGACATCGAATGTGCCTGCCCCCTGGACGACCGACAAAAACGCCGCCTCACTCGGGCACGTATTTTCGCCAGTCATGCTCCTCCTTGAAGCCCAGCAACTCCCGGGCTTTCCGGTTGGACATCGGTGCACCGAACTCGGCCAACTCCCCGGTGATCGGCGTGCGGGGGCTGTGGCGGGCCAGGAACTCCCGTGTCGGGGTTTTCGCTGTGATGGTGTCATTGACCGCATTGAACACCTGGAAGCCGAGCCCGTCCTTCTCGATGCACAGATGCACGATCTGGCCGAGGTCGCGCGCGTCGATATAGCTCCAGGCGTTGCGTTTGCGCGAAGGCGGGTCGGCCAGGAAAGCTGGAAACAGGTCATATTCGTGCGGCTCTATCACATTGCTGATGCGCAATGCATAGATGTCGATGCCATATCGCAGCGCGAAGGCGCGCGCGGTCTTCTCGTTGACGACCTTGGACAACCCGTAGCTGTCCATCGGATCGACGTCCTGGGTCTCCTCGATCGGGAAGCTCTGGAAATCCCTCTCGCCTTCCGCAAAACAAACCCCGTAAGTGGTTTCGCTGGAGGCGATGATGATCTTGCGCACGCCGAGCTTCGCCGCCGCCTCGATCACATTGTAGGTGCTGATGGTGTTCTGGCGAAACGTTTCGTTGTCGGGATGGATCAGAATGCGCGGAATCGCGGCGAAATGCACCACCGCATCCGGCGGCGCCGGGGTCTTGCCGTGATTGAGGCCATCGAAACCGAAGTGGATGGTCAGGACGTTGAAGGCCTGACCGTTGTCCGTCAGATCGGCCACCAGCGTGTGCACCGGCGGATGATCGAACGGCTTGAGGTCGACATTGAGCAGCCGGTATCCCTTGTCGACGAGATAAGGCAGCACATGGCGCCCCGCCTTGCCTGTTCCACCCGTGAAAACGACACGCTTGCCTGTCATCAGACCCTCTCCATCACGCACTGCAGGGGAAACTTGCGTTCGCGGGCCAACGCACCGACATCAGCGATCTTTCGCTCGGCCTCTGCCTTCGGATAGGAGCCGCACGTGCCGATTCCATCCTTATGAATCCGGAGCATCCGCCGCACGGACTCCTTGGAGTCCAGGCCGAAAATATCCTCCAGCACGTGGACGACGAACTCCATCGAAGTTTCATCGTCATTCAGCAGCATCACACGATAAAGCACCGCATCCGACTCGGTCATGGCCATTCATCCTCCGCGCATCTCTATCTACCCCGGTTGCCTGAAGTTCCTGAGACGGTCGAACGTCACGGCGATAATGATGAAGCTGCCGACGAAGGCGCCCTGCCAGAACGCGTTGATGCCGAGCAGGCCGAGACTGTTGCGGATCACCTCGATCAGGGCCGAGCCGATCAGTGCGCCGAACGCGGTGCCGACACCACCGGCGAGATTGGCGCCGCCGATGACCGCCGCGGCGATCACCTGGAGCTCCATGCCGGTGCCGAGATTGGTGGTCACCGCGCCGAGCCATCCGGTTTCGATGACGCCCGCGATTCCTGCCGACAACGCCGAAATCATGTAGACGGCTACTTTCATGCGGCGCACCGGGACACCGGTCGCGATCGCCGCACGCTCGTTGCCGCCGATGGCGAAGACATAGCGGCCGAACTTGGTCCAGCGCAGCATCACCCCGGTCAGCACCGCCAGCACCAGCATGTAGATCACCGGATTGGAGATTCCGAACAGCCACGCGCCGCCGCCAAGCGCCAGCAGCTTGTCGTGATCCGGACCAAACTGGAACACCACCGTGTTGTTGGACAGCACCATCGCCAGGCTGCGGGCGATCGACAGCATGCCGAGCGTGACCACGAACGGTGGCATGCCGAGATAGGCGATGAGAATGCCGTTGAAGGCACCGATCACCAGCGCCGTACCGAGCGACGCCGCGATGCCGACCTCGATACTGTAGCCGGCATGCATCACCACCGCGAGCACCATGCTGCACAGGCACAGCACCGAGCCGACAGAGAGGTCGATGCCTCCGGTGATGATCACGATGGTCATGCCCAGCGCGATCACCGCAACGAAGGTGAAGTTGCGCGCGACATTGAACAGATTGTTCGAGGTGGCAAACGAATTGGTGGCGAACGACAGAAAGATGCAGGCGACAATCACCGCGAGCAGGACCCAGAACGCCTGGCGCGACGCCAGCCAGACCAGGGCCTCGGAGATGCTGCGGCGTTTCACACGATCGTCGAACTGGATGTCCATGGAGCCCCCGGTCTATGCACGCTCGATGGCGCCGGTGATCAAGCCGGTCACTTCTTCGGGCGACGAGTCGGCAATCGCCTTGTCGGCAACCTTGCGGCCGCGCCGCAGCACGATGACCCGATCGGCCACGCTGAACACATCGGGCATGCGGTGGCTGATCAGGACCACGGCGATGCCCCGGTCCCGCAGCACGCGGATCAAATGCAGCACTTCGGTGACCTGCCGGACCGAGATCGCCGCGGTCGGCTCATCCATCAGCACGATCTTGGCATCCCCGATCCGGGTCCGCGCGATGGCAACGGCTTGCCGCTGGCCGCCGGACATCTGCCGCACCAGATGGCGCGGCCGGGTTTCCGATCGCAATTCGGCGAAGATCTCGCCGGCACGGCGATACATCGTCGCGTAGTCGAGGATTTTGAACGGCCCGATCCGCTTCTGCACCTCGCGGCCAAGAAAGACATTGGCCGCTGCCGTGAGATTGTCGCACAGCGCAAGATCCTGATGGACGATCTCGATCCCATGCTTGAGCGCATCGATGGGGCGGGACATGACGAGATCCGCCCCTTCCATCCGCATCGATCCCTGGGTAGGGCGAAAATTGCCGGCGATGATCTTCACCAGGGTGGATTTTCCAGCCCCATTGTCACCCATCAGCCCGACCACTTGCCCAGGTTCGAGAGACAGCGACACGTCATCGAGAGCGTGGATGGCGCCGAAATGCTTTGACACCTGTTCAAGTTCCAGAAGAGCCATGGCAGCGGTCGCCCTCGTCTCTTGCTCTGATCGACGGCACATCGTTCACGTCTCACATCGCAATCGTGATGCGAGGCCGAAGGCCTTCAATTTGTGATGCATTGCACCAAGAACGGATCGCCATCACGTTAACATGAAAGCGCCCGCCCGCAAGCCGGCGATCAAGCGACAATCGCATTGACTCATTGCTCATGAGATGACGAGATCAGGACAAACGCGTTTGGCACCGAACGACCAAATATTGCTGTCACTAAGAGGCACTTAAAGATTCACTTGGGAGGACAACATGAAGAAAGTCGTGATTGCGCTGGCGGCAACGATCTTCGCCCTTTCCGCAGGATCCGCCTTCGCCCAGAAGAAACAACTCGTCATCGTGGTCAAGGGACTGGACAATCCTTTCTTCGAGGCCATCCATCAGGGCTGCGAGAAATGGAACAAGGAGAACGCAAGCTCGCCTTATAACTGCTTCTACACAGGACCGGCCTCGACGTCCGATGAAGCGGGCGAAGCACAGATCGTGCAGGACATGCTGGGCAAATCCGACACCGTCGCGATGGCGATCTCGCCGTCGAACGCGCCGCTGATCGCCAACGCGATCAAGGCGGCGAAACCGAGCATTCCGATCATGACGATCGATGCCGACCTTCGGAAAGAAGATGCCGCGCTGCGCAAGACCTATCTCGGCACCGACAACTACCTGATGGGCTTCCGGCTCGGCGACTATCTCAAGAAAGCCAAGCCGAACGGCGGAACCGTCTGCCTGATCGAGGGCAATGCGGCGGCGGACAATATCCTGCGCCGGGCCTCGGGGACGCGCGACTCACTGTCCGGGAAAAAGGGCCTGGACATGCTGAAGGGTGAAGGCGGCTGGACCGAGATCGCCGGCTGTCCCGTGTTCACCAACGACGACGGCCCCAGAGGCGTCCAGGCCATGCAGGATATCCTCGCGGCCAATCCCAAGCTCGATGCCTTCGTGATCGAGGGCGGCTGGCCGCTGTTCGGCGCGCCGCAGCCCTATCGCCAGCTCACCGACCAGTACAAGGCGCAGATCGCCAGCAAGTCCCTGGTGATCGTCGCCGCCGACACCATCGGCGACGAGGTTGCGATCGCCCGGGAAGGACGGGTCGAAGCGCTGGTCGGACAGCGGCCGTTCGAGATGGGCTACAAGGCGCCGTCCGTGATGATCCAGCTCATCGAAGGCAAGAAGGTCGACGATCCCGTGTTCACGGGGCTCGATGAGTGCACGAAGGATACGGTGGATACCTGTATCCAGAAGTAGGACTCAATCATATCCAAACGCCTCGTCACACTCAGCGTCATGCCCGCACTTGGTGCGGGCATCCACGCCTTAACTGCGCTGCCGTAAGAAAAGTCGTGGATACCCGGCCCAAGGGCCGGGCATGACGGCTGAGGAGTTGGATAAGTCCTGGCCCAAGTTAACGCATGAAGAAATCACGCCCGTCCCTCGCCGGCGGTCGGCCGCCAGATCAGCAGCCGCCGCTCGACGCGGCTGACCAGCATGTCGATCAGCACCACGAACACCGCCAACACGATCATGCCCGCGAACACGCCTGCGACATCGAAGACGCCCTCGGCCTGCTGGATCAGATAACCGAGACCGGCGGAGGCGCCGAGATATTCGCCGACCACGGCGCCTACGACGGCGAATCCCACCGAGGTGTGCAGCGAGGAGAACATCCACGACAGCGCCGAGGGCCAATAGACATGCCGCAACAACTGCCGCTCGCTCATGCCGAGCATCCGCGCATTGTCGACCAGCGTGCTGCTCGCTTCCTTCACGCCTTGATAGACGTTGAAGAACACCACGAAGAACACGAGCGTGATGCCGAGCGCGACCTTCGACCAGATGCCGAGGCCAAGCCACAGCGCGAAGATCGGCGCCAGCACCACGCGCGGCAACGCGTTCATCATCTTCACATAGGGATCGAAGATCGCCGCCACCGTCTGCTGACGGGCGAACCAGAAGCCGACCAGCGTGCCCGCCAGCGAACCGATGACGAAAGCCAGCATCGATTCGATCAGCGTCACCGCCAGATGCCGCCAGATCGTGCCCTCAGTCACCCATTTCAGGATGCGTTCGGCCACCTTGACGGGGGTGGAGAAGAAGAACGGCGGCAACACGATGGTCCCGAAAATCGGAACCGACGTGAGCACGTACCACAAGCCGATCGCCACCACGGCGACCAGGAGTTGCAGCAGCAAGAGGGTGATCCGGCTCATCGCGGCAACCGCTTTCGTCGCGTCGTCTTGATCATTGCGGATACCTGAACAGGCCAACCAGACCCGCGGCATCCTTGCCGTGGCCGACAAGCTTCGCCAGCAGCTCGTCGCGGGTCAGACCGGGAGACAGTTCCTTGGGATCGAGATCGGTCGCGATCAAGGTGAAGTTATAATGATGCGGCGCGCCGGGCGGCGTGCAAGGCCCAGTATAGGTTCCAAGACCCGCGGTGCCCTTGCCGCCGACAAACTTGTCGGACCCCTTGCTGACTTCGCCCTCCGCGAAGCTCGTGACGGAGGCCGGAATGCCGTAGGCGATCCAGTGATCGACGCCCTGTCCGGCACGGCCCTGCGGATCGACCATCACCATGGCGAAGCTCCTGGTGCCGGCCGGCACGTTGCTCCATGCCAGCGGCGGCGAGACATTCTCACCCTTGCAGTTCGGATTGGCCTTGTTGTTGCCAGCATTCTTGAGCGCGAGGAACTCGCCGTCCTTGAAGCTCGGAGACGACAGCGTGAACCCGTCGGCGGCCTGTGCCGCGCCCGCATGGGCCAGCACCAAACCAGCGACCACCAGACTTGCCGCGACTGCGCGCTTCCGAAACATCTGCATTGAATATCCTCCCATACGGCTTGCGTTGATCGGCATGATGACAACGACGTCAGGCCGACGACGACACCTGATAACTCTTGATGACTTCCGCCTTCAGCACGCTCCAGATGTCGCGATGCAGATCGTGGAACTCTTTTTCCAGCCGGATCTCGAAAATGTCGCGCGGGCGCTTGAGCGGGACGCGCCAGTCGCCGATGATATGCGAGCCTGGACCGGCCGACATAATCACAACCCGGTCAGCCAGCGCGATGGCTTCCTCCAGGTCGTGGGTGACGAACAGCACGGCCTTGCGTTCGGCGCTCCACAGTTCCAGCAGCAGGTTGCCCATGATCTGCCGGGTTTGCGCATCGAGCGGACCGAACGGCTCGTCCATCAGCAGGATCTTCGGATCGCGAATCAGCACCTGGGCGAGGCCAACGCGTTTGCGCTGGCCGCCCGACAGCATATGCGGATAGCGCTGCGCGAAACCGCCGAGCCCCACCGATGTCAGCCATTTTTGCGCCGCCGCGCGGGCCTCGTCATGCGGCACACGCTTGATATCGAGACCAATGGCGACGTTCTCGATCGCCGTCTTCCAGGGAAACAGCGCATCCGCCTGAAACAGATAGCCGGCCTGCCGGTTCAGCCCGGCAAGCGGCCGGCCGAAAATCTCAACCTCGCCGGCAGCAGGCTTCAGCAATCCGGCGGCGACATTGAGCAGGGTCGATTTTCCGCAGCCGGTTGGACCGACGATGGCAACGAATTCGCCGGCGGCGACCGTGAGATTTGCGGACTCCACAGCCGTGTAGGTGCGGCGATCGGCGAGACGGAACGCAACCGTTGTATTCTGGAGCGCTATCGCCGTCTCCGCACTCCCGCCTGCCTGCACCCGCGTCCCCCTGACTTGCTGCTCCGGCCGACGATGACGGCCGGCGTCGTTCGGCGCGCAAGTTCCACCGGACAGCAGCAAGATGCAAGGGGGTGTCGAGTCGATACCCAGCCCCCCGCTTGGTCCAGGCACCGCCCTGTGGCAGCATTGCGGATATGACCACCTCCGCTCCCGCCATCGCGTTTGAGAATGTCGCCAAAAGCTTCGATCAGGGCCGCCTGATCGCGGTTGACGGCGTCTCGCTGACTGTCGCTCAGGGCGAATTCCTCGCCGTTGTCGGCGGCTCCGGGTCCGGCAAGACCACGCTGCTGCGGCTCGCCAACCGGTTGATCGAAACCGATGGCGGCTGTGTCCGGATCCGCGGCGATGATGTGCAAAGCCTCGATCCGATCGCGCTGCGGCGGCGCATCGGCTATGTCTTCCAGAGCGGGGGGCTGTTTCCCCACATGAGCGTGGCCGACAATATCGGCATCACGCCGCGGCTGCTCGGCACCCCGACCGCCGAAATCGCCCAGCGGGTCGACGAACTGCTCGATCTGGTGCGGCTCGACCGCGGCCGCCATCGTGACCGTTTTCCGCACCAGCTCTCCGGTGGCGAACGGCAGCGGGTCGGCGTCGCGCGGGCGCTGGCGGCGAAGCCCGACATCGTGCTGATGGACGAGCCGTTCGGTGCGCTCGATCCGCTCACGCGGGATGCCCTGGGCGAGGACTATCGGCAACTGCATCGCGATCTCCGGCTCACCACCGTGATGATCACCCACGACATGGCTGAAGCGGTGCTGCTCGCCGATCGCATCGCGGTGATGCGCAGCGGCCACCTGCTGGCGCAGGGCACGCCCGAACAGTTGGCGTCCAGCGACGACCCATATGTGCTGCAGTTGCTGCGCACGCCGCGCCGCCAGGCCGAACGGCTGCAAGCCCTGCTTCCGCAGTCCGCCAGCGACGATGCCCCGAGCATGGCGCCGCGCTGATGATGCTCGACCCACGCTGGCACGATGCCCTGAGCCGCCTGCCCGACTACCTCGGCAGCCATGTCCGCGTCAGCCTCGCGGCACTGGCGCTGGGCCTGGTGATCAGTTTCCCGCTGGCGCTGATCGCGCGGCGCCGCCCGGTGTTGCGGGGCGCCCTGCTCGGGCTCGCCAGCATCGTGCAGACCGTGCCGGGCCTGGCGCTGCTGGCGCTGTTCTATCCGCTGCTGTTGGCGCTCGCGGTGCTCTCGGTCAAATGGTTCGGTCTGACGTTTTCGGCGTTCGGCTTCCTGCCGTCGGTGCTGGCGCTCGCGCTCTACAGCATGCTGCCGGTGCTGCGCAACACCATCACCGGGCTGGACGGCGTCGATCCCGCGCTGCGCGAGGCGGCTGAAGGCGTCGGCATGACCCCGCGGCAATCGCTGACCATGGTGGAATTGCCGCTGGCGCTGCCGGTAATCATGGCCGGCATCCGCACCGCGGCGGTGTGGGTGATCGGCACGGCCACGCTGTCGACACCGATCGGCCAGACCAGCCTCGGCAACTACATTTTCGCCGGCCTGCAAACCCAGAACTGGGTGTTCGTGCTGTTCGGCTGCGCCGCCGCCGCCCTGCTCGCGCTGTTTGTCGACCAGATGCTGGCACTGATGGAAAACGGCGTTCGCGTGCGCAGCCGCGGCCGTGTGATCGGCGGCGGCCTTGGCCTCGCCGCGCTGATCGCGGCCACGCTCTCGCCGGCGCTGATGCGTGCGCAGTCCACCTACATCGTGGGCGCCAAGACGTTCACCGAGCAATATGTGCTCTCGGCGCTGATCGCACAGCGGCTGCAGGCCGCGGGTCTCTCCGCCGGCACGCGCGAAGGTTTGGGCTCCAATGTGATCTTCGAGGCGCTCACGACGGGCGATATCGACGTCTACATCGACTATTCCGGCACGCTGTGGGCCAACCAGCTGCATCACACCGACATCAAGCCGCGTGACGCCCTGCTCACCGACTTGAAAGCCGAACTCGCCGCGCATGACAATATCACCCTCGCCGGCCCGCTCGGCTTCGAGAACGCCTATGCCCTGGTGATGCCGCGCAAGCGCGCGGAGGCCCTGGGGATCCGAACCGTTGCCGACCTCGCCGCCCACGCCGGCACGCTCTCGATTGCCGGCGACTACGAGTTCTTCTCCCGCCCGGAATGGGCCGGCTTGCAGAAGGCCTATGGTCTCGCCTTCCGCCAGCAGCGCCAGATGCAGCCGGATTTCATGTATGCGGCGGTGGCCGCCGGCGACGTCGACGTCATCGCCGGCTACACCAGCGACGGTCTGATCGCGAAATACGACCTGGTGGTGCTCGACGATCCCAAACATGCCATTCCGCCTTATGACGCGATCCTGTTGATCGCGCCTAAACGCGCCGGTGACACGGCACTGCGGGCAGCGCTGCAACCCTTGCTCGGCAAGATCGACATCGCGGCCATGCGCGAGGCCAATCTGCGCGCGGCCAGCGGCGGCAACGACAGCTCGCCCGCCGATGTCGCCCGCTGGCTCTGGGACAAGGTGGGACAGAAGTAACCGAGCGGCGCTATAGTCACCGCCCCACGACACGACAGGAGTCGACATGAAAATCCCGGCACTGCCCTTCACCGTGACGGACTGGGCCTCCGTGCCCACGACCGAACATCCCGGCGAGACCGGGCGGGCCCTGTGGCGCACCCTGAACATCGGCGACCTGCGGGTGCGGATGGTGGAGTATACGCCCGGCTACCTCGCCGATCACTGGTGCGATCGCGGGCACGTGCTTTATGTGCTGGAGGGGGAGCTCGACACCGAACTCAACGACGGGCGCCACTTCAAGCTGACGCCGGGGATGAGCTACCAGGTCTCGGACTTCGGCGACGCGCCGCATCGCTCATCCACGCGCACCGGCGCGAAACTCTTTATCGTGGACTGAACGCACACGGGGCCCACAGTACCCGCAAGGATCGGCACAGAGGAGGCGATCGTGCCATGACCACCTCGAAACCGCGCACCCCAGTTCTCGCTGAACAGCGTTTTGCGGAGCGGCGGCAGGACTTCGCTGGCCTCGATCTCGCCGCGCGGTTCGATCTGATCCATCGCACCAATCTGTGGGGCGCCGAACAATCGACCTCCGGCCTCGGCTCGGAACTCGCCGCAACCGCGACGCTGCGCCATGAGCTGTCCCGGCTGCTGCGCGATCTCGATATCAGGAGCCTGCTCGACCTGCCCTGCGGCGACTTCAGCTGGATGTCGCACACCGATCTCGCCGGGATCATCTACATCGGCGCCGATATCGTGCCTGCGATCATCGCGGCCAACACCACGAAACACGCCATCGGCGGCTGGGTCGATTTCCAACAACTGGATCTGGTCGCCGATCCGCTTCCGACTGTCGACCTGATCCTGTGCCGGGACTGCCTGGTGCATCTGTCGTTCGATCATATTCACCGCGCGATCGGCAACATGAAGCGGTCGGGTTCGCAATGGCTGCTCACCACGACCTTCCTCGATGTCGCTGAGAACCGTGACGTCGAAGACGGTGACTGGCGCACGCTCAACCTGCAGCATGCCCCGTTTGGCTTTCCCGAGCCCAAGGCGATCATCATCGAAGGCTGCACCGAAGCCAATGGCGATTACGCCGACAAGGCGCTGGGGCTGTGGCGGCTGACGGAGCTGCCGATGCCTAATGCCTGAAGGCAAGGACGTTGCGACCAACCTCACCCGTACACAAACGCATCGTCGTCGAGGTCGATCAACGGAAACTGGTCTTTCTCGGTCCAGTAATCCTGGCTGTGCTGCCATTCGGGCTTGTCGCCGCGCTTCGGCAGCAGGTGCATGCCGCGCATCATATAGCCGGGATTGAAGTTCTCCGGATCGATCCAGGGCAACAGCGGCATGTCGCTGTCTTCGGGACGCAGCGCGGGCGTCACCCGACGGGCGCCGCGCTGCTTCATGTGATTGAGCAGCCGGCACACGAAGTCAGCGACCAGATCGGTGCGCAGCGTCCAGCTGGCGCGGAAATAGCCAAACACCCACGCCATGTTGGGCACACCGGTGAACATCATGCCGCGATAGGTGACGGTGTCGCCAAATTGCAGCGGCGCGCCGTCGATGGTGACATCGATATCGCCAAGCACGTTGAGATTGAATCCGGTGGCGGTGACAATGATGTCGGCCGCAAGCGTCTTGCCGGACTTCAGCAGGATGCCGCTCTCCGTAAAGCTCTCGATCTCGTCGGTGACGACCGACGCCTTGCCGTCCCGGACCGCCTGGAACAGGTCGCCGTCGGGAATGAAGGCGATGCGCTGCCGCCAGGGCCGGTAGCGCGGGGTAAAATCCTTTGCCACGTCGTAGTCGGCGCCGAGATAGGCACGCACGCCGGCGAACAGCTCCTGCTTCACCGCCTCCGGTTCGCTGAACGAACGGCGGGTGAAGACGTCCTGATCGTACAGGATCTTCCGGCGCACGATCTCATGGATCCATTCCTCATTGACCTGCAACTGGCGCAACGTGTCGGCGAGCTCGATGGCATTGCGGCCGGTGCGGAAATAAGTCGGCGAGCGCTGCAGCATGGTGACATGCCGGCTGTCGCCGGCAATCGACGGAATCAGTGTCGCCGCGGTCGCGCCCGATCCGATGACGACAACAGTCTTGTCCCTGGTGTCGAGACCGACCGGCCACTTCTGCGGATGCACGATGCGGCCCTTGAAGCTCTCCATGCCCTTCCATTGCGGCGTGTAGCCCTCGGAGTGCCGGTAGTAGCCCTGGCACATCCAGAGAAAGTTTGTGGTCAAGCGCAGCATCTCGCCGGTATCGAGGCGCCTGACCTCGAGTGACCAGAGATTGTCGGAGCTCGACCAGGACGCGGAGACGATCTGGTGCCGATAACGAATGTGCCGGTCGAGGTCGTTGTCCTCGATCACCTCGCCCATGTAGCGGAGGATCTCGGCCGCGGTCGCGATCGGCGTGCCGGTCCATGGCTTGAAACGATAACCGAAGGTGTAGAGATCGCTGTCGGAACGAATGCCGGGATAACGATGTGTCAGCCAGGTGCCGCCAAAACTCTCCTGGGTTTCGAGCACGACAAAACGCGTCCCCGGACACTGCTGGGCGAGATGATAGGCTCCGCCGATACCGGATATTCCGGCGCCGACAATGAGAACATCAAAATGTTCGGCAGGCGTCGCCTGCTGCGCGATCGTGTTGTGCGTTTCTGTCCCGGTCATGGCGTTCTTCTTTGTTGTTGGTCGACGCAAGTGTTGCACGAAACAGCACGAACAAGCGCGTGTATCGTCTGCAAAAGTGGATACCAGTTTTGCCCCACGGGCAAGCGGCTGCGGCTTTGGCTCAGAGCCAGGATTCCATGACGCGGAAAAACATCCCCGTCGCGGCCCCCGCGCGTTTGGTCGGGCGCCGTCTTGACGATGAGATCACCACCGACGCGCGGCGATCATTCAACCGCTCGCTTGCTGCTGATCTGGCTCTTACTTGGCAGCCTGGACGGCCGCACAAAACTCCGCATTGGGATTGGCGGGAGCGGCGATCACGCCGCCCTTGGCGGCCGCTTTTGCGCCGGCCGGCGCCGGCTGTTTGGCCGGTGCCGCCTTCGGTGCCATCGTGCCCGGTGCGGGAGCGGGCTCGACATAACGAGTCCAGGTCTCGCCGCCGCACAGATACTTCAGCACACAGCCTTTGACTTCCAGCTTGGTGGGCGTGGTGAGCTGGATGTGGGCGCTGTAGGTCTTGCCATTCTCCGGATTGTAGATGTTGCCTTCCCACTTATCGGCCGTGCCCTGCGCCGGCTTCATATCGAGCAGGATCGGTACACCCAGGGTGGGACGCGAGCGCTTGGCGACATCGGGATTATGGTCGTCGACGCCGCCCGGTTCCTTCTCCCAGGCGATCGCACCCCATATGTGGCCGTTGCAGTCGGCGACCTTGATGCGGGCCAGTCCGTGTTCGTCCAGCCACTCGCCCTGGGGGTCGCCCGCGAGCGCAGCTCGCAGCATGAGGATGAGCCAAAATCCGGCGAGAGCAAGTTTCCGCATCAGCCACTCCAGCAAATCACATCCCCGTACCATTGAAGCCCGGCGAGTCATCGGATGCAAGCCCGATGGCCCACCGAATATCCCAAATGGGCGCACCCAGAATGATGTTTTTTTGAACAAATCGGCGCCGGTGGCGACCAACGACATAGGAGAATTGCGTGGGCAAAAACAGTATCCACGCCGATAAATTCGCGCTAAACGGCAGCCGCATTCCCAGATGGAGCGAGCGGCAGGCTTTTGGTGGATATCAGCACACGATTATCGCGGGTTCAGGCGGTCATTTTCGACATGGACGGCCTGCTGTTCGACACCGAACCGCTGATCAAGTCGGCAAAACTCACTGCCATCCGCGCTCTCGGCTTCGAGTTCTCCGACGTGTCCTATAATGCCATGATCGGCGTTCCCGGCCCGGAATGCGATATCCTGATCCAGACTCACTTTGGCCCGACATTCCCGATGGCGGATTATCTCGCCTCCTATCGCGGCGACTGGCAGCGGCTGATCGCAAAGGGAACTCCGCTGAAACTGGGTGCGGCCGACATCATCAGGCACCTGCACGACCTGGAGATGCCGCTCGGCCTTGCCACATCGTCCGGCCGCGAGAGCGCCGAACATCATCTGGCCTCGGCGGGCCTGCGTCGTTTCTTCAACGCGGTGGTGACCCGCAATGACGTCACGCGTGGCAAGCCGCATCCCGATTTGTACCTCAAGGCGGCCGAGAACCTCGGCGTGGCGCCCGAACACTGCCTGGCGCTGGAGGATTCCCACAACGGCGTTCGCGCCGCACACGCCGCGGGGTGCCTTCCGATCATGGTGCCCGATCTGCTCGAAGCCACCGACGAGATGCGCCGCCTGTGCATCTCGGTGGCCAGCAATCTGAACGATGTCCGCTCGCTGTTTCCCGCGGCCCGCTGATTGGCTTGGCGCGTGTTCGTTGCGCGTGAGCGCGACCGCTGCTACACTTGTGGTGCCATGATGTTCCAGATGTCTCATATCGCTTCGGTGTTCTTCCTCGCTCATTGAGGATATCGCCCGCCATGCGGGCGAAGAACCGAGCGTCCGACCGGCCGTCAGTCAGTCGACGCTTAGACCCCGAACCGGCCTCAGCCTCTCTCCCACATGACGTGACGCGAGACGGGCATGCTTGGCCAAACGACATGAGATCATGATGCCTGCCAACCAGCACACCTCCGTGCGCGTGCTCGATGACGCGCAAATTCAAAACTTCATTCACGATGGATTCGTCCGACTCGACCAGGCGTTTCCGCGCGATCTGGCCGATGAGGGACGCGCCATCCTGTGGCGCGACACCGGCTGCGATCCGGATGATCCCGCCACCTGGACGCAGCCCGTGGTCCGGCTCTGGTATTACAATCAGGAGCCGTTCCGGAAAGCCGCCAACACGGCGCGGCTGCATGCCGCTTTCGACCAGCTGGTCGGCAAGGGACGATGGCATCCGCGCCCCAATCTCGGCAGCTTTCCGATCCGTTTTCCATCGCTGGATGATCCCGGCGATGACGGATGGCATGTCGATGTCAGCTTCCCGCCGGACTCCACCGAGCCGACTGCAAATACCGACTTCTCGCTCTGGCGTGCCAACATCGTCTCGCGCGATCGCGCGCTGCTGATGCTGTTCCTGTTCTCCGACGTCGGCGAGAGCGACGCACCGACACGGATACGGGTGGGCTCGCATCGCGACGTCGCACGGTTCCTGGCGCCGTTCGGTGACGCCGGCCAACCGATGGCGATGTTCGGCGGCATCGGCACCGACCGGCCGCAGGCCCTGGCCACGGGTCCGGCGGGAACCGTGTATCTGTGCCACCCGTTCCTGGTCCACGCGGCGCAAAAGCACCACGGCACCAGACCGCGCTTCATGGCACAGCCGCCACTGGCGCCGGCCGAACCGTTCCGGCTGCAGCGCGCGGACGGCGATTATTCACCGGTGGAGATCGCGATTAGGCTGGCGCTGCAGGACCGACGCTAAAAGACTGATGCAAAGCGCGCGGCCGCGCACAATGCGGCCGCGCGTCACTTTACGTGTTCACGAGTCCCGGCTTGCCCGCTTCGACCACGAACGACTTCACCGTGGTCATCGGGCGATCCTGCGCCGAGATCTGCTCGGCGGCACGGAAATCGGCCAACCAGCGCTCCCGCGTGACAGTGTGGCGGTGATAGCCGCGCTGGTTGCTGACGTATTTCAGATGCGGATTGTCGGAATGCAGCGCCTGCGCATTGCTCATCACCGGCTCGCCGTCGCCGCCCGATGAAATCGAGGTCGCCACGAACTCCACGCCGACACAAGGCCCCGCCGAATCGCGCCAGTCCTGCTTCAGCTCAAGCGCAACGCCGTGATGCAGATCACCGGTCAGGACCACCGGGTTCTTCACCTGCGCATCATGCAAAATTCCCATCACCCGGCCGCGGGCGGCGCTGGCGCCATCCCAGGCATCCAGATCGACGACCGGTCCCTCGGACTTGGTCAGCCACGGGAACGAGCGCATGTCGACATGGGCAAACAGCACCTGCTGGGCCAACACCTGCCAGGCCGCCTGCCCGCTTGGCGTGCCAGTCCGCAGGCCATCGGCAAACCACTGCTCCTGCGCCGCGCCCATCATGGTGCGGCCAGCCTCGTCGGCCTCGGCGCAGTTGGCCTTGAAGCCGTCGCCGCAGGGCTGTTTCGATCGGTATTGCCGCGTGTCCAGCACCGACACATTGGCGAGCGTGCCGACCTGGAAGCGGCGGTAGGCCACGACATCGGGGCCGCGCGGCATCAGGCTGCGGCGCACCGGCATGTGCTCGTACCAGGCCTGAAACGCAGCGGCACGCCGGAACAGGAACGCGTCCGCAGGCACGTCGCGCACTGTATCGGCCGCCCAGTTGTCCGAGACCTCGTGGTCATCGAAGCTCGACAGGAACGGACAGGAGGCCTGCGCCGCCTGCAGATCGGGATCGGTCTTGTACAACGCGTAGCGCCGCCGGTAATCGGTTAGCGAAATGCAGGTGCTGAAGTCCTTGGGCAGCACCCGGGGAAACGCGCGCCCCTGACGGTCCACGGTGATGAAGGGGTTCTCATAGATGTAGTCGCCATAATGGAAGACGAAATCGAAATTTTCCCGGGCGAGTTCGCGCCACGCGGTGTAGTAGCCGCCTTCCCATTGCTGGCAGCCGGCCGCGGCAAACCGCACTTGCGCGACCTCGGCGCCCGATGCCGGCAGGGTGCGGGCCCGGCCGATCGCACTCTCGATCCCGCCGGCACGAAATCGGTAGAAATAATCCCGCCCCGGCTCCAACCCCTCAAGTTCGACATGGACCGAATGGGCGAGTTCAACACGGGCAACAGCGGTGCCTGAACGAATCACCTGCTTCAGTTCACTGTCGGATGAGACCTCCCAGGAAACATCCACCGGAACAACCGACATGCCGCCGCGCGCCTGCAGCGGCTCCGGTGCGAGCCGGGTCCAGATCACGAAGCCATCCGGCGCGGGATCGCCGGAGGCAACACCGAGAGTGAACGGGTTTTGCTTGAATTCGGCGCGAACCGGCGACGCGGCGATCATCGACAAGCCAGACGCCAGCAGTCCGGCGCCAGCGGCGCCCTTGAGCAGCGTCCGCCGATCGAACAGCGGATAGGAATTCGGCTCGAACATCGCGCTGATATCACCCGTCAAACAGCATGGCGCCAAGGCCGCGAACGGGTCGCGGCAAACACCGCGACATTTAGCATCGCCATGAGACCGGACCATAACAGATCGGCGCAAAATACTCCTTTCGGGGGCTCGCGGAAGCGTATTTATAAAGCAGCGGCGACAACACCGCCGCTCGTGCCTCGCAGCCTGATGAGTTCCGAATATGCCCCTCGACAATCGTCCGACCATCGCGGCCCCCGACGACGATCCCTATCTCTGGCTCGAAGACATCGACGGCGCGCGTGCGCTGGCGTTTGTCGAACAGCAGAGCAAAGCCACGATGGACAGGTTCGGCACCGCCCAGTTTGCCGCAGACCGCGATGCGCTGGCGGCCATTCTCGACCGTCCCGACAACATCCCCTACGCCTGGAGACGCGGCGGATATCTCTACAACACCTGGAAGGACGCTCAAAATCCACGCGGGCTGTGGCGGCGCACGACGCTCGAGGAGTATCGCAAGCCGAACCCGCAATGGGATGTGATCCTCGACCTCGACAGGCTGGCCGCGGCCGAGAACGAGGACTGGATCTGGAGCTGGGTGTGGATGCTGCCCAGCAGCCACCGGCGTGCCATCCTGAGCTTGTCGCGCGGCGGCAGCGACGCGGTGGTCCTGCGGGAATTCGATCTCGGCGTCAGAGATTTCGTCGCCGGCGGCTTCACCCTGGGCGAGGCGAAGGGCGGCGGTGAATGGCTCGATGCCGACACGCTGTTGCTGTCGAGCGCTTATGGCAAGGACATGGCGACCACCTCGGGTTACGCCCGAACGGTCCGGCTGTGGCGCCGTGGCACTCCCGTCGATCAGGCGCCTGTGATCTTCGAGGGCTCGGCGGACACCATGCTGGTCGGCGTCGGTGTCGATCGGACCGGCGCCGAGCCGCGGGTCTGGTTCATCGATCGGACCGGCTTCTTCGATGCCGTGTTCTGGCTGGGTGATGCCACCGGGCCCAAGCTCAAGCTGGACCTGCCGACCGACATTTCCTTGGAAGCCCATGGAGACTGGCTCGCCGTCAGGCGGCGCAGCGAATGGCTTCTCGGCACCACGACTTACGCACCGGATACCGTACTCGGCATCTCGCTGTCAGCCTTTCTCGCGGGCGATCGCAATTTTACGGTGCTGTTCGAACCGGCACCGCGTCGCGCATTCCAGCAGTTCTTCTGGAGCGGCGACAGGCTGGTGGTGTCCATTCTGGACGAGCTGCAGCCGGTCTACGAGGTCCTGACCCCGTCGGCGAGCGGCTGGAGCCGCAGCAAGCTGCCGGGTTTGCCGACCATCGGCGTTGTCGATGTCTGGCGCCTCGATCTCGAGGAATCAGAGAGCAACGGCGATCTTCTTGCCAATGTCCAGGATCCGCTCACACCGCCCGCCCTGATGCTGATCCAGGACACGACCGGGATGTCCGGGCAAGACATCGCAAGTCCGATCCTGCTGAAGCAGGCGCCGCGGACGTTCACTGCGGATGGCCTTCTGGTAACTCAGCACGAAGCCGTCTCGATCGACGGTGAGAAGATCCCCTATGTCCAGACCGGCCCTGCCGGCGAGACCGGCGACGCGCCGGTTTATCTCAGGGCCTATGGCGGCTTCGGCGTTTCGGAAAAGCCCACCTACGTTGCCTCGACCGGCAAGCTGTGGCTGGAGCGCGGCGGCACCAGCGTGGTCGCCAATATTCGCGGCGGCGGCGAATTCGGCACGCACTGGCATGACGCCGGACGCTATGCGGGCAAGCGGCTATCCCATGATGATTTCGCCGCGGTCGCCGCCGACCTTGTGAAGCGCGGCGTGACGCGGCCGACGCGGATTGCCGCCCAGGGCGGATCGAACGGCGGGATCCTGATCTCCAACATGCTGACGCGCTATCCCGAGCGGTTCGGGGCGCTGTTCTGCACCATCCCGCTGATCGACATGCGCCGCTACACCAAGCTGCTGGCCGGCGCGAGCTGGATCGCCGAATATGGCGATCCCGACAAGCCGGAGGACTGGGCTTTCCTGCAGACCTATTCGGCGTATCACGCCGCCGCAGCGGGGCAGAGCTATCCCCCGATCCTGCTGGCGACGACCCGGCGCGACCACCGTGTGCATCCAGGCCACGCGCGCAAGATGGCGGCCAAGCTGCAAGCGCTGGGCTACGAGGCCTATTTCTACGAACCCGCGGCCGGCGGCCATGGTTACGGCAAGGACAACAGGGAACGCGCCGCGTTCACGGCGCTGGGCTACACCTTTCTCAGAGACAAGATCGGCTGGACCGATGCGACCGGAGATCCGGCTCTCCCCGACGTTCAGTGACCCTCGGCCGGTGTCGGCGCCAATTCGATCAGTGTCACCTCCGGCAAACAATTGATCCGCACCGGCGCGATCGACGTCCCCACACCCACCGAGGTGTAGCCGGTCATGCCGTGATGCGTCCACAACCCGGCGCCCAGGCGCCGTGGCAGTTTCGAGCTGAGCGTGACCGGGACGGAGCCGGGCAGACAGATCTGGCCGCCATGGGTATGCCCGCTCAGCATCAGGTCGAATCCGGCATGCGCGGCCTGCCGATAAACCTCCGGCGTATGCGACAGCAGGATCGAGAATGCATCCGGCGGGATGTCGATCGCGGCTTTCTCGATGTTGTCGACGCGATAAAAATGGGCGTCGTCGATCCCGGCGAGATGGATGTTCTCGCCACCGTGCCGGATCGGTTCGCACTCATTGAGCAGCATCCGGATTCCCATCGCCTCAAAGTGCGGCACCATGCGGATGCTGTCATGGTTGCCCAGCACGCCATAGACCGGTCCGCGCAACGCCGGGCGCAATCGCCCGATGCCATCCACAGCGGCTTCGATCGGCCCGAACGTGGCCGCACGATAATCGCCGGTCAGCACGCAGAGGTCGTAGCCGAGCTCGGGCAGGATCGCGGCCAGCCGGCGCATCGCGCCATCGCTGTACTCGACGTGGAAATCGCTGATGTGCAGCAAGGTGAAGCCATCGAATGCCGGCGGCAGATTTGCAAACGTCAGCCGGTGGCGGCGAACCTGGATGCGCTCGGCATTGCGCCGTCCGCGCCAGTACAATCCCGTCAACTTCAGCGCGCCACGGATCAGTCCATGAGCCGAGCCCCAGTTCTCGATATGGAAGAAGGTCAGTCCCTGGCCGAAGATCTGCGCCTCATGGTCCATCTCGATACCGAGCCGCTGCCGGGCGTGGAAATGCCCAAGGCGTCGCTCGAGACTGCTGACGACATCGTCCATGGCGAATCGATTCTTGCCCTCGACAGCGGAGTGCCGTGCATGACACGGCAACCTTCGGGCGGCAGACTACCTCAGCGAGCCCATCACCGAAACCAGCGAGGTGGGCGGGACCGTCGGCGTCATCGCGCGACGGCCCCTGGCTCGCAATCAGTGGGGGGGCGTCGCTAGCGAGGCTTGGGGTCTCTTGCGACGATCACGAGTTGCAGCAGTGTTAGCAAATCCCGCAGAACCTGCAGTTTGATTTGGATTTTAACCTAACCGGTCAATCTTACCCGAGTGGTATCTATTGCCGGGGTGTTTGCCGGATTGTCGTAAGCTGGAATCGACAAGACGTGCGATGAGGGATTTCCACCCGCATCGCATAGCCGAAATCCATCCCATGTGCGTGCCGCGCTACTTCTTCACAAACGGATTTGGCGCTGCGGAGCCCTTGCCTTGCGACTGCTTGTAGGCGGAGCCGCCGCTCTTGGGCGCATTCTTGTCCGCCTTGGGCTTCTTGGCCTCTTTGTTGCTCTTCATTTGACCTTTGGCCATGGTGACCTCCTGTGAGCGACTCGACCAGTCCCGCCGGTCACGGGCGACCGTAGCAGGTCCCGCCGTCGTTCGATGAAGAATCGACCGACCGCCAGCCGCCACTCCCGCGCGACTTGCAGCCGGATCAGGAATTGAACTCCGCCATCAGCCGCCTGAAGGCGGCTTTGCCTGCGGCGTCGGCAGCCGCCATGGTCTTGAAGGCTGCCGATGATCGCTGGATCGGAGTTTTCCGCCCCAAACGATAGATCTCCCAGTGCCAGGCATCGGGGCGCAGCGGGAGATTCCCGATCACGATCGAAAAGTCATTGTCCTCGGCATCAGCAGTGCTCGCCACGATCGGATGCTCCGCCCCGTCACTCGAATGCCGCCGGCACCAGGCCGGTTCGGAAGAACACCGTCGGCTCGTCGTCATAGTCTCCGGTCTCGGCATCGCCGGCGGACGAGAAAGCGACAACACCGGCTTTGCTCAGGGCCAGCCGCTCCGCCGTTCGGCGCGCCCCCTCCACCGTTCGGCAGGGAATCGGCACGTCGGCTTTCAGGCTTCCGCCCTTGCCCGCATTGAAAGCCTGCACCAGATAGACGGTTTCTCGCGCCATGGACGTTATCCTTCCAGGGTGTGCATCAGGTCGTCGATCTTGATCGTCGCGAAGTTCGAGAACGTGTCGGAAACCGCATACGGCAGAATGATCTGATCATGATGCCGCATCGCGCCGCAGGTGTAGACGACATTGGGCACGTAACCTTCCCGCTGCGACGGCTCCGGCCGCACCAACGGCTCGCGCGAACGCCCCAGCACCTTCGAGGGATCCCGCTTGTCGAGCAGGGCGGCGCCGATGGCATACCTTCGAACTGGCCCGACGCCATGGGTCAAAAGCAGCCAACCCTGATCGAGCTCAATTGGCGATCCGCAATTGCCGATCTGCACGAACTCCCAGGGAAACTGCGGCTTCAGAATGGCCTGACCACCGTCCCATGTATACAGGTCATCTGACGTGATCAGATAAAGATTTTCATTGTCCTGCCTGCCGATCATGGCATATCGGCCGCCGATCTTCCGGGGAAACAACGCCATCCCCTTGTTCCGCGCTGCCGCGCCCTTCAGAGGCGACATCCGAAACGACAGAAAGTCGGAGGTCTCGATCAGTTCGGACCGGATCGCCCGGCCGCTATAAGCGGTGTAGGTCGCATAGAAGGTCCGCCGCCCGCTGTCGTTGAACTCCACAAAGCGGGCATCCTCGATGCCGTTCGATTGGGCATCCGTGACAGGAAAGATCACACGCTCGCTGATGTCTTCGTCCGGCTTGAAGATCACGTCGATCTCGTCGCCATCGGGGCCCGATGTCCGGCTTGATACCTTGGGAACCGAGGACAGACGCGCCGCCGGATCGACAGCCACGCTGCCATCGGCCGCAATCGAGCCCGATCGAAACGTCAGCGAGGAGATATGCCCTTCCCCGACGGCACGCAGACTCAGGATGAAGCGACGCCCGCCGACCGGCGCACCGGACTGATCCGGATGCGAAACGATGCTCGGATTGAACAGGGCTGCCGCTTCGAAGGAATACTCATGCAGGAAATAGGCCCCAACCAGCTGGCGCTGCACCTTGGTGAAGATCGCATGGCTGGCGAAGGCATCTTCCATCTCATCCGCGCGCGCTTCGAAGATGTCCAGCAGGTTGCGGTGACGCCCCTGGAAATTATCGAGCACGTCGGCGAGCTGGCTTGCCGCGGTCTCGACATCCATCGCCAGAACCCGGTCGACGATATGGTTCGCCCGTGTCTTGTCGGTCGGATTGAGATCGCGCGGCTCGGTCGCCGGCTTGAACGGGCGCACCACCACCCGCGCCGGATCGGGACGCAGATGCAAGGCCTGCCGGTTCAGGAACGTAGTTTGAGACAAAGCACCCTCGTCTTTTGAGATCGGATTCTGGACATTCACGCCGTTACGCCAGACGCGCTGCGAATTTGGCACGGCCTTCACTCATCTGAGCGAGTTGGCGAAGCTCCGAAAGGCCTAGCAGATAGGAGACGACGGACTCGCCACCGCGATTTTCGTTTGCACGGTCGGGATGCAACCCGTCCCGGCAGCTTCCGGTATCAGGATCAACCAGGGGCGCCCCGAGATCGTTGCTGCCGAGAAACCACGCAAACGCGCGCGCCGCATCGACCTTCCAAACGAGATCACCATCGGCGCGCCACGCCGCGAGACAGGCCGAAATCATGGCCGCCGCTTCCACCGGTTGCTGGTCGAACGCCTTCGGCGACGTTCGCTTGTCACCGAAACTCTCGGTTCCAACCGGTCTGAAATGCCCCGCAGGAGCCGTCTGCAGCGTCACCAGCCAGCGCAGCGATCTAAGACCGGCTTCGGTATAGGCACGCGTCGCAGTCGCGACACCGGTCGCGATCAAGGCCTGGGACAATCGCGCATTGTCGTAGGCAAGCCCCTCCTCGAACCACACCCATTCCCGGGTTTCAACCGCGGACAGGATGGACATCAGTTGATCCGCAAGTAGACGACGGATCCCATGCGCATTGAGATCGTCCGTCACCGCGGCGCAGTAGACATCCAGGCCGAGCAGTGTAAAGGCCCAAGCGCGCGGTGAGCGAAATTGTTCCACCGTGGGCAACGCCTCGGCAAACAGCGCGGCAGCCCACCGCCGCCGCGATGAATTGACATCGTTGCGCGCGCACTCGCCCAGCGCCCAGAGTGTCCGCCCATGACTGTCCTCAGACCCCGTATCCTCGAGCCAGCTGCGTGAAAAGCTCATGAAGTTGCGAAACCGCCTAGTATCGGGATTCCAGGCATGCTGGACGAAGGAGGCGAACCGCGCCGTCAGAGGTTCGGGCAGGTGTTGCTCGCCGGCGCTGCCGAGAAGGCAGGACAGCAGCAGCGCCCGCGCATTGTCATCGACGCAGTAGCCGTGGGACCGATCAGGCACCGAATGCAGCGCGTGTTGAAACAGCCCGGTGTCGTCGCACATCGACAGCAGATAACTCGTCCTCATTTCCGGCAGTGCGTGAGTTTCACGGGCGGGCGGAGCCGGGCTCGGTCGCGGAATGACGCGCAACCGATGGCCGCGCCGGGCACTTTCGAACGCCGTGAGATAACGCTCCGCGGTGCGTTCCCATGTCATCGCGCGGCTGTCCGCGTAAGCGCGCTCGCGCATGCTCTGCCGACGGACATCGTCGGTCAGAAGTTCTGCAATCTGGCTGCCGAAGGCCGCCACATCACCGAACGGGATCAGGATGCCCCGTCCATCGGCCAACAGCTCCTGGGCGTGCCAATACGGCGTCGACACCACCGCTTTGCCCAGCCCGAAACTGTAGGCCAGCGTCCCCGACGTCATCTGCGCCTCGTTCAGATAGGGCGTGACGTAGACGTCGCACATCGAGATGAAGCCGAGCAGCGTGGCCTGATCCACGAATTGGTCGAGAAACACCACGTGATCCTCGACACCGAGTTCGCGCACACGTTGCAGAAGGCTTTCGCGATAAGCCTCGCCTTGTTCCCTTACGAGGTTGGGATGCGTCGCGCCAAGCACGACATAGACCGTATCGGCCCGGCTTTCCAGGATCGACGGCATGGCGTCAATGACGACTTCGATGCCCTTGTTGGGAGACAGCAGCCCAAACGTCAGCAGGATGCCCTTGTCCTTGAATCCGAACTTCTCCTTCGCCTGATCCGGTTCGACAAACGGAAAGTCGGGAATGCCGTGCGGGATGACCTCGATCTTGTCCGCCAGCACCCGGTACACGGTGCGCAGCAGTTCCGCGGCCTTCTCGGCCATGACAATGACCCTGGTAGAGACATCGACGATGCGATTGAGCACGCCGCGCTGCGCGGGTGTCGGCGCCAGCAGCACCGTGTGCAGCGTCGTGACGATGGGCATGGTCAGCCGGGACAGCAGCGCAAGGATATCGCCCCCGGCTTCGCCGCCGAAAATGCCGAATTCATGCTGTAGGCAGACCACATCGAACTGGCCTGCGTTCAAAAACTCTGCCGCACGCAGATAGTCCTCGGGGCGGTCATCATGGATCTGGAGATGAACGATCGCTGGATACTCATACGCCGTCCCACGATCGGTCATCGCGACGATCGCCGTCTCGATGTCCGTGCGCGAGATCGCGACGGCCTGCTGCAGATGGGTCGTGAAGGTGGCGATCCCGCAGCGGCGGGGCAGCGAGTTGCCGATGAATGCGATCCGGCTCAGCTTTGTCACGATCCGATCTCCATTGTGTTGGCCGGCGAACGCAGGTCTGTTATTCTAGGTCTGCTGCTCAAGGTCTGCCGCTCAGTGTAGGGTTGATTGCAACTCAGCGCCGACGGACGCGGCGCTCTGGCCGACACAGCTCTGCAGCAAAAACGGACATGGATCCGGGCCCAGATAGGCCAGCAACCCCTTCATCCCGTCCGACCCGACATCGATGCGGGCACGGTCGTCTTCCACGAACACGGCCTCACCGACGAACGCGTTGATCAGACCGACCTTGGCGCGGCCGTCCAGCACCAGCAGCCAAGTCTCGCGCTCGGCACAGAGCTTCCAGGTCGAATTGGGCGGCAGATCGATCCGTTCCAGCACAAAATGCGGATTCGCCACCAGCAGGGTTCTGGCATCGGTCAGGCGCTTTGGCGTGGACGAGCACTCGAACGGCTGCGCGCGCGCGACTGCGACGGCATTCTCGACATGAAGCTCGCGGGGGCGACCGAAATCGAACAAACGAAAGGTCGAGTCGCTGCGCTGCTGGATTTCGGCAAGGACCAATCCTGCGCCGATGGCATGTATGGTCCCGGCCGGAATGGAAATGACATCGCCCTCCGCCACCGGCTTCCATTGCACGAGCTGCGAAATCGAACCGCTCTCGATCGCCGATCGTAGTTGAGCAGCCGTCAGCGCGCGCTTCAGTCCGATCGCCACCCGGGCGCCGGGCACCGCGGAGAGGACATACCAGGCCTCGGTCTTGCCATTCGCCAGGCCAAGAGAGCGCGCGAAGGCGTCGTCCGGATGCACTTGTATCGACAGCGGCTGATTGGTGAACAACAGTTTGAGCAGCAGGGCCGGGTTCGGTGCTCTGGTTTCCGCACGCTCGAACCACAGTTCGCCGATGGCGAAGCCGGCATCGACAATTCCACTCCAGGGCAACAGATCGGTGCTTCCCCAAGGTTTGCGGACGGCATGAATACCAGCGTGTTCGACTGCCATGCCATCTTTCTGCTTCGCGCCGCAGAATCGCGACGTCGACGATGTTGGTGGGTGCTCCGTTTGGACGCACCACTCTCACCCCAGGACGCGGAGCTGCGCCGGGGTCGCTCATGGCAGGAACAGGGGCTTGCCAGCGGTCTCGCTGGCTGTCGAAATGGCGTGTTTTGGCGAGAGAAGGATCGGCTCGGCGCGAAATCTCTTCAGCGCAAGGCCAAACAGGTGGCCGTCTATCGACTCTCTCAACATGGTCGTCCGCCGGCAAGATACAAGGCGGCTTTACGGCTTTATTCGACCTACAGCGACTTGATGAAGCCCGCGTCGATCAGCAGGCGATTGAAACGCCGCGCTTCGGCGCCGTCCTTGCAGGCATAGAACAGGCCCTTGCAGCGGAGCATGATCTTCTTCTGCTCTTCGAAGCTCGGATCCAGCGGCAATCCCGCGGCATCCTGGATCACCAGCGGCAGGTAGGCGGCGTCGATGGTCTCCATCGCGGTCGGGGTCGCCGCCGGTTGAAAGTTGACGGCATCGATCGCGTAGTAGGTGGCGAAATAGCGTGGGTCATAGGCCATCAGCTTCTTGCCGATATCGGCCTCGCTCAACCCCGGATCGAGCAGATGCGGCGAGAACTCCGGCTGATGGTCGCCATAACGCACGATCAGGAACGGCTCGTTGGGAAACTGCTTCTTCAGGCCTGCGACGAAGGCGCCATAATCCCGGACGCTCATCGCCTGGCGGCGCAGATATTCGTCCACCGACGGCGCATTGCCGGGAGCACGCCAGTCCGGTGTCAGATCAGGGCGAAAGCGGACCTCCCAGGGAAAATGGTTGGCGGCGAGATACACGAACATGAAGACCGGTTGCGTGCCTTTCTCCTGCGCGAGCAGGCCCGCAGCCTTGTCGTAGAAGAAGCTGTCGGGCTCGATGCCCTTGGCGCCGAGCGCGCGGGCATCATAGAAACTCTGGATCCCGGTGGTGGTCTGGAAATTGCGTGCGCTCATGAACGCGCCAAACGCCGGATAGAGCGAGATGGTGGAATAACCGCAGCGGCGCAGCGCCAGTGGCAGGCCGCGCTCGACCCGGCCCGATGCGATCCGGGTCACAAAATACGAGAACGGCCCGAACGAGCGCGACGACAGTCCCGCCAGCACATTGTATTCGGTGAACCAGCTGGGACCGCCATTGCTCTCGGCGAGAAACTTCCGCTCCTTGCCGTCATAGGAGACGAAATGGCTGCCGTACCCCGGCGGCACCTTCACGCCCGGCGCGGAGCGGATATCGAAGCTGGACTCATCATGGATCATGATGATGTTCGGCCGCCGCCCCACCGGGTTGCATGTTTCCACCAGCGGCAGCTTCAGCCGCTCGGCCACCGAGGCGTCGGATTCCATGAAGCCATAGTTGACGAAGTCGGACACCGCGGTGACGCCGGAGCGTGCGAACTTCGAGACATAACCGTCGTCGTAATAGCCGCGCCAGGCCTCGTCCGGCCAGGTTTTGGCGAGCCCCACCAGCGCGGCAAGACAACCGAGCGCCAGCGCCACCGCCGGCAGCCGCCGGATCCGGAACGGATCGAGCCACCACAGCGCATACATCAAGGGGATCGTGACAAAMGCGGCGCCGATGGCCGACCAGCGCAGGTTGGGAAAGATCGTGAACAGGAACGCGACCGTGTCGCGGTCGATCACCATCAGGTCGACGAAGTTCGCCGTCATCTGCACGACATCGTGCTTCAGCCGCGACAGCAGGATCAGGATCACGACCAGGGTCAGCGACAGCGCGCCGGACAACGCCGGGCGGCGCAACGCCGCGATGAAGGTGAAATTCAGGATACCCCAGGCSAGCAGGAAGCCGAGCCGCGACATCAGGTCGGTCTCGGTCTGCAGCATCACGGCAASGGCGGCGAGATGCGGCGACGCCACCGCCAGRCGGCGCCAGATTCCATAGGACGCGATCCCCGTCGCAAGAGCGGCAGGGCCTCCGTTCGGCAAGCCTGGAGGCGGCAGACCTGAATTCGGCGGCGCCATGGAGGGAAACGCAAGACCACCCGGCGCAGGTGAGGCCTTACGCTGGCGGTGGCCAGAAGGCGGACGGCGCGGCCGGAAAAGGCGCCGTGTCATAAAATCGTAATGGAACCGTCACATCGACGCAACTTGGTCTTTGGCCGCAAGCGGCAACGCCAGGCGTTCAGCGCCGGTTCAGGGCGTAGCAGGTGCCCGCGGCAACCAGGGTCACCACAGCTGCGCCCGCGAAAGCCAGCGCGAACCCCGTCCCGCCACCACCGGCCTGCAGCAGGAACCCCAACAACGCGATGCCGAGACTGAACCCGAGCTGGCGCATGGTCACGCAGATCGCCGATGCCATCGCCGCCCGGCCACCGGGGACGGCACCAACGGCCGCCGCCGAGGTTTGCGACTGGATCAGCGCCGCTCCGATGCCGCTGCCCAGCAACGCCGCGACGACCGGCCAATGCCCGAACCGTGTGGGCTCAGCCCATACGATGGCCGCCAGCGTGCTGTCGGCCACGCCGATGATCGTCAGCCCCATCGGGAAGAAGACGCCCGCGACCATGCGCGACGCAAGCACGGCCCCAAGGCGCGGCAGCAGCAGCATCGGCACGGTCAGCACGGTGAGAAGCCATCCGGCCTCGACTCGGCGCAAGCCCATCACGTCGCGGGCAAACTGCGGCACATAGATCAGCAACGACCAGTAGCCGACCGACGTCGCCACCGGCGTGATGCACATGGCGAGAAATTCCGACGACCTCAACAAGGTGAGATCGATCGCGGGATAGTCACACCGGCGCTCGACGCGGACAAAGGCGACGATGCAAACGAACGATGTCGCGAGCAGCGCCGTCACCGCAGGTGATCGCCACCCCAGCGAATGGCCGTCAAGCAGGACGATCGCAAGAGCGCCGATCGCGAGCGCGAGCGTGGCACATCCCCGCCAGTCGACGCTGCGCCCGACGGCGTCAGGATCGGCCGATTCAGCGACACGTGCGAACGTCAGCAGCAGGATGACGATACATAGCGGCAGATTGAGCCAGAAAATCCAGCGCCAGCCGATGGTCGACGCGATCAGGGCGCCGAGCGGCGGCCCGGCCACCATTGCGGCGCCGATCACGGTGCCGACAATGCCGAAGGCGCGCGCCCGTCCCGGCCCCTGGTAGGCCGCGGCCAGCAGCGCGAGCGACGCCGTGGTAAAGCAGGCGCCGCTGATCCCCTGCAGGGCGCGACACACCAGCAGGATCGCAAACGATGGCGCCAGGGCGCACAACAGCGAGGCCACGGCGAACAAGGCCGCGCCGAGCGCAAACAACCGCCGGCGACCAAAACGGTCGGCGAGCGTGCCGGAGGCCGGCAGCGAAAACACCAGCGCCAGGCTGTAGATGTCGATCACCCACGCCGACGAGGCCTCGGCGATGCCGAGATCTCTTCCGACATCGGCGAGCGTCGCCGCCAGCGCCGTCAGATCGAACTGAAACAGTGCGCCGCTGACACAGACGGCCCAGAGGGTGGCGGTGGCTGCCGTCATCCGTGACGCCGGTTTGATTGTCGTGGGAAGATCGGACGATGTTGTTTCGCTGGTCATGGCGCATCTCACAACGCAGGCCGACGCAAAGCGAATGAGGCTTCTTCAAAACCCCATGAATTGATATCATGAGGTGCCATGCCCCGACATTTGCCGCCGTTTCAGCCCCTGCTCGCCTTCGACGCCGTCGTGCGTCACCGCTCCTTCACCCGTGCGGCCGCCGAACTCGGCGTCACCCAAAGCGCCATCAGCCATCAGGTCCGACGGCTGGAGCAGCATTTCGGGATGGCGTTGCTGGAGCGGCAAAATCCCGGCCTCGACCTCACTCCGGAGGGCCGCGCCCTGATGCCAGAACTCGCGGCGGCGCTGGACGCCATCGGCGCGCTCGATGCCCACGTGCGGCGCGCCTCCCGGCAACGCACGTTGCGCATCGGCGTCGCGGGATCGCTGTGCAATTGGTGGCTGATCCGGCGCCTGCCGCGCTTTGCAACACGGCATCCCGCGATCGACCTCGACCTGGTGCCTGCGGAAACCGGCGCGCCCGCCGGCAAGCCGCTCGACCTGCGCATTTCATGGGTGCTCGCGAACGAGGCCCGCCGTTCGACCACGCAGATGCCGCTGTTCCGCGAGCAGGTGTTTCCGGTGTGTGCGCCGGCGTTGTGTCCGGCTGCACCGGTTTCGCCCGACGCACTGCTGTCGTTGCCGCTCATTCACAAGGACGCCGCCAACCAGACCAGTGAATGGAGCTGGGAGACCTGGTTTCGCCGCCTCGGCCTCAAGCGCTCCCGCACGAGCGGTGGCGGCCTGCAATTCGGCGAGATCGGGCTATGCCTTGCCGCCGCGGCCGAGGGCGCGGGCGTCGCGCTCGGCCGCTCGCTGCTGGTCAGCGATGCCGTCGCCGATGGCCGGTTGATCAAACTGTTTCCCGACGGACCGGTGATGGAATCGCGAAAAGTCCATGTCGCGCGCTGGCCGGCGGAGCTGTCGGCCGACAAGGACATCCAGTCGTTTGTGCGATGGCTGGCCGATGAAGCCGAGCAGACCTGTCACCTCGCCGCCTGAGTTTGCGGCCTTTGCTTTGCGCCAACTTGAAGCATAGTCTCGCCCCAGCATCACAACGAGCGGCGGGGATAAAAATGCCTGGTGAGATGAAGCGGCGTGACGTGCTGAAGGCCTCCGCAGCGCTTGCCGCCGCCGCGGCGGCCGGTGGCTTCTCCTGCGTCGAGGTGGCCAGCGCTGCTCCGATCGAGATCCCGACCATCGACAAGCTGTCGGTTCGGGTGCTGGTCGACAGCGCGTCGGACATCTTCTTCCGCCCGCAGCAGGTCAGCGGGGTCAAGACCGAGCCGGGGCGCACCGCCGACGCCAAACGGCCGCTGCACAGCGAATGGGGCCTGTCGCTGCTGCTGGAACCGCAGCGGGGCAGCGAGACGCGCACGCTGCTGCTCGACTACGGATGGACGCCCGAGGTGATCAACAGCAACGTGGAGCAGCTCAAAGTCGACGTCGGCAAGATCGACACCCTGATCCTGAGCCATGGTCACTTCGATCATTGGGGCGGCCTGATCGGCTTCCTCGATAAGCACCGCGATGCGCTGCCGGCCGACCTCACCTTGTATTGCGGCGGCGAAGACAATTTCTGCCCGCGTTACACCAGGGGCGGCGCCCCGGGCGAGCTCAGCGACTTCGGCACGCTGGACCGGCGCGAGATCGCCGCGCGGCGTGTCAAGCTGGTGCTCGCGGAATCCCCGGTCGTGATCGCCGGCCAAGCCTTCACCACCGGCAAGATCAAGCGCGCGAGCATCGAGCGGGTACTCCCCAACACCATGGTGGAGTTCGCCCAGAAGGACGGCGCCGGCTGCAACGCCAGCCACTACCTGCCCGCCGAGATGGAAGGCAAGATCGTGCCGGACGAACACATTCACGAGCACGCCACCTGCTTCAACCTCAGGGACAAGGGCCTTGTCGTGATCAGCTCCTGCGGCCATGTCGGCATCGTCAATACGGTGCGACAGGCCCAGGAGGTCTCCGGCATCGAGAAGGTCCACGCCATCATGGGCGGTTTTCATCTCGGTCCGGCACCCGCCGACTATCTCAGCCAGGTGGTGGCGGAGATCGGCAAGCTCAATCCGGATGTGCTGATCCCGATGCATTGCAGCGGTCTCAACTTCACCCAGGAGGCGCAGCGCCAGATGCCCGGCAAGGTGCTCACRACCACCACCGGAACGCGCATCACGTTCGGCGYCTGAACCGRAGCTCCGSATSTTGCYGCGCRGCCTCCTGTGCGCYGTTCTCGGTGCGGCGATGATRGCCGCCGCTCTCCCYGCGGCRGCCGACGAGCAGCCGTCGGCCGCGCAGCTRATGGATGACCTGATGTGGAATCGCGGGCCGATCGGCGGCCCGTTCACACTCACCGACCAGACCGGAAAGATCCGGCGCGACGACGAATTCCGCGGCAAGCTGATGATCGTCTATTTCGGCTACACATCCTGCCCCGATGTGTGCCCGACCGACCTGATGGCGATCTCACAGGCCATCGACGCGCTCGGCGCCGATGGCGAGAAAATCCAGCCGGTCTTCATCACTCTCGATCCGGAGCGCGACACGCAGGCCCAGCTTGCCGATTATGTGGCTGCCTTCCATCCCCGCCTGATCGGGCTGACCGGAACCCCCGAACAGATCCGCGCGGTGGCGCTGTCGTACAAGGCCTATTACGCCAAGGTCAAAGACGAGCGCGGCACGGACTACAGCATCGATCACACCGGCGTCGTCTATCTGATCGGCCGCGACGGGCACTATCTCGGCTTCATGCCGCCGCAGACCTCGCCTGACCGGCTGATCGACGTGTTACGAAAGCAGCTCGGCAAATAATTTCAGCACTCGACCACATTAACCGCGAGGCCGCCGAGCGAGGTTTCCTTGTATTTTGATTTCATGTCCTCGCCGGTCTGCATCATGGTGCGGATCACATTATCCAGCGAGACGTAGTGATGGCCATCGCCGCGCAGCGCCATGCGTGCGGCGTTGATGGCCTTCACGGCGCCCATCGCGTTGCGCTCGATGCAGGGGATCTGCACCAGGCCACCGACCGGATCGCAGGTCAGGCCGAGATTGTGTTCCATTCCGATCTCGGCCGCGTTCTCCACCTGGGCGACCGTGCCACCGAGTACCGCGGCCAGCGCACCGGCCGCCATCGAGCAGGCAACGCCGACTTCGCCCTGGCAACCGACTTCGGCGCCCGAGATCGAGGCGTTGGTCTTGTAGAGCACACCGATCGCGGCAGCGGTGAGCAGGAATTCGACCACGCCATCGTCGGAGGCGTCGGGTACGAACTTGCGATAGTAATGCAGCACCGCCGGGATGATGCCGGCCGCGCCATTGGTCGGCGCCGTCACCACCCGGCCACCGGCCGCATTCTCTTCATTCACCGCCATCGCGAAGGCATTGACCCAGTCCATCGCCGCCAGCGGATCGACCGCCTCGGCGTTGGCGCCGCGCGCCAGCAGTTCCCGATAAAGCGCCGGGGCGCGGCGGCGGATGTGCAGGTTTCCCGGCAGGCGCGCTTCGGCGCTGGCGTTGTCGATGCCGAAGCCGCGCTGCACGCAGGCCTCCATCACCCGCCAGATCCGCAGCAGGCCGGCGCGCACCTCGGCCTGCGGCCGCCAGACGCTTTCATTGGCCAGCATCAAACCGGCGATCGACAGGCCGCTTTCCCCGGCTCGCGCCAGCAGCTCATCGCCGCTGCGGAAGGGATGCGGCCAGACCAACTCCCCGGACGTCCCGACAGCGGGGATCTCCGCACCCGCCTCGATCACGAAGCCGCCGCCGATGGAGAAATAGCGGCGCTCCGCCAATACCCCGCCGTCGGACGCGAACGCGGCAAAGCCCATGGCGTTGGGATGCTCCGGCAGCGACTGTTCGCCGCGAAACGCGATATCGCGCGCACGGTCGAACGCGACAGGCCGCTGCCCGAGCAACGGCAGTTCCCCCGATCGCCCCACCGTCGCAAGCCGCTCGCGCACCGTGGCCGGATCGATGGTGTCGGGCTCTTCACCGCACAGCCCGAGGATCACGCCGAGATCGGTGGCATGGCCACGGCCGGTGAGGCCAAGCGATCCGTAGAGTTCGACACGCACCCGCGCGGTGCGAGCCAGCAGTCCTTCACGATCGAGCCAGCGCACGAACGTCAGCGCCGCCCGCATCGGACCCACCGTGTGTGAACTCGACGGGCCGATGCCGATTTTGAAGATATCGAAGGCCGACAGCATCAACCTAAGGTAAGTTGCTGTTCGACCAGCGCAACCCAGTAAGCGGCGCCGAGCGGCAGGATGGCGTCGTTGAAGTCATAATACGGATTGTGCAGCGGAGGGTCGTTCTCGCCTTCGCCCGCGCCGATGCAGATGTAGGCGCCCGGGCGCTTCTGCAGCATAAACGAGAAGTCCTCGGAACCCATGGCGGGCTTGATATCGGTCTGCACCAGGGCTTCGCCGACCAGGCTTGCCGCAGCCGCGACCGCAGCCTCGGTCTCGGTCTCGGTGTTGATGACGCCGGGATAACGCCGCATGTAATTGAGATCGATGGTCGCGCCATGGATTTGCGCCATGCCGGCACAGACCTGCCGCATCGCCGCCTCCATCCGGTCCTGGATCTCGGCCTCCAGCGTCCGCACTGTGCCGCGCAGCACCACGCTCTCCGGCACCACGTTCCAGGTGTCGCCGCCATGAATCTGGGTCACGCTCAGCACCGCGGCATCCATGGCGCCAATCCGCCGGCTGACGATGCCCTGCAATGCATTGACGAGTTGCGCGGAGATCACGATCGAGTCGATGCCTTTCTCGGGTGTCGCGGCATGGCAGCCCCGGCCGGTGATGACAATCTCGAAGACATCGAAGAACGACATCATGATCCCGGGCTTGATCGCGAACTTGCCGCGCGGAATGTTGGGAATGTTGTGCATGCCATAGACGGCATCGGCGGGAAACTTGTCGAACAGCCCCTCTTCCACCATCTTGCGGCCGCCGCCTTCGTTTTCCTCCGCCGGCTGGAACACGAGCTGCACCGTGCCGCGGAACGGCTTGTGGCGCGCCAAGTGCGCGGCAGCGCCGAGCAGCATGGCGGTGTGCCCGTCATGGCCGCAAGCATGCATGACGCCGGGATTGCCGGAGCGATGGGGAAATTCGCTTTGCTCGGGGATGCGCAGTGCGTCCATATCGGCCCGCAGTGCGATCGCCCGGTTGCCGCTACCCCGCTTCAATGTGCCGACCACGCCGGTACCGGCGAGACCACGGTGCACGGGAATGTCCATCCCGCTCAGCGCTTCGGCAATCACCTGCGCGGTGCGATGCTCCTCGAAGGCGGTTTCCGGATGAGCATGGATGTCCTGGCGCCAGGCCACCATGCGGGCGCGGATGTCGTCGGCGATAGCGGGAGTATGAGACATGTGCGATCTCTTCATCGACAGGGTTAGTGGAAGAATTCGGCGATCAGCGTCGCACCGAGGAATGTGCCGGCGGTGGCGGTGAGCGACACCACCACGATCCGCCAGCCCAGTTGCCGGAAGATCGGCAGATCCTTGGCCACGGAGAACCCGGCCAGCGCCAGCACCGGCGTGGTGAAGGTCAAAAAGTTGAGCTTCGCGGTTGCGGAAATCAGGACATCGGAGAACGGCAGCAGGCCGGGGATGCCGAGTACGGTGGCGACCACCGACAGCACCAGCACCAGCGGCAGCTTCGGCAGCAGGCGCCTGACGATATCGACGAACAGCGCAATCGCCACGATGATCAGCATGCCTCCGAGCGATTGCAGCATCGGCACCTTGTAGGACAGCAGGTTGCCGATCATCACGCCGCCGGTCATCACCGCCCAGGCCACCAGCGTATCGACCAGCGACAGCTCCTTGGCCTTGACGCCGCCGATCCCGGTCAGCGCCACGCCCTCCGGCGCCTTACGTTTGGAGAAGCGGCCCAGCACGGGCTCCAGCCTGTCGTAGAGCCACGAGCAGACCGGTAGCGAGAGAAACAGCGTGAAGTAGAAGCCGGCGACCTGGGTCAGCAGGTTCGCGGCGGCGGCGATCGCGACGAGCTGCGGCACGCTCGCCGCGGGCTGCTGGGCGTTGATCGCGCCGATCGCGGCCGCCATCATGCTGGCGGAGCCGACGCCGGCACCCATGGCCAGCGAGCGCGGATCGAAGATGTTGAGGCTGGTGATGAAACCGGCCAGCACGGCGATGAACAGCGCCCCCAGCACCGTTCCGGTGATATACTCCGCCAGCACGCCGCGCCCCTCGGGCGAGGCCATGCCGTATTTCTCGCCGATGATGACGAGATTGCCTTCGCGGCCGATCGAGAAGGTCGCGCCCACCGCCTCGCGCTTCACSCCGAGCAGCAGCGCCAGCGGCAAGCCCARCACCAGCGTGCCGAAGGTGTGGCCGAATTCCTGGAACAGCAGCGCCCAGCCGGCCTGGCGCACCTGRGGCARCGCGGCCCCGACSGTCARYCCCAGYTTGATCACGAACAGCAGCAGACCGACATTGAGCAGATCGCCCGCATARGCCTGCAGGCCGGATGTCACCCGTRCAARCGAAGGGATGAAGCGCTGCCCGATGCCCCAAGCCGCCGCAATCAGCAAGGCCCACAACATCGGCTGCAACACCACCTTGCCCGGCCCGACCTGAAACTGGGCGATGCCGATGGCTTCGGCAATGGCGACGATGATCATCACCACGGCAAACAATTTGAACTTGCCGGTGCCGGCGAAGTCCAGCGGTTGCGCGGCGGTATCGACGGACGCGGATGTCATGCGGCGGCGCTCCAGATCTGAGGCAAACCTTGCAGCCAAAAGGCCCGCAAGCAATGGGGATCAACTCTGGGACCCGAGTGTCGAAGAAAAATATGCTTGCATCAATGACAGCGAGACAGGATATTTGTTGCATTTCATGCAACAGTCATAAATGAGCCGATGGACGACAAACTCGAAACACGCCGTCTGCGCTATTTCATGCAGGTGCTGGAGAGCGGATCGGTGCGCGGCGCCGCGGGCGCGCTCGGGATGGACGCCTCCGCGGTCAGCCGCGCGGTAAGCCTGCTCGAGAGCGAATGCGGCACCAGCCTGATCGAGCGGCGCGGCCGCGGCGTGGCGCCGACCGATGCCGGCCGACTGCTGGCGGTCTACCTTCGCCGCCAGCAGAGCGAGAAACAAACCCTGCTGGCCCAGATGGACAGCATCCGCAAGGTCGAGAGCGGCCATATCGATATCATGGCCGGTGAAGGCTATGTCGACTGGCTGATGCAGAAGAGCATATCGCGCTTCATGCGGGCGCATCCGAAGATCACCATCGGTCTCGACATCGGCAGCACCGACGAGATCGTCCAGTCCATCGTCGAGGAGCGCGTGCACATCGGCGTGCTGTTCAAGCCGCCGCAGGACGAGCGCCTGCGCTCGCACCACTCTCACCTGCAGCCGATCCAGACCCTGGTGCTGCGCTCGCACCCGCTGGCGCAACTCAAGCGTCCGCTGCGGCTTGTCGACCTGCTGCCCTATCCCGGCGCCACCATGCACCGCAGCTTCGGCGTGCGCCAGCACATCGAAGCCGCCGAGATCAGCGAGGGCATCCGCCTCAACGTCGCGCTCACCACCGCCTCGTTCGATGCCGCCGGCCATTTTGTCACCGCCGGGCTCGGCTATGCGCTGGTCTCGCGCCTCGCCATGTCGGTGACCGATGCAGCCAGGGTCGCCGCGCTGCCGATGAAGAATGCGCTGCTGCACCGTGGCCGCAGCCATGTCATCTCCCGCCAGGGACGCACGCTGCCGCCCGCCGCGATGGAACTGCTGCGGATCATCGTCAGCGACATGAAACCGCCGGTCGGCCCCGCGCGCTGAGTCAAACGCGGGACAGCCGAACGCTACCGTGCTTTTGCAATTCCGGCGACGAACAGATCGAGCACCGCGTCGGCCATGGCGTCGATCTCGGCGTCCGCCACGCCCCACCGCGGAAAGTGACCATCGGTCTTCATGCGGGCAAAACCATAAACCAGCGCGCGCCCGGCGATCTGCATCACCCGGAGGTCGTGCGAGCGCAGCAGGCCCTTTGCGTTCGCATCGGTCAAAGCGCTTTCGGTTATCGCAATGATCTCCGCATTGTCGGCGCTGACGCCCGGCGCGGCGGCATGATCGAACAGCTTGCCGTTCGAAATCACCTCGAAATGAGCCGGGTTGCGCAGCGCCCAGCGCAGGTACGCCCGCCCCAGTGCACGGAATCGCGCCAGCGGATCGTCGCTCGTCACCTGCTCCAGTGCCTTGCCGATCTCCGCGCGGAAGCGTCGCTGCGCTTCCTCCGCCACGGCCGCCAGCAATGCATCGCGGCTGGCGAAATGCCGGAACGGCGCGCCCGGCGAAACACCGGCCCGCCGCGCCGCCTCTCGCACACTGACGCTCTCCACCCCGCCCTCGGCCACCAGTTCGTACGCGGCGTCGACCAGCACCCGACGCAGGTCGCCGTGGTGGTAGGGCTTCGGAGCGGCGTTCTTGCGCGGGCCCTTCGCCGCGTCGGGGCGGGGCGCGGAGCGCGGGGTTTTTCGGGCGGCGGGGCGCGGCATGCGACTCATGCCTCCTTTGTAGCATCACCGCTTCGTGAATGTAATCATCGATTACACCCGATTGACGGGAGCTACTCAGCGCGATGTAACTGGCGATTACATACATCCGAGGGGAGACGATCATGACGCAACACCACGACACGCGCCCGCAGACCCGAACCCGCGGCTGGCTCGAAGGATGGCGATTGACAGTTGCAGCCACCCTGGCTGTGGCCAGCCTGTCGATCTGGCTCGCCAGCATGCGCGGCTTCGAAGTCGATGGCGTGCGGCTGGTGATCCGATTCACCGCGCGCACCTCGCTGCTGTTCTTCTGTCTTGCCTTTGGCGCATCTGCGCTGGCCCGGCTGTGGCCGGCCTCAGTGACACGGTGGCTCAGACACAATCGCCGTTACATCGGGCTGAGCTTTGCCGGCTCCCATGCCATCCACGCTATCGCGATCGGATTGTTTGCCGCGATGGCGCCGGGCGATTTCCGTGACGCGACCTCGCCGGCCTCCTTCATCTTCGGCGGCCTCGGTTATGCCTTCATCATCGCGATGGCGGCGACCTCGTTCGATCGCACTGCGGCCGCGATCGGTCCGCGAGCCTGGCGTTTCCTGCACACCGCCGGCATCTATTATCTCTGGTTCCAGTTCATGGTCAGTTTCGGCAAGCGGATTCCGGCAATGCCGAACTATGCCTGGTTCTTGCTGCCACTACTGGCGGTGATGACTCTCCGGATCGTTGCGGCCTTGCAAGCGCGCCGCACCAGGACACGGGTCGCGGCCCTGACACGATAAGCGTTTCGATCAAGCGGCAACAGCGTCGATCACATGGAAGAACGTGCCCGTGGTCGTCCCCTGCCGAACGCCCTGCTCCGCCACCTCGGTGCCGCCGGCATCCACGCAATCGACCAGCGGTTCGCCGCCGGTCGAGAGCGTGCGCGCGTAATGAAACTCATGGCCCAGCACCTCTGTGCCCACGGCGCCGAGCGAACAGTTTGCGCGCAGCCGGGCTCGCCGATACCCCAGGTGCAGCCGTCGCTGCGCGAACGAGGTTTCCAGCCCCAGCAGGCCGGCCATTTCGTGCCGGTGGCCGTCGGCATCCTCCAGACCGCGCCCCAGCACCATGTAGCCGCCGCACTCGCCATGGATCGGAATGGAGCGGCGCGCGAGATCGTGCAGACCCCTACGAAAACCGTCCGCCGATGCGAGGACGCCGGCATGGAGCTCGGGATAGCCGCCGGGCAGCCACACCGCGTCGGCCGCCGCATCCGGAGGCTGGCCCGCCAGCGGCGAGAACGGAATGATCTCCGCGCCCGCGTGTCGCCATAACCGCAGCAGATGAGGATACATGAAGGAAAACGCGGCATCGTGCGCCAGCGCGATGCGCTGCCCCGGCGGTCGAAGCCGACACACGGCCTTCTCGGACCTTCGATCGGGCGGCGCCGGTTGTCCCGCGGCCTGCCGGATCGCATCAAGGTCCACCACAGCCTCGACCCGATCCGCAAGCGCGTCGATCCGAGCGTCGATATCCGCAAGATCGCGGGCCTGCACCAGGCCGAGATGCCGTTCCGGCAACACGATCTGATCCTCGCGCGGCAGCGCGCCGAACACCGGCATGCCGATGCGCGCGAACGCCGGCGCCATCATCGCGGCATGACGTGCACTCGCGACGCGATTGAGGATCACACCCGCGATCGTTACGTCGTCACGATAGCGCGCACAGCCGAGCGCCACGGCGGCGGCCGTCGCGGCCTGGCCGCTGACATCAAGCACCAGCACCACCTGCCAGCCCAGGCGCGCCGCAAGATCGGCGCTGGAGCCGTCGCCGGATTGCCCGGGCTGCGCAGCGCCGTCGAACAGACCCATCACGCCTTCGGCGATGGCGAGATCGGCACCCACCATGGCCTCAGTGGCAAGGCCCGCGATCAAATCCCCGCCCATCGCCCAGCTGTCGAGGTTGAAGCTGGGACGGCCGGCGGCGACCGCGTGGAAAGCCGGATCGATGTAATCCGGGCCGCATTTGAAGGGCTGCACGGCGCAACCCCGGCGGCGCAGCGCCCGCAGCAACCCGAGGGTCACCGTGGTCTTTCCGGCGCCGGAGCGCGGCGCCGCGACCACAAGTCCGCCTGCGGAAACAAGAGACATCGTCGCTATCAGGCCCGGCCTGCCGGCAGCAGCCCCAGCCGCTTGGCGATGATGCCGTCGAGCAGCCGCTTCGGCAGGATCTTCGCCAACAGCAATTGCACCGGCTCGGGGCTGATGGCGTAACGCACCTTCGGCCGCGGCGCGGTCAGCGCATGACACACCAGCTCCCCGATCTGCTCCGGCGGCAGGCCATCCCTGGACAGCTTCAGCATGAACGCGCGCAGCCGCTCCAGCGCCGGCAGGAAAGGCGAATTGCTGTAGCGGGCGATGTCGATCTCCTCGGCTTTGTCCCAGATCGGCGTCTTCACCGCGCCGGGACCGATGATGACGACGTCGATGCCGAACAGGATGAACTCCCGCCGCAGGCTTTCGGACAGGCCCTCGATCGCGTGCTTGGAGGTGCTGTAGGGCGACAGCAGCGGATTGCCGTTCTGGCCGGCAACCGAACTGATCATCACGATGCGCCCCGGCGATCCCTTGAGCGTCCTGTCGGCGCCGAGCAGCGGCGCGAAGGCCTGCGTCGCGATCACCGGCCCGATCACATTGACGTCCATCTGTTTGCGGAATTCATCGAGCGCCAGCTCCAGCAGCGGCCCCGATACGGCGATGCCGGCATTGTTGACCAGGCCCGCCAGCGTCTCGCCGCCCAGCGCCGCGCGCACCTCGCCCGCCGCCGCATGCACCGCCGCTTCATCGGTGACGTCGAAGATCAACGGCACGAAGTTGGTGCCGAACTGCTGCCTCAGGCGATCGGCGTCCGCCTGCTTGCGCACGCTGCCGAACACGCGAAAGCCGTGGTTGAGCAGCACCTGCGCGGTGCCAAAGCCGATACCGGTCGACGTGCCGGTGATGACGACGGATCGCATGCGGGATCTCCGATATGTCGCTGATGAATCAGATGGTCACGTGATCCAGATTTGAACCAGGCCTGATCGTAACGTCACGTCCCGATGCGTCCCCGGCAGCCGGCGCCGAGCACCGGCCAGACCAGCCAGGCCCCGGCCGCATAAAGCTGCCGCACGGTGCCGGCCCCGCCGGTTCGCAGAGTAATAAACCCGTGGCCGGCACTGAGCGGCTGGCCGTCGGTGTCGACCGTGGCCTGCAGCAGGCGCGAGGGCGGGCCGAACGCAACGACGGCATCTGGCCGCACGATCAGGGCCGCCAGCGTCATGCCGCCGAACCACAGTGCCAGCGCCAGCGCGATGCCGCCGATCGGCAGCGCGCGTGGTTGAGCCCGCTCAGTAGTCGTAAGCATGTTCGAACCGTCCTCCCTGGGCCTCGACCGCTCCCGGCTGCGCCGCAAGCGATTGGACCGCGGTGTCGAAACCAACGCGCCGCGCGCCCGGATTCGACTGGATCGGGATCGAGAATATCTCGACCGCGTCCGGCAGGGTAAGGGTTTTTCCAGGCGGGACGATGACCGTGGTCAGGATGTGGTGATTGCCTGCGATCTCGAAAATCGTGCGTTGACGCACGCCCAGCCCCTGGATGATCTCGGTCAGGGCCTGGTAACGCGGGGTCTCGATCAAGCTGCCGCGGGTGCCGTCGGTGGCGGTGACGTCACGGATCGGCTTGATCCGCGGCTCGGCGGCGGCGTCGGACGGATCGAGGCCGCCGACCACGCTCTTGATGACCAGATCCGCCGGTGCATAACCCGCCGCGTAACGAATGACTGCGGCATAGGCCGCCTTGACGCCGTATTGCAGGCTGAGCGACATCCGACGCTCCGCGCTGCGGGCCGACCACTGAAACGGCACCTCATGCCAGAGCCGGCCGAGCTCGGCCCGGAACGGGTATTGATACCACGGCGTCTGCTGCAGGAAGACGGCATACTCCTTGAGCAAGCGGAGATTGAACGCATCCTCCGCGGTTCGCTGATCCGGCGCTCGTGCCGTCAGCGCACCGATGGTCCGCTCGTAAAGACCCTGGAGGCCCATTTCCGCGGTGAAGCTGATGCCGATCACATAATTGGTTCTCTTCTGGTCGGGGCCGATGGCGCCGGTTCGTGTCGCCACCTCCGTTGCCTGGCACAGGCTCGACCAGAAACCGCGAATGCTTGCGAGATAATCGAAGCTGGATTCCGACGCGCGCTCGGTCACGCCGGCAAGATCGGCGTAAGCATGAACGATGTACCATTCCGGATAGCTCAGGAAACTGTCGCCTTCGGCGCGCCGATAGTTTGCATCCGGGATGTCGAACACCGGCGACGCTTGCGGACGGCTGACCGGCGTCGCAACGCAGCTGCGTTCGACGGTCACGATCGGAATTGCGATCAGCACGGCGAGAACGATCAGCGCCGCAACCAGCCGGACGAGACAGCGCCTGAGTCGCTTCATGCCGTCCGGTTCTCCGCGCCGCGCCCCGACCATGGCGACCAGCCCACCACGATGCCGAAGGCGCCGAGAAAGAGGTGCGGCAGGCTCGACAGGATCTTGATCGACACCGGCGTGTTGCGAACACCGTCGATGAAGATGCTGAGGTCCAGATAACCCGATCCGGTGAACACGCCCATCACGCCATCGAGGAAGTACAGCGTGCCGAAGATGCGCAGGAACTGCACGGACGCGTGGCGCGACAGATAGGCGGCGGTCAGCGCCCAGAGCCCGGAGACCACATGCAGCGCGTCCTTGTAGACATCGAGATAGAAGATCCCGAACACCCGCCCCTGCGCGTCGAGGAAGGGTGGAATATAGTCGGTCGCGGCCGCGAACAGCAGCGCGAGACCGAGCAGGATGGCGGCGATGCGGTGACGTCCCACGGCAGTCTCCCTTAGCGTTTTCCAGCGAAGTGGATACCGGTTCGCTTCAAGAAAACGCGTCAAAAAAGAATCGAGAACTCCATTCCGATTACATCGGAATGGAGTTCTAGGCGAAGTAAGTGTCCCACATGGCATTGCGGAACGTCAGGTTCGGATCATAGCGGCGCTTGGCGGCGACGAAGTCGGCCGCATGCGGATAGGATTTCACGACCTGGTCGCGGCGCGCATGCAGCCGGTAGGGCAGATAGAACGCGCCGCCGATCGCGGTGATCCGCTCGATCAGCGCTTCGGTCAGCTGAAGCATGTCGGTTTCGCCTTCGGCGGAAATATCCTGCGAGAACGACATCACCGCCGCAATGCGCGGCGTCGGCGCAAACGCCAGCACCGGTGTTTCATCGGCCGCGACATAACGCAGCGTCACGTTGAGGAATTCCGCCTTCGCCTTCGGAATCAGGTCGCGGCAGGCCTGCAGGAAGTCGTGGAAGCGGTCCGGCGGCACGAAGTACTCATGCAGGATGTCGGTCAGCCGCTTGTTGGTGCCGGCAAGGTTGGCGACCGGCTCGTTCATCAGCGAATTGCGGGTCCAGGCGCCGGAGGCGATCATCGGGTTGAGCTGCGATTCCATGTACCAGCGCAGGCGCTTGGCGTTCTCCCAGCCGATCTGGGCGCGATAGACCTCGCGCTGCACTTCGGTCATGGCGCCGGAACTCGTGGCCGCGGGCAGTTGGTCGGGCTGCTTCGCCGTCGGCCGATAGCTGATCAGCAGGGCTTCGTCGAAGAAGCCGGCGCGCGACACCGACAGCCGCCCGTAGGCCATGCGCGCGGTCTTGTCGGTGGTGGCGACCCGGATAAACGCGTCGGCAAAGCGATCCGGATCCATCAATTCATAGGTCGGATCCAGCAGCAGGTTCGGCACCATATCGACGTCGAGCTCGACGATGACGCCGAACAGCCCGTAACCGCCCATCGCCAGACGAAACAGCTCGGTATTTTCGGTGCGCGAACAATTGACCAGCGAGCCGTCGGCCAGAACCATGCGGATGGCATGGACGGTCGAGCCGAACGGGCCATAGGGAACCGGCCAGCCATGGGCGTTGACACAGAAGGTGCTGCCGATGCCGAAATCGTGATTCGACTGCATCACCGCCGGCGAAAATCCGCGTGGATCGAGGGTGCGGATGATCTCGGCCCAGCTCAGGCCGGCGCTGGCCCGATAGGTGCGATTGGCAGTGTCGAGCTCGATCGGCCCGCCCGCCAGCGTCAGCGCGGTTCCGTCCCGCGGCAGGCTCTGCCCGCCCATCGAGTGGCGCGCCACCCCCACCGCAAACGGCCGCCGCGCGGCGGCTGCGTCCTTCAGTTCGGCGCGCACCCGCGTGACCAGGTCATCCAGCGATGCCGGCACAAGACGCACATGCCGCGCCACCGGCGTCGGGTTGAGCCGGCTCGCATCGTTGAGAACAACGCGCGGATCTGCCGAAATAAATGTCCTGGGGAGTGTCACGCCGGCGAGCGCAGCGGCGCCGGTAGCCATAAACGATCTTCGAGAATGCATTCCAACCCACCACAACGTCGTCGATATCTGTCACATGAAACCGGTCAAGCGTTCAAATGAACAAGACAACTGCCATCGGGTTTGCGTCATTTTCCGGGCGGACCGCATGGGCCTCCCGATGCCGGGCAAGGCCCGTGCAGCGCAATACATCTCCGGCTTTCGTCATTATCCCTCCCCTGCTAGCATCTTGATGCTTACGCGTTCAACCGTTCAAAAAGAGCAAAGCCGAAAGAGCAAAGCAATGACGAAACGCGATTCCGATGTCGCCTCGCCGGAACGGCGTGCGATCCTCCAGGGCGCCGGATTCGGCGTCGCAGCCGGCCTGACCGGCGGATTGATCGGTTCCGCACAGGCGCAAACCATGACCACACAGCCCGCGATGGCCGGCGAGATCTGGAGCCAGGAATACTGGGCGAAGAAGGGCGACATTCCGCTGTGGATGTATCGCAAGCGCGTCGGCGCGCCGAAACCGGGCGAGCCGGCACGGCCCGTGCTGTTCTTCGTGCACGGCTCCTCCGTCACCTCGCGGGTGTTCGACCTCAATGTGCCGGGACACGGCGAATACTCGGTCATGAACAAGTTCGCACGCTACGGTTTCGACTGCTGGACGATGGATCACGAGAACTACGGCAAGTCGGGCCGCACTTCGGGCAACGCCGACATCGCCAGCGGCGTCGAAGACCTGAAAGCGGCGGCCGAGGTCGTAACACGCGAGACCGGCCGGCAGAAATTCCATTTTCTCGGCGAGTCGTCCGGCGCGTTGCGCGCCGGCGCCTATGCCATGGCGCAGCCGGACCGCGCCGACCGGCTGGTGCTGGCGGCATTCACCTACAAGGGCGAGGGCTCGCCGACGCTGGCCAAGCGCGCCGAGCAAGTCGAATATTATCGCACCCACAACATGCGCAAGCGCGATCGCGAGATGATCCGCTCCATCGCCACCCGCGACAAGCCCGGCACCAGCGAGCAGGCCGCTGTCGACGTGCTCGCCGACGTGGAGATGCAGTTCGGCGACCAGATTCCGACCGGCACCTATCTGGACATGACCGCCAACTTGCCGGTGGTGCACCCGGAGAAAGTGTTGTCACCGGTGCTGCTGGTGCGCGGCGAATTCGACGGCATCGCCGCCGTCCCCGACCTCGAGGACTTCTTCAACCGGCTGCCGAACGGCGACCGGCAGTTCATCATCCTGCCGGGCACCGCACACTCCGTCGCGCTGGCCATCAACCGCCATCTGTTCTGGCACGTGACGCGYGCGTTCCTCACCATGCCGGCGCCGCTGGCGACATGACGTATCGGCAGGCGACSAGCGGTCGGCATCTGGAGGGACGCGRCCATGCAGCGAATGACATGTTCGACACTGCGCSTGTTGCCGRCGCTGTTGAGCATCCTTGTTGCAAYTCCTCTCGCCTACGCCCAGCCYCRTGAARCSGGCCASRCAAATCCGGGGCAGACGATGCCCTCGATCCCCGATGGCAAGGACACCGATCTCAAATTCTATTCGCCCGACGGAGCCATCGCGACAGGACGGCAAGCTCTGGAACAAATGCCCCATGCAAACCTGGTTCTCTGGGTGGCCGGCAATCAGTTCTTTGCCATGGATGACGTCATTCACGGCTTTCAGAAGGACAACGCGACGATCAGTGTCGGCCTGATCACCCTGCCGCCGGGCCTGCTGCTTCAGGCCATCAAGGCCGGCGGCTGGGTTTACAACGGAAAAGACTATCGCGGGCGACCCGACATCTATGCRTCTGTCAATCTGGGGCATCTGCGGGACTTGAAGCGGTCCGGGATGATGGACGATTTCTTCGTCTACATGCACAACGAACTTCAGATCATGGTGGGAAAAGGCAATCCCAAGAAGATCACCGGGATCGACGACCTSGTSCGTGACGATGTGCGAACCTCCCTGCCCAATCCGGTCAACGAAGGCATCATGCAGTTCTATCTGCGCCSTGTGCTGGAGCGGCACGGGTTATGGCAGACGATCTCGGCCGGCCGTGACTGCGTGGCCTGCCAGACAACGACGAACAACTGGTTCACCGCGGTGCATCACCGGGAAACGCCGGAGCGCATCGCGACCGGTCGATCGGACGCCGGCGTGGTKTGGAGGACCGAGGGCCTGCARGCMCTGCGGACCAACRCCGCGGTCGAYACCATCGCAYTGCCYGCCGARGACAGCCTTCGCAACGAGGTCTCCTACGTSATCGGYGTTCTCACCGMGACCCCGCACGCGGCCRCMGCAAAGGCCTATATGARTTTTCTCCGCGCGAMGGCTGGTCAGGACATYTACGTCASATACGGCTTCGTCCCCGCCACCGATGAAGACCTGAAGCTGAAGCCCATCGATTGACGTTTGYCRGTCAACGAACGAAMAGCACCGACTCRGGCGGCCGCCGGGTYTCCCAGCCTTCGCGCTCCAGCACSGGCACRTCGTCRTCCTCGACCGGATASCCCAGGCAGAAATARCCGATGAAGCGCCAKGCCGGCGGYACGTCGAGGGCCGCSACCACGACSTCGGGATCRAGGATCGAGACCCAGCCGAGCCCGATGCCTTCGGCCCTTGCGGCCAGCCACAGCGTGTGCACGGCCATCACCGCGGARTARTCGATCGTSGCCGGCATGGTSAGGCGRCCRAGGCCRTGKCCCTGTGAMGTGGCRCCATCGGCAAACACCGCGAACTGGCAGGGCGCGTCRTCCAGTCCGGCGAGCTTCAAWCGYGCGTARAGRCTGGCGCGATCCCCGGACTGGCTTTGCAGGGCCGCMGCGTTGCAACGYTCRAAACTGRCGCGGACCGCCTGRCGTCGYGCCGCGGTTTCGACCTGCACGAAACGCCATGGCTGGCTCAGCCCCACCGATGGCGCAAGACAGGCGAGCCCGATCAAACGCTCCAGTGTGCCGGCCGGCAGCGCATCGCGCCGGAAGCGCCGCACATCGCGTCGCCAGACCAGAAGATCGAGCAGTTGCGCGCGAAAACCGGTCCCGAACTGAGTCGCGATAGAGGCCTGTCCCATGACTGGCCTTTTACGGCAAATTCACCCACGGCGCACCAGCCCTGCCATTCTCTGCAGGGAATAACAGCCGTCGCCGTGGAAGCCTCTGTCCTATCGCACGCGCGCGACCCACGCCCGATACCGCCTGGTGCGACGCCGGGTCCAGATCTGCTGACCGATCAGGGCGAACAGCGCGTTGGCACCGGGTTTCGGCGCGCGGCCGGCCCCCAGACGGCTCAGCTGCATCTTGACCAGTGCCATCCTGGCGAGGCTCGCCAGCACCTTTTTGCGCCAACCAACGCTGGGGATGTCGATCTCAAGCGCTTCGCCGCCCTTCCATCGCTCCGGCAGCGCCGGTTCGAACGCCATCGCGCTGGCGATACCGATCATGGCAACGCCCGGTTTGCCGTCACGCGGCAGCAGCGCTTGTTCGGCGATCGTCCGGCGGCGGATACCCCCGGTGACCATGATGGGCATCTGGGCGACAGCGCCGATCTCGCGGGCGAAGTCGATGAAATAGGCTTCGCGCGCCCCGGTGCTGCCGGCCTGCGGCGTCCCCTGCATCGCCGGACTTTCATAGCTGCCGCCGGACAACTCCACGAGATCGACAACGAGATCATTCAACCAGCGCACGACCTGAACCGCATCCGCCGCATCAAAACCGCCCTTCTGGAAGTCGGCGGAATTCAGCTTCACGGCAACGCAGAAGCCGGGAGACACCGCCGCGCGCACCGCCTTGATCACATCGAGCAGCAACCGTGCGCGATTTTGCAGCGAACCACCCCACGCATCGGTGCGGCGATTGCTCAGCGGCGAGAGAAACTGGCTGATCAGATAGCCATGGGCGGCATGGATCTGCACGCCGTCGAAGCCGGCCGCCTCGGCCAGTTTCGACGTGGTCACAAAGCGCTGCACGATGCCGGCGATCTCGTCGGCTGTCAGCGCCTGTGGCAGCGGAAACAGGTGCGAATGCCCGGGAATATCAACACCGATGGCTGATGGCGCGACCGCGCCCTGCCCCATGGCGGCGAACACCTGGCGGCCCGGATGACTGATCTGCAGCCAGACCTGGCCGCCGCCGCTTTTCGCCGATCGCGCCCAGGCCTTGAACGGCTCCAGCGGCTGGCGGGCATCGAGCACCACGCCACCGGGCCCGGTCAGGGCGGTGGGATCGACCATCACATTGCCGGACAGGATGAGGCCGGCCCCGCCTTTGGACCAGCTTTCATAGAGCCGCCGCAACGCCTCGCCCGGAAGCTGGTTGTCGTCGGCCATGTTCTCCTCCATCGCCGCCTTGGCGATGCGGTTTCGGATCACCGTACCGTTCGGGAGCGTCAGCGGGGAAAACAGCGAAAGGGGTGGAATCGGCGCATGCATGGATTTGCCTTGAATTGGACATCGGATGCAGGCACGCTACACCTTCAAGTTAACTTGAAGGTCAAGGTCTAAAACCACATAGGCACACAAGAGCCCACTGGAGGCAAACCCATGAAGATTGGTGAACTCGCCCGGCGGCTCGACGTGGCGTCCTCGAAGATCCGGTTTCTCGAAGCCGAGGGCCTGGTGCAGCCGGTCGGGCGCTCCGCCAGCGGCTATCGCGAATACGACGAGAGCTCGGTCGCAGCCCTAGAGATCATCCTGCAGGCGCAGTCGTTCGGCTTTACGCTGCAGGAAATCAAGGGCGCGCTGGCGGACAAGACGAGCAACGTTCATTCCCACGACTACCTGATCAAGCGGCTGTCGCAAAAGCTCAGTGAGCTCGATCGCCATATCGCACAGGTGCAGGATCTGCGTGGGCGCATCGTCTCGGCGGTGAAGGATCTGAAGACGCGCGCCAAAAACGGCGCCGCACCGATCGCGTCCTGCCCTACGCGCCGGACCGCGCCGCGGCTGAAACCGCGCGCGGCCGCACACCACATCGGGACCGGGCGATCGCCGGTGTGACTCGTTATTCCCTCATCTTTCCATCGCCGGGGGTCGAGGCCCTGGAGCGGGGCATGACGCAAAATCGCGGACTCGTACTCGGCGCATATCTCGCGTGCTTCGACCTGGGCCTCGCGGTAGCCGGACCGATCGCTGGAGGCGGTGCCCAACTCTTCCGCTTGGCCGCGATGTTCCCGGCAGCTCGCGGGCGGAAAGCCCGTTAAGATCGGCCCTTGGGAAGCTCCCGCACGCCGAATGGCGACGCGTAGGGCTCGATACGCAATGCTTCATTTGCGATCAGCGAAACCTTGCCTACAGGCACCTCTCGAAATTCGCCCCGGGCAACCTCTTCTTCCCTGTACCGCCACACGGCGAGTGATCCTCGCGCCAACAAACTCCTGGCGACGCCCTCCGCGCTGTGCTCGGACAGGCTATCCATTTCATCGCGACTCAATCCGATAATGATCTCGTCTCTTGGCGTGACCACTTTGAACAAGGATACTTTTTTGTAGGCAAGCGCCTGATGCGGAGCGATGATCTCGACGACCAAACCGGCAAGGCCGAATCCAAGAACCAAAATACGCGACCACCTCGACAACTTGCTCTCCATCGAATGCTGCTGATACCCATCTGCGCCAGCTGCCCCCCTAGAGCTTTTTCCGTTCCGATTGAATCGGAACGGAAGCTCTAGATTCTTATTTTGGCGCGTTTTCTCCGCGCAAACGCTTCGCGTTTGTCGCGGGGGAACCGGTATCCACTTCGCTGGAAAACGCGCTAGTCCGGACACGATGCACCTTCCGAGATCCATTCCTTGGCCAGATCGATAAACTCGTCTCGCGGTATTGGCGGTGGCTGACGTGGCTTTCCATCGAGGTTGGTGCCAGGCGACCAGGCCCACTGCACCAGATCGGTTTCCAGGTGCGGGATGAACTCGTTGGGGCCAAGCATTCCGCGATTGGGATCGAACATCAGACGGCAGAGTTCACCAACATTGAGCCCCTCCCATGCCATGGAGAGCGGGGCGAGATGCCAATCCGGTGCTCCCGGAACACCCGTGGCACTGGAGTTAGCATCACGGTGACAGGCCTGGCATTGCAATGACGCAGCGCCGTGATCCGCGGGCCCCCGCACGACCGTCATGATATGACGATGGCGATCATCTCCCTGGCGAGGAAAACCGGTTCGCGTGTGACAGTTCATGCAGCGGGGCGACTGCAGCACCAGAGCCATGCGCGAAAATGCCGCGACGGAGCGCATCCTCCTGGAAACCTCCTGGCCATCCGCTGCGACGGTTCTTTGGCCTATCAGACTGCCGGCGAGCAGCACCGCGACTGCGGCGCCGGCACATGACCAACAAACTCCGCGCATGATCATGGCTACGCCGGCACCAAACGATGCTTACTCAGCGGGAGCGATCGAATACGCTGACCGGTCGCGGCAAACACAGCGTTGGTCAGGGCCGGCGCCAGAGGGGGCAGTCCCGGCTCTCCGATGCCGCCCCAGCGCTGGATGTATTTATCGCCGCTTGGAACCAGGGAAACTTCCACCGGAGGCATCTCGTTAATTCGCAGGGCCGGATAGTCATGAAAATTGCTTTGATCGACGCGGCCGTCCTTGAGCGTGATCTCTCCGGTCAGAGCGGCCGTCAAACCGTAGGCCACTGCACCCTCGATCTGAGCTGTCACAATGCCGGGATTCACGACGTAACCGGAATCGACCGCGCACACCACGCGATGGACTTTCACATTGCCATCCGTACCGACCGAAATATCGACGACGTGAGCGCAGACCGAATCGTAACACTCAACCAAGGCAATGCCCTGATGTATTCCGGATGCCGGGTGCCCCCAATTTGCGCGGCGTGCCACCTCGTCGAGCACGGCGAGCGAACGAGGACTGTTTGCCAGGAGCGTGCGTCGAAACTGGTAAGGATCCTGGTTGCGAGCGTGCGCGAGTTCATCGATGAAGGCTTCGCGGAAGAAACCGTTCTGGGAATGATTGACGCCCCGCCAGAACCCGACCGGCACTGCCGTATTGCGCATGGCATAACCGACCTCAAAATTTGGCACGTCGTAGAACATGTCCTCGTCCACGAACCCCTTCATCATCTCGAGATCTTGACCATCCTTCATGCGAGCTTGCATCAAACCGAAGAGAATCGACGACCCGCAAAGCCTGACTTTCCATCCGATCAACTGCCCGGATTGATCAAATCCTGCGGTATGACGGGCGACACAAAATGGCCGGTAATAGTCGTGCTGGATATCTTCAGCCCGCGTCCAGACCATCTTCACGGGAACACCAATCGCCCTGGAAATCAGCACGGCTTGCCGCGCCCAATCCTGCGCTAGGCCGCGGCGGCCGAATCCGCCACCCAGATGGCATTTGTGGACGATGACCTTCGATGGATCGATTGAAAGCGCGGACGCGACGGTGCGCAGCGTGCCTTCGCCATCCTGGGTCGGCGCCCACACCTGGACAATTCCGTCGGCCACGTGGGCCGTGCAGGTTTGAGGTTCCATTGTCGTGTGGGCAAGATATGGAACTTCGTAATCCGCGCGGACAACCGACGCGGCGGAGGTCAATGCGGCATCGACGTTGCCCAGTTTATAGCCGATCGCAAGATCGGTCGCGTCCAGGCCTTGCAAGAACGTCTGCCTGATCAGGTCAGTGGAAAGTCCCTTGGCGGAGCTTTCGTCCCATGACACCGGCAACGCTTCGAGCCCTTTCTTGGCTTGCCACCAGGATGCGGCCACGACAGCGACTGCGTTGTCGCCGACCGGGATGACATGCTTGACTCCGGGCATTTTCAGAATAGCGGCGGCATCAAACGACTTGAGACTGCCCCCGTGCGCTGGACAGGCGAGAATTGCCGCATATAGCATGCCAGGCAAACGTACATCGCTGGCATAGATCGGCTTGCCAGTTGCCTTGTCGGCGGAATCAAGTCGGCGGACGGAACGGCCGATGAGCCGCCAGTCTTCCGGACGCTTCAAGATGACATCTTGCGGAATGGGGCGTCGCGACGCTGCGCCTCCAACCTCGCCGTAACGCAGGGTCCGATTGGTCGGGCGATGTGTGATGATGCTGTCGCGGGCCGAGCACTCGCCCGGCGGCACATTCCATCGCGATGCCGCCTCGGCAATCAGCATTTCTCGCGCTTGTGCGCCTGCCTTCCGAAGGTAGGCCTGCGAGGTCCTGATCGACAGGCTTCCCGCGGTCACCATTGGGCCCCAGGCCCGATCCCGTGCAAGATTGTCCGACGGCAGAACATATTCGGCCCGAACCCGGCTCCAGTCACACTCGAGTTCCTCCGCAACAAGCATGGGCAACGAAGTAAAACCACCTTGGCCCATCTCGGATCGGGCAACGCGGATGACGACAGTGTCGTCAGGTTCGATGACGGCCCACACCGTCAGCTCAGGATTGCTCAACCCGGTAGCTGAAGCGCCCTGCGCTTCGCCGGGCGAGGTTTCCAAGTCAAGCAGAAGTCCTCCACCGAGTGCGGCAATGCCAAAAGCAAACCTGCGGCGGGTCAACACCGGTTCACGCAGATTCATGGGCGCACCGTTTCGTCTGCCGAGGTAACCGAAGCTCGGCGTTCCGGTGCACCAGCCTCAAGATTTCGAACCGCCTGTCGTATCGCGGCGCGAATCCGCGGATAGGTTCCGCACCGGCAGATGTTGCCGGACATAGCCTCATCGATATCGGCGTCGGTGGGATCCGGCTTACTGGCAAGCAGCGCGGCCGCCTGCATGATCTGACCCGACTGGCAGTAGCCGCACTGCGGCACGTCGAGTTCGATCCATGCCTTCTGCAGCGCATGCAGCCCTCCCGCGCCGAGCCCTTCGATCGTTATGATGGATTTACCGTCAAGGTCGCCCACGGTCACACCGCAGGATCGCGTGGCTTCGTTGTCCACATGAACCGTGCAGCAGCCGCACAAAGCCGCACCGCAACCAAATCGCGTCCCCGTCAATCCGATTTCGTCGCGAAGATACCAAAGCAGCGGCATATCCGGATCACCGTCGAATTTGTGCTCCATATGATTGATGGACAGCGTGATCATGGGCGTTCCCCGAGTCTGCACGTCACCGGCGTTGCTTTCCCGCGTTTGCTCGTCCAGATTTTTGTCTGGCGGGAGAATTGCGAATTCCGACCATGATGTTGCGAACCAGCGTGGTCGCCATGCCGTCCGGCATTGGCGCGTGACCAAGCATCAGGCGGATATAAATTGCCCCATAAATCTGATCGAGAACGATCGTTGTGTCGAAATCGTCGCGCAGGGTACGCGACGATTTTCCAGTCCTGAGGATTGCCGCGCCGGCCTCGCGCCGAGGATCAAGCCATCGAGTCCGCAGGGCGTTCGCCAGGTCGGGATCCTTCTGTGCCTCTCCGATCAGCCCAGCCAGCACGGGACCGACGGATGTATCGCGAAACAACCGCACAATGGCTTCGGCCTGGGTAGCCAAATCGGCCTCACAGTTTCCGGTTGAGGTGACATCAATGGTCGGAGATACCGAGGCAAAGAAGCCATCCAATGCCAACGCCCCCTTCGAGGGCCACCACTTGTAGATCGTAACCTTGCTTGCTCCCGACAAATCGGCGACCGCTTCGATCGTGAAGCCCTGAATTCCCGAACGCAGAAGCAAGTCGCCTGCCGCCTTCAAAATCGACAAGCGGGTCTCTTCGCTACGCGGACGGCCACGCGGCCGAACATTGGTACCCCGGATGCTGATTTTCGCTCTCCATTGAATGATCACTCGTATTTACTGAACGCATCGTACATAAACAAGTCAACAAAGCTCACGATCGCTTGAATGACGGCGAACAACCGATCCCCACAGCGAGAAATCGCTCTCGTCCACGTGCATGTGCTATTCGATTGGAAGACGAGTCCTGACCGAGGTGCAGAAATGAGCTTGCCCGAGATCCAGCGTTTCGCCAGTTGCACCTGCGGCTGGCTGCAGGTCCGCTGCGAGGGCGAGCCGGTGCGCGTCTCGATGTGCCATTGCGCCGACTGCCAGCGGCGCACCGGCAGCGTGTTCAGCATCGCCGCCTTTTTCCGGCGTGAGGCTGTGAAGGTCGCTCACGGCAAGTCGAAGAACTTCATCCGCAATTCGGTGGTGGGAACGCAGGTGCTCTTCCATTTCTGTCCGGATTGCGGGTCGACGCTGTACTGGGAGCCGGAGCGCATGCCCGATCTGATCGGCGTGGCGGTGGGTGGCTTCGCCGATCCGACATTCCCGAAACCGGAGCAGTCGGTCTGGACCGCCAACAAGCATGCCTGGCTCACCCTGCCCGACGACCTGACCGCCCACGACATGATGCCGTCACCGCAAGCGCCGAGCACGTCATAACCATTCACCGCTGCCATCAGAACCGAGGCCGCGCGGGCGTGATCTCGCGACTGCATCGTCAGATCGGGTTGCTGCCGACTGGCCGCGCTTGTTCCCTGATTGGAAAATGTCTACGCTGGCCTTGATGGCGCCAGAGTATCCGGCGGCCGATCGTTACCAGGGTTCACGCATGCCTGCAGTTATTGCTCGGTGCTTTGCGGCTCTGTTGCTCACGACACCATTCCTTGCTTCCCTGGCTTCCCACGCATCGGCGCAAGATAACCCACCGCTTCGCGTTGCCACCCGTGTCGTACCGCCGATGGTGCTGGACCACGAAGGCCACCTCTCGGGTTTCAGCATCGACCTGTGGAACGACATCGCCACCCGGCTCAACCGCAAGACCGACTATCGGATTACTCCGGATGTGACGGAGTTGCTGGAGGCCGTGCGTGACGACAAGGCGGATCTCGGCATCTCGGCCGTCTCGATCACCGCGGATCGCGAAGCGATTTTCGATTTCTCGCAACCGATCATGAATGCCGGCTTGCAGATCCTTGTGCGCGGCGGCGGCGAGAGCGGCGATCCCAATCCGCTGACCGCGCTCATGCGGTTGTTTTTCTCGCGAACGATCCTGGTCTGGTTCGGCATCGCGCTTTTGCTGATCCTGATCCCCGCCCATCTGATCTGGCTGTTCGAACGGCGGCACCGGAATGGCATCGTTCCGGATGGACGATACTTCCCGGGCATCTTCCACGCCATGTTCTGGGCCGCCGGCACGCTGGCGACGCAAGCCGACCAGATGCCGCGGCACTGGATGTCCCGCATCGTCGCGGTGCTCTGGATGTTTACCGCCGTGGTGTTCGTCGCCTTCTATACCGCGCAACTCACCGCTGCGCTGACCGTTCAGCAGATTCAGGGCTCCATCAACGGACCGGACGATCTGACCGGCCGCCGCGTCGGGACCACGCAGGGCAGCACGTCAGCCGCCTATCTGCGCGAGCACAAGGCACGCCTCTCCGAATTCGCGCTGATCGACGACGCCTACAAGGCGCTGCTCGACAAGCAGGTGGATGCCGTCGTTTTCGACACGCCGGTCCTGCTCTATTACACCGCCCACGAAGGCAAGGGACGGGTCCAGGTGGTCAGCGGCGTGTTTCACAAGGAGGACTACGGCATCGTCTTCCCGACCAACAGCCCGCTGCGCAAGCAGGTCAACGAGGCGCTGCTCGCGCTACGCGAAGACGGCACCTACGAAGACATCTACAACAAGTGGTTCGGGAAAAAGTAAAGCAGCGGCTTCTGATGGGCATACTGCGCCACAAATGAAAACGGGACCGCGCAGCGCGCGATCCCGTGACGTGACTGAAGCGCATGGCGCTTCAATTCAATCCGAAGCTTAGTTCTTCGACTTGTCGACCAGAGCGCCCTTCTTGATCCACGGCATCATGTCGCGCAGCTTGGCGCCGACTTCCTCGATCTGGTGCTGGGCGAGCTTGGCGCGGGTGGCCTTGAACGAGGTCTGGTTGACCTTGTTTTCCAGCATCCAGTTGCGGGTGAAGATGCCGTTCTGGATGTCGGCCAGCACGCGCTTCATCTCGGCCTTGGTCTCCGGCGTCACGATGCGCGGGCCGGTGACGTACTCGCCGTATTCGGCGGTGTTGGAGATCGAGTAGTTCATGTTGGCGATGCCGCCTTCATAGATCAGGTCGACGATCAGCTTCACTTCGTGCAGGCACTCGAAGTAGGCCATCTCCGGCGCGTAGCCGGCTTCCACCAGCGTCTCGAAGCCGCCCTTGATCAGCTCGACCAGGCCGCCGCAGAGCACGACCTGCTCACCGAACAGATCGGTTTCACATTCTTCGCGGAACGAGGTCTCGATGATGCCGGCGCGGCCGCCGCCGATGGCGGAGGCATACGACAGGCCGAGATCATGGGCATTGCCCGAGGCGTCCTTGTGGATCGCGATCAGGCAGGGCACGCCGCCGCCGCGCTGGTATTCCGAACGCACGGTGTGGCCGGGGCCCTTCGGGGCGACCATCAGCACGTCGATGTCGGCGCGCGGCTCGATCAGGTTGAAGTGCACGTTGAGGCCGTGGGCGAACAAGAGCGCCGCGCCGTTCTTCATGTTGTCGTGCAGATGATCGCGATAGATGTCGGCCTGCAGCTCGTCCGGGGTCAGCATCATGATGACGTCGCCCCACTTGGCAGCTTCAGCGACCTCGAGCACCTTGAAGCCGGCGGCTTCCGCCTTCTTAGCCGAAGCCGAGCCCTTGCGCAGCGCAATGGCCACGTCCTTGACGCCGGAGTCCTTCAGGTTGAGCGCATGAGCATGGCCCTGGCTGCCGTATCCGACCACGACAACTTTCTTGCCCTTGATCAGATTGATGTCCGCGTCGCGGTCGTAATACACACGCATGGTCGGTCCTCTTCGTCTGTCGGGCGCGATTGCCCGTTTCACCATGATTGGGGTTGGGTCAGGCCTTTTTATCGGTCAGGCCCGTCGAATTGCCGCCGTTGTGTAGGGCGGCGGGACGATCCAGACAAGCCCGAAAGCCCCTCCAGACCGGTAGATTCTGCATGACTAGAGGCCGCATCATGCCTCCGTCAGCACAGGGTAAAGCCTGTCTCTTATACACATCTAGATGTGTATAAGAGACAGGGGTAAAGCGAGGCCAGCAGCAGCAGCGCCATCACGATATTGAAGATCCGCACCGCGCGAGGCGATGTGACGATCGGCTGCAGCCAGGTGCCGAACAGCACCCAGGTGACCGACGATGAAATGCCGAGCACCAGCAGCAGGGCCGCCTGGGTCAAGATGTTCCAGGGATAGCTCGCAATTGCAGCATAGGCGGTGATGGTGCCGATGGCGATCACCCAGCCCTTGACGTTGATCCACTGGAACAGCGCTGCCCCAAAAAACGTCAGCGGGCGGCCGGAGCCCTTGTTCGAGGTATCGGCTGGCCCTGATCGCGCAATCGCAACGGCGAGATAGATCAGATAGGCGCAGCCGGCATATTTCAGCACCGTCTGCAGCAGTGGCCACGCCTCGAACACGGCTCCGAGGCCGAGCCCGATCAGCGCCACCTGCACCGCAAATCCGATGGCCACGCCGAGCACATGCGGCACAGTGCGGCGGAAGCCGTAATTCAGGCCCGACGTCATCAGCATCACGTTGTTCGGCCCCGGGGTGTACAGCGCCACGACGGCAAAGATGACGAAGGCGACAACAAGCTGCTGCGACATCATGACGAGTCTTCTTTTTCAATCAGCATCGTGCTCGAACCGGGAGCCGCCTGTATCGGCGACCACCAGTTCGATGTGCTGCAGCTTGTCGAACAGTTTCATGTCCAAAATCAGCCTGGCGTTACATACTCTCCGGCCCGCGCACGATGGCGACGACGCCGGTGCGCGCCACTTCGACGAGGCCGAGCGGTTTCATCAGGTCGATGAACTGATCGATCTTGGTGGTCGCACCGGTGATCTCGAACACGAAGCTCTCGGTCGAGGCATCGATCACGCGGGCGCGGAACGCCTCCGCCAGTCGCAGCGATTCCACCCGCGGCTCGCCGGTGCCGCGCACCTTGACCATGGCGAGCTCGCGCTCGATCGCATTGCCGGCCAGCGTCATGTCGATGACGCTGTGCACCGGCACCATGCGGTCGAGCTGATGCTTGATCTGCTGGATCACCTGCGGCGTGCCGGTGGTGACGATGGTGATGCGCGAGACATGCTTCTGGTGTTCTGTTTCCGACACCGTGAGGCTTTCGATGTTGTAGCCGCGGCCGGAAAACAAGCCGATGACCCGCGCGAGCACGCCCGGTTCGTTGGCGACAAGCACCGAGAGCGTGTGGGTCTCGTTCGGATCCTTGCGATCCTCGAGGAAATAGGCGGATGCAGGCTGGTTCATGGTCGTGTCCCCTGGTCCCTGTTCACACCAGCGCCTTGCCGCCGGCAAACGCTTTCGCGGTCGCCTCGTCATTGGCTTCAGCCGGCAACAGCATTTCATTGTGCGCCTTGCCCGACGGAATCATCGGGAAGCAGTTTTCCAGCGCCGCGACGCGGCAGTCGAACAGCACCGGGCGCTTGACCTTGATCATCTCGTCCAGCGCGCCGTCGAGATCACGCGGCCTGGTCACCTGCATGCCGACGCAGCCGAAGGCATCCGCGAGCTTGACGAAATCCGGCAGCGCCTCCGAATAAGAGTGCGACAGACGGTTGCCGTGCAGCAGCTGCTGCCACTGCCGCACCATGCCCATGTACTGGTTGTTGAGGATGAAGATCTTGATCGGCAGCTCGTACTGAACCGCGCTCGACATCTCCTGCATGGTCATCTGCACCGAGGCGTCGCCGGCGATGTCGATCACCAGGCTGTCGCGATGGGCGACCTGCACGCCGAGCGCCGCCGGCAGGCCGTAACCCATGGTGCCGAGGCCCCCCGACGTCATCCAGCGATGCGGCTCCTCGAAGCCGAAGAACTGCGCCGCCCACATCTGGTGCTGGCCCACTTCCGTGGTGATGTAGGTGTCACGGCCCCGGGTCTTCTCGAACAGCCGCTGGATTGCGTACTGCGGCAGGATCACATCGTCGTTCTTCTTGAACGCCAGCGAGTTGCGCGCGCGCCAGGTCGCGATCTGCTGCCACCAGGCCTTGGTGTCCGGCGCCTTCGCCTCGGCCTTGAACACCTGCAGGAGGTCGCCGAGCACGTTGGCGACGTCACCGATGATCGGCACGTCGACGCGGATGTTCTTGTTGATCGAGGACGGATCGATGTCGATATGGATCTTCTTCGAGTTCGGCGAGAACGCATCGGTGCGCCCGGTGATGCGGTCGTCGAAGCGCGCGCCGATACACAGCATGACGTCGCAATCATGCATCGCCATGTTGGCCTCGTAGGTGCCGTGCATGCCGAGCATGCCGAGCCAATTCTTGCCGGACGCGGGATAGGCGCCGAGCCCCATCAGCGTCGAAGTGATCGGGAAGCCGGTCACCTGCACCAGTTCGCGCAACAGCTTGGAAGCTTCGAGCCCCGAATTGATGACGCCACCGCCGGAATAGATGATCGGCCGCTTGGCGCCGGCAAGCAGCGACACCGCCTTGCGGATCTGCTCGGCATCGCCCTTCACCCGCGGCTTGTAGGAGACGTGGACGTCGGACTTGCGCGGCGGGGTGTAGGTGCCCATGGCGAACTGCACGTCCTTCGGCACGTCGACCACCACCGGGCCCGGACGGCCGGTGGTCGCCACATAGAACGCCTCGTGCAGCACCCGCGGCAGATCCTCGATCCGCCGGACCAGCCAGTTGTGCTTGGTGCAGGGACGCGTGATGCCGACGGTGTCGCATTCCTGGAACGCGTCGTTGCCGATCAGGTGCGTCGGCACCTGGCCGGTGATGCAGACCAGCGGGATCGAATCCATCAGCGCATCGGTCAGCGGCGTCACCATGTTGGTGGCGCCGGGACCCGAGGTCACCAGCACCACACCCGGCAGGCCGGTGGAACGGGCATAGCCTTCGGCCGCATGGCCGGCGCCCTGCTCGTGCCGCACCAGGATGTGCTCGACATCGCTCTGCTGGAAGATCTCGTCATAGATCGGAAGCACCGCGCCGCCCGGATAACCGAAGATGTGCTTGACCCCATGATCAGCAAGCGCGCGTACGATCATCGCAGCGCCGGTCATCTGGTTGGGGTCGTGGCTCTTGCTGTCGCTCATGGTTCGCTCCGGATCCGCTTGCCGCTTGTTCGTGGACGTCTGCACTCGAAGTCGTTGGGTCGTGAAGTCTTTGGGGGTCGTTTTGGTAATAAAAAAGGGCCCCGAGAGGCCCTGCACACCGCCAGTCACGCAGGTGGCCTCAGCCACCCCGGGCGGTGTGCCAGGGGACGATAAGTACGACAACAATTGAAATAATATTGCGCATTTTTCGTCCAGACTTCCTGAAGGTTGCGCGCCTTATAGCCCCGAACCGGCCAAAGTCAAGCCGATCCCGCTCACATCAGCGCGACAGTTCCAAAACTAGCGCGGTTTTGGACTTTCGACGAGAGGCAAAGTTGCCGGGCAAGCCATGCGTCCGCAAAGGCGCTATCATCGGTGGCGCCGCCGATGATGGTGGCCCGAATGCGAGGATCGGACGATGCCGAACTGGCTGCTTCCGCTGGCCTGCCTGATCATCCTCGGCAGCTTTATCTACGTCGGGTTCTGGAAAGGCCTGAGCAACAAGCGGGACGAAAACAACAGGGACAACGGGGCCGGAGCGGAAACCCTCTCGTCGGGCGGCCATAGCTCCGCGGACAGCCATCACACCTGAGCGCGACCGGCATCCCGTCCCGTTATCCCTCGATAACGTGAATTCCGTGATCCAGCAGCTCGGCCAGAATGTCCTCGATCTCCCGTGACGTCACCTCAATCGGGGGAAGCAATGCATTGAGTTCAGCGTATGTGATCCGGCCGGTTTTCTCGGCCAAAACGATCGCCCGCTGCACGCCTTGTTTCACGCGGTCATCCATCTGCGCCTCCGAAATTGGACCCTCTATAGAATCCAATCAGGACCCATTGTTGAGCCCGCGGACGGACAGCGCGTTGGCGAGCCAGCCCCGCGCCTCGTGGGGGACCACCCACTGGAACTCCGGTAATTGGTGCCGGAACCAGGTGAACTGGCGCTTGGCGTAATGGCGGGTATCGGTCTGGCCGATGGTGAGCGCTTCGTCGCGACCGATCTCGCCTGCCTGATATTTGATCAGCGCCGGCACGCCATGGGCCTTCATGGCCGGCAGCAGCGGATCGAGCTTGCGAGCCGCGAGCGCAGCCACCTCGTCGAGCGCCCCCTGCCCCAGCATGGCTTCGAACCGCGCGTCGATCCGCCCATAGAGTTCGGCGCGGTCGGGCGCGAGGAAAACCGCCACCGTTCCCTCCGGCGGCAACAGCGGGGGCAATCCCTCGCGATGCCAATCGGTCAGCGAGCGCCCAGTCGCCTCCACAACCTCGAGGGCACGGGCGATGCGGACGCGGTCGCGCGGTTTCAGCTTGAGGGCCAGCATGGGATCGCGCAGCGACAGTTCCCGGTGCAGCGCCTCGGGCCCGCCCTGCGCGAGGCGTTCGCGCACATCGTCGCGGACCCGCGCCGGTATCGGCGGCACCGCCGACAACCCGCGGGTCAGCGCCTTGAAATAGAGCCCGGAGCCACCGATGAAAATCGGCACCCGCCCGGCCTCGCGCGCCTCGTACAGCACCGTGACGGCGTCGTTCACCCACATCCCCGCGGAATAGTTCACCGCGGCGTCGGCATGGCCGTAGAGCCGGTGCGGCGCCTGCGCTTCGTCCTCCGGAGCGGGACGGGCCGTCAGCACCCGCAGATCCCGATAGACCTGCATGGAATCGGTGTTGATCACCGTTCCGTCGATGGCGCAGGCGAGATCGAGCGCCAGGGCCGACTTGCCGCTGGCGGTCGGTCCTGCGATAAGCACGGCCTTGATCGGATGTCTCATCGAACCTGACGTCACACGCTCATCTCAAAACACACTCAACTCCAAACACGCTCACCTTAAAGGCTACCATGTCTCTCGTCGCCACGCTGATCTGCAACCCGAACGACCCGGCGCTCGACAGCACGGCGATCGACGCAGCGTGCGCCATCCTGCCGGCCTCTGCCAAGCCCTCCTGGCTGTTCGACGAGGTTGCCGCCGACATCACATTTAGCAGCGACGAGGCCCCCGGCGCCATCGCGGAACGGCTGCGGCAGGCCCGGGGTGACCTGCCGATCGATATCGTGGTGCAGCCGGAGGCGACCCGGCGCAAGAAGCTTTTTCTCGCCGACATGGATTCCACCATGATCGGCCAGGAATGCATCGACGAACTGGCCGATTTCGCCGGCCTGAAACCGCACGTTGCCGCCATCACCGAACGCGCCATGCGCGGCGAGATCGACTTCGAGCCGGCGCTGCGCGAACGCGTCGCGCTGCTCAGGGGGCTGCAGGCAAGCGTCGTCGATGAGGTGCTGGAGAAGCGCATCACCCTGACGCCGGGCGGCATCGCACTGGTGCGCACCATGCGCGCGCACGGCGCCTACACCTGTCTGGTCTCCGGCGGCTTCACCGTGTTCACCAACCGCATCGCCGACATGATCGGCTTCCAGGAGAACCGCGCCAACACCCTGGTGGTCGAGGACGGCAAATTCGCGGGCCAGGTCGCGGATCCGATCGTCGGACGCGAAGCCAAGCTCGCCACCTTAAGGGAACTGCGCGAGTCGTTCGACCTCGACGCCATCGACACCCTGGCGGTCGGCGACGGCGCCAACGATCTCGGCATGATCGAAGCCGCGGGCCTTGGCGTTGCTTATCACGCCAAGCCGAAAGTGGCCGCAGCCGCCGGCGCGCGGATCGACCATGGCGACCTCACCGCGCTGCTGTATGCGCAGGGCTACAAGCGCAGCGAATTCGTGACGGGGTAGGCTTTGCTGCAGTGTTAAAACGCGAATGCCCGGCTCAAGGCCGGGCATCACGTCGGGATATGAGACTGCAGAGCTGCCTTACTGCACGCTCAGCGCCACGAACCGCAGCTCGCCGTCGGCGTTCGACACCAGCAGCAGCACGGATTTCTTGCCGTCCTTCTTGAGCTGGTCGATCCGCTTCTTGACGTCGCCGCCATTCGTCACCGCTTCCTGCGCCACTTCGACAATGACGTCGCCGGCGCTGAGACGCTTCTCGGCCGCGTCGGAGGAGGTGTCGACGCCGGTGATGATGACGCCCTTGACGCTGTCCTTGATCTTGAACTTGGTGCGCAGATCCTTGTTCAGGGCTGCGAGATCGAGGCCCAGCGCCTTCTGGGTCACCGGCTTGTCGGCCTCCGGCGTGGAGGACTTCACCGACGCCTGCACCGGCTTGTCGTCGTCCTGCAGCCGGCCGAGCGTGACCTGTTTGGTCTCTTCCTTGCCCTTGCGGATGATGATGACGTCGACGGCCTTGCCGACCGCGGTGTCCGCCACGGCGCGCGGCAGATCCTTCATCTCCTTGACGTCCTTGCCGTCGAACTTGACGATGACGTCGCCCGGCTCGATACCGGCAGGCTTCGCCGGGCCCTTGTCGTCGACGCCGGCGATCAGCGCACCGCGCGGCGGCTTGATGTTCAGGCTTTCGCCGATTTCATCGGTCACCTGCTGGATGCGCACACCGAGCCAGCCGCGGCGGGTCTCGCCGTACTGGCGCAGCTGCTCGACCACGCCGGCCACCGTCTTCGAGGGCACTGCGAAGCCGATGCCGATCGAACCGCCCGAGGGCGAGATGATCGCGGTGTTGACGCCGATCACCTCGCCGTCGAGGTTGAACAGCGGACCGCCGGAGTTGCCGCGATTGATCGCGGCGTCGGTCTGGATGTAGTTGTCGTAGGGGCCAGAATTGATGTCGCGATTGCGCGCCGACACGATGCCTGCGGTAACCGTGCCGCCAAGCGAGAACGGGTTGCCGATCGCAACCACCCATTCGCCGAGCCGCAGCTTGTCGGAATCGCCGAACTTCACGGCGACGGTCAGCGGCTTCTCGGGCTTGAACTTCAGCACCGCCAGATCGGTCTTCTTGTCGCGGCCCATCACCTCGGCCTTGATCTTGGTGCCGTCATTGAGAATGACGTTGATCTCGTCGGCATCGGCGATGACATGATTGTTGGTGACCACGATGCCCGAGGTGTCGATGATGAAGCCGGATCCCAGCGAGTTCACCTTGCGCGGCTGGAAGTTGTTGCCGCCCTTGTCGGCGCCGCGATTGCCGCCACCGCGGCGATTCTTGAAGAAGTCGTCGAAGAATTCCTCGAACGGCGAGCCTGGCGGCAGTTGCGGCATGGCGCCGGAACCGTCGGCGCCCCGCGCATCGACCGTCTGCGAGGTCGAGATGTTGACCACCGCGTCGATCACTTTCTCGGCAACGTCGGCGATGCCGTCGGGGCCGCGTGCGGCGGCGGGCGCGGTCATCAGCAGGCCTGCGACACCGGCGCCGATCACGGCGGTGAAAACCGAGCGAAACAGAGCGGCGGGACGTGAAGGCTGGCGGCGCAATGCTGCAATGGCATTGGTCATAGGGTCGTCGTCTCCTGAAAGAGGGGCATCCGATTTCGCCCCAGAGTGCGCCGGAACGATGGGCCGGCGCAAGCGGTTCTGCGACCGATCAAGGCGTGGATTGCGGCGAAATACGGGCCGGAAAACCATCGAACGGTGGATCGGCCGACGTGTCAGGATAACTCGATCAGGGGCGACTTCATCAGAATGACTTGCCTGCGTGTTGCCACGTCATCAAGGCAGCGAGAACGATCGGCACCACCGCGACCAGGGTCAACCGATCGGCCGCCCCCCACCCGATCGCCAGCGCGCCGACGACGCCGGACAAGGACACCGCCGCATAGATCGCCGACTGATACAGGCCCGTGACCAGCGACAGCTTGCCGCCCGCCGCATGCGATATCAGCAGATGCTGCTGCGGCGTGGTCAGCGAGAATGCGAACAGACCCGACAGCGCCACGACGACCAGCGCCGACGGCAGCGTGCTGTTCAGCAGCGGCACCAGCAGGAACACGATCGCGAGTCCGAGCGATCCGCCGACGATCACCGGGACCGGCCCGAAACGATCCGCGAGCCGTCCTGCGAGCAGATTGCCGGCGGTGCCGGCAACACCGAAGATCAGCAGCATCGCACCGAGCCATTGCGGCTGTGCGCCGGTCACCGGCGCGTAGACCACGCTGATGTAGGTGTAGGGAATGTAAACCCCGGTGAATACGACCAGGGTACAGAGGAGGTCGATCTGCACGGACCGGCTGCGCAACGGCCTGAAACGTTCCATCAGCCCGGACGCGCCGGCCTCGCGCACATCCGGCAGCCGCCACAACACCACGACGCCCGCCAGCAAGCCGAGCGCGGTCACCAGCCACATCGTCATCCGCCAGTCCGACAGGTTGCTGACCGCGGTGCCGAGCGGCGCGCCGAAGATCAAGGACGACGTCAAACCCAGCATCACCAGTGCAATGGCCCGGCCGCGATACTGCGGCCCCGCCAGCATCGCCGCGGTGGCGCTGGCGTTCGCCGTGAACAGGCCCGCGCCGGCTGCCGCGATCACCCGCGAGGCCAGCACCAGGCCGAAATCCGGCACGATTGCAGTGATGGCATTGCCGATCGCGAACACCACCAGCGCCGTGACCAGGGCAGCCCGTCGCGACCACTCCGCCGTCAGCGCACCGAGGATCGGGGTCAGGATGGCATAGGCGAGCGAGAATACCGTCACCAGCTGCCCGGCGGCCGCCGGCGTGACGTGCAGGGTGTCTGCAATGGAGGGCAGCACGCCGGCAATGACGAAGGCGTCGGTGCCGACGGCAAAGGTGCCGAAGGCCAGCGCCAGCGCATGGGCTCGCCACTGCGGCGACAACGGTGAAGCCTCGGAATTGGCGTTCATACTTCCGATTGCGGTCATTATATTCGATCCTAATCGTATATTACGATATTTGTCGTAATATACGATGACTGTTAGGGTATCAAGAGGACCAGAATCGGGGCTCAGGACGCGTTTATGCATGTGGAGACGGAAGACACCTGGCTGCCGCAGCCGGACTGGCAGCAGCTCGACCTCGGCACCGTGCTCGGCGCGCTGGCAGATCCGGTGCGGCTGGAAATGGTGCGGCAGTTGCACAAGCGGGGCGAGGCCACCTGCACCGAGCTCGACATGCCGGTCAAAATCTCGACCGTCTCGCATCACATGACGCAGCTTCGGCTGACGGGCCTCGTGTCGACGCGCCTGGTCGGCACCGCACGGCCAAGCCGGCTGCGCGAGGACGATCTCGAGCGGCGCTTTCCGGGTTTACTGCGGTCGGTTCTGGCGGCGGCCGGCTGAAGCCGCACGCGGATCAAACTGTGGGAGTTCGGTGGACGGCGGACCGTCTCAGCGCATCAATAGCGGCGGACGAAATAGATCACGATCAGGCCGACCACGGCCGAGCCGATTCCGACCCCGCGCAGGATATTGTCGGGCGTCAGGATGGCGCTTTTCATGGCCTGCCGCATCCAGTTTGGCAGCGCCGCGAACAGCAGGCCCTCAATGACGAGCAGAATGCCGACGCCGATCAGCAAATCCGAAAACGCAATCGACCTCAACACGCGCCGCCTCCCCCCATGCGCTGTTCCCGCGGACCGGCATGCCGATGATCCGCAGACGCGCAGTTATTGACGCAACCGTATCCTGATTTTGGACTTGCAGTCGCGCTGGCCCCCTCGAGCGCGAACCAGCGGGTCGCGCTCAGGGACATGCTTATTGGAAAACAGAAACCCCCGGGTCAAGCCCGGGGGTGTGTTTTTTAGTGAGCTCCGGAACCGGCGGGGGGCTGCCCGGCCCCGGCCGCCGCGGCCGGTTTGCCGGCCGAGTTGGCGAAGAAGCGGAAGAACTCCGAATCCGGGCGCAGCAGGAAGCGGGTATCGTTCGCCTTCAGCCCGGTCTCGTAAGCCGACATCGAGCGGTAGAAGGCGAAGAAGTCCTGATCCTTGTTGTAGGCGTCGGCGAAGATCCGGTTGCGTTCGCCGTCGCCTTCGCCGCGGATCTGCTCGGCCTGGGAATTCGCTTCCGCGATGATCACCGTTGCCTGACGATCGGCGGTGGAACGGATTTCCTGGGCCTTCTGTCCGCCCTGGGCGCGGAATTCCGCGGCTTCGCGCTGCCGCTCGGTCTGCATCCGCTGGTACACTGCCTGGCTGTTCTGCTCCGGCAGGTCGGCACGGCGGATCCGCACGTCCACCACGGAGATGCCGTAACCGTCGGCCTCGCGGTCGAGCTGCTCGCGAATCCGCGCCATCAACGCATCGCGCTCGTCACGCACCACCTGGATGAACGTCACCTCGCCGAGCACGCGGCGCAGCGCCGAGTTCAGCAGCGTGGTGAGCTGCAGGTTGGCGGCCTGGATCGACCCGACGCGCTGATAGAAGCGCAACGCGTCCTTGATGCGGTAACGCGCGAACGCATCGACCACGAGACGCTTCTGGTCCGACGCGATCACTTCCTGCGACGGATTTTCCAGATCCAGAATCCGCTTGTCGATATCGATCACGGTATCGACGAACGGCGCCTTGAAATTCAGACCCGGTTCGGTGACCACACGCACCGGCTCGCCGAGGCGAACCACCAGCGCCTGCTGGGTCTGGCGCACGGTGAACAGCGCGCTGTAGCCGACGACGGCGATGACGAGCAGCAGCAGCAGCGCCACAATTCCTGAGATACCGGCCTTCATCGCGTGCTCCCGCTCGGCTGTTGCGGCGCGGGCGCCGGCGTTCGTCGTGACAGTTCGCTGAGCGGCAGGTACGGCACGATACCCGGCCCCCCCTGCGATCCCGGATCGATCACGACCTTTTCGGCCGAACCGAGCACGCGCTCCATGGTTTCGAGATAGATGCGCTGACGGGTCACGTCGGGCGCTTTCTTGTATTCGTCATAGACCTTCAGGAAGCGCGCGGTCTGGCCCTTGGCTTCGGCGACGGCCTGCTCCTTGTAGCCCTGCGCAACCTGCAGGATCTGCGCGGCCCGACCACGCGCGTCGGGCACCACGCGGTTGGCGTAGGTCTGCGCTTCGTTCTGCAGCCGTTCGAGGTCGGCGCGCGCCGCCTGAACGTCACGGAACGAGTCGATCACCTGTGCCGGCGGATCGACCTTCTGCATCTGAACCTGCTGAACCAGGATGCCGGACTTGTAGCTGTCGAGTGTCTTCTGCATCAGCTCCTGCACCGCGGCTTCGGTGGTGGTGCGGGCGCCGGTCAGCACCGGTTGGATGTTGCGCCGGCCGATGACCTCGCGCATCGCGCTCTCAGCCACGGCCTTCACCGTGCCCGGCGGATCCTGAATGTTGAAGACGAAGGCTTCGGGCGCGCCCGGATCGATCTGCCACTGCACGATCACGTCGATGTCGACGATGTTCTCGTCGCCGGTCAGCATCAGGCTTTCTTCCGGAACGTCGCGGAAGGTGCCGCCACGGCGGGATTCATCATAGCGCATGCCGATGCTCAGGGTGGACACGCGCAGCGCCTTCGGCAGCAGCACGGTCTCGATCGGATACGGCAGATGATAGTTCAGGCCCGGCTGCACCGTGCGCACATGCTTGCCGAAACGCAGCACCACGCCGAGCTCTTCGGACTGCACGCGGAAGAAGCCCGAGAGACCCCAGATCGCGATCGCGGCGATGATCAACAGCCCGATGCCCATGGTGCTGAAATGACCACCCGGCAACAGCGTCTGCAGGCGATCCTGCCCCCGCCGCAGAAGATCTTCGAGATCCGGCGGTTTCGGTCCCGACGACTGCGGCCCCGAGCCCCATGGTCCCTTCGGACCGGAGCCCCACGGGCCGCCACCTTGATTCTTCCACGGCATCAATTGTCTCCTCGACGCGAACCCGAGCATGATCCGGAAAAACGGGATGCGGTTTTCCGAAGAGATCAGGCTCAAACAGGGTCTGGCGTAATCCGGATGGCTTTATAGGGGACGCTTCGGGCCCTTACAACGCGGCTTCTTGCTGCTCAGCAGGTAGGGTCCACGCGATATTTGTCAATGTAAACATCGGTGAATGGGGTTAATGCGGCGACCGGCGTATATATGTCGCATAAGTGAAACCGGCGCTATCGGCGTCCGTCGCCACGTTTTCGACCCGCGCCACTTCGCTCCATTGTGCGGGATCCGGCTTCAGCAATTGCGTCAAAAATGCATCGCCCTCGGGCGTTGCGTGCACCTCGGTGATCTCCAGGCGGTCGGCGCGATCCAACAACTGCGAATAGATCTCGGCGCCGCCCACCACCATGATTTCGGTGGCAAAACGACGCAGCGCATCGCCCCGCGCGACATCGTGCGCAACCTCGATCGACGGCGCGACGACAATTCCCGGCGCGCTGAAATTCGCGTCGCGCGTCACCACGATGTTGGTGCGGCCCGGCAGCGGCCGGCCGATCGAGAGGAATGTCTTGCGGCCCATGATCACGGGCCGGTCGATGGTGAGCGCCTTGAAGCGCTTGAGGTCCGACTTCAGCCGCCACGGCATCGCGTTGTTGTGGCCGATCACGCCGTTCTCGGCGACGGCGACAACGAAAACGATATCAGGATGCACGCGATCGGCGGCAACCGCGCTCAAACCGCGACCTCGGCCTTGATGTGCGGATGCGGATCGTAGCCTTCGAGCACGAAGTCCTCGTAACGGAACGCGAAGATATCCGTGACGTCCGGATTGATCTTCATCTGCGGCAGCGCGCGCGGCGCGCGCGTCAGCTGCAGCCGCGCCTGCTCCAGATGATTGGAATAGAGATGCGCGTCGCCGAGCGTGTGGACGAAATCGCCGGCCTTCAGCCCCGTCACCTGTGCGATCATCATGGTCAGGAGCGCGTAGGATGCGATGTTGAAGGGAACGCCGAGAAACACGTCCGCCGAACGCTGGTAGAGCTGGCACGACAGCTTGCCCTTGGCGACATAAAACTGGAACAGGCAATGGCACGGCGGCAGCGCCATCTTGTCGACGTCGGCTGGATTCCATGCACTGACAATCAGGCGGCGCGAATCCGGGCTGCGCTTGATCATCTCGATGACATTGCTGATCTGGTCGATCACCCGCCCGTCCGGGGCCTCCCAGGAGCGCCATTGCCGACCGTAGACAGGGCCGAGGTCGCCGTTCTCGTCGGCCCACTCGTCCCAGATCGAGACCTTGTTGTCCTTGAGATATTTGATGTTGGTATCGCCGGCCAGGAACCAGAGCAGCTCGTGCACGATGGATTTCAGCGGCAGCTTCTTGGTCGTCAGCATCGGGAAGCCATTGCCGAGATTGAAGCGCATCTGATGGCCGAACACCGACAGCGTGCCGGTCCCGGTCCGGTCGGTCTTTTCCGCGCCGTCGGCCAGAATACGTTCGAGCAGGTCGTGATATTGATTCATCTGCGTTTTCTGGACGTTTTTGGGGTTCCGGAACCGCGTTCTGGCGGCGACTCAAGCGATCGCTTGGCCATCATACACCCGCAGGCGGCTGCCCTCGATACTCCAGATACATGGCCGCACCGGCCTCAAACGACAAGGGCGGCACCCGCGGTACCGCCCTGTTATCACCGGACTTTTTCAGCCTGTGGATGAGTCTCGGCTCAGTTCGTCGCCGCCTTCAGCACGCCGCTCCATTTGGCGATTTCGCTCTTCACCAGCGCGGCAAGAGCCTCCCGGGTGCGGCCCTCGGGCTTGGGGATATCGCTACCGAGTTCGAGCAAGCGCTTGCGCACGTTCTCGTCGTCGAGGGCTTTCGCCGCCGCCGCGTTGAGCTTGGCCAGGATCGGCTCCGGCGTGCCCTTCGGCGCGAAGATCGCGTTCCAGGCCGAGGCCTGATAGGCGGGCAGCCCGGCCTCGATGGTCGTCGGCACGTCCGGCAGCGACGGATTGCGCTCCGGCGTCGCCACCGCAAAGGCGCGGATGGTGCCGCCCTTGATCTGCGGCACGGCATTGACGATCTGGTCGCACATGTAATCGACCTGCTGGCCCACCAGCGCATTCATCGCCGGGCCGGTGCCGTTGAACGGCACGCCGGTCGGCCTGATGTCGAGAACCGAATTCAGCAGTTCGCAGGACGAATACGAGACCGAACCGACGCCGGCATGGGCCATGTTGAGCTTGTCGGTGTTGGCCTTCACATAGGCCACGAACTCTTTCAGGTTGTTGGCGGGGAAATCCTTCCGCGCCAGGATCAGGATCGGGGTGCCTGCAAGCAGCGCGACCGGTTCGAAATCCTTTTCCGGATGATAGGCAAGTTTGGGATACAGCGGCACCGCGGCGGCATGCGTGCCCATGTGGCCGGTGATCAGCGTATAGCCGTCATTGGTGGATTTGGCCGCACGCGCCGCACCGGTGGTGCCGCCGGCGCCGACCACGTTTTCAATCACAATGGCCTGGCCCAGGGTCTGCGACATGTGGCTCGCCACGATGCGCGCGATCACGTCGGTGGGCCCGCCCGCGGCGAACGGCACGATCATGGTGATCTGGCGGGTCGGATACTCCTGCGCCGCCGCCGGACCGGCGAGGATGGCAGCGAGGGCGGATACGCCCAATGCACGCGTGAAAAATCGACCAAAAGAAATCATGCTGTCCCCCGAAGCAATCAGGCGTTGCGAAATGGCCTGTTGCGCGCTGACGTAGCAGAGTTGGCAAATCTTGTAATGGGCCAAACCGCCGCAGTTTTGGCGCAGGCTCAGGACAGGCCCGCGAGACCCATCCGCGGGCAGCCCCGCAACGAAAAAACCGCCGCAGTGAGCGGCGGTTTTCGATCTTGGACGGCGCGATGGACGCCGGTCTCAGTTCTCCGATTCCACGAAGACCTCGTCGCGCTTGCGCTTGAGCGCGGGCAGCACCGCGATCACCAGCAGGAAAGCGGCAATCGCCATCAGCACCGCGGAGAGCGGCCGGGTGAAGAACACGGTCGCATCGCCGCGCGAGATCAGCATGGCGCGGCGCAGATTCTCCTCCATCAGCGGTCCCAGCACCATGCCGAGCAGCAACGGCGCCGGCTCGAAATCGTGCTTCACCAGCCAGTAGCCGACGAGACCGAAGGCGCCGGCCAGGATCACGTCCATCGGAGCGTTGTTGATGGAATAGATGCCGATGGCGCAGAAGATCACGATCGAGGGGAACATCAGCCGATATGGCACGCGCAACAAACGCACCCAGATGCCCACCATCGGCAGGTTGATCACCAGCAGCATCAGGTTGCCGACCCACATCGAGGCGATCATGCCCCAGAACAGGTCGGGGTTCTTGGTCATGACCTGCGGGCCGGGGATGATGCCATGGATCGTCATCGCGCCGACCATCAGCGCCATCACCGCGTTCGGCGGGATACCGAGGGTGAGCAGCGGGATGAACGATGTCTGCGCGGCCGCATTGTTGGCGCTTTCCGGTGCCGCCACGCCTTCGATGGCGCCGCGCCCGAATTTCGAGGGATTCTTCGAGATCTTCTTCTCGAAAGTATAGGCCGCGAACGACGCGATCACCGCGCCGCCGCCCGGCAGAATGCCGAGGATCGAGCCCAGTACCGTGCCGCGGGCAATCGCGGGAGCGGAATCGATCAGGTCCTTCTTGGTCGGCATCAGGCCGGTGATGTGCTCCTGCACCAGGCTGCGGTCTTCCTCCGCACCATGGTCGAGGTTGCGGATGATCTCGGCGAAGCCGAACACACCCATCGCCACGGTGGCGAAGCCAAGGCCATCGGCGAGCTCCGGAATGTTGAACGCCATGCGCGAGACGCCGGTTTCGATGTCGGAACCGACCATCGACAACAGCAGGCCGAGCACGATGACGGCGATCGCCTTCAGCACCGAGCCCTTGGCCAGCACCACGGCGAACACCAGGCCCAGCACCATCAGCGAAAAGTATTCCGCGGGACCGAACGCCAGCGCGAGCTTGGTCAGCGGCGCACCGAGCACCGCGATCAGCACGGTGGCGATACAGCCTGCCGCGAACGAGCCGATCGCGGCGATGGCCAGCGCCGGACCGGCACGGCCCTGCTTGGCCATCTGGAAGCCGTCGAGGGTGGTGACCACCGACGTCGCCTCGCCCGGAATGTTGACCAGGATCGAGGTGGTCGATCCACCGTACTGGGCGCCGTAATAGATGCCCGCCAGCATGATCAGCGCGCCGACCGGAGGAAGCCCAAACGTGATCGGCAGCAGCATAGCCACCGTGGCAATGGTGCCGATGCCCGGCAGCACGCCGACCAGGGTGCCGACCAGAGCACCGATCAGGCACAGCAGAATGTTGGCGGGAATCGGAATCGTGATGCCGCCGAGAAACGACGGCGTCCACGGCACGAACTGGAAAACGACATGAAAGCCGAGCGCGAGGTTCGAGAAAATATCCATCACGCCCTCACTGCATGAACGACGGCAGCTGCTGGAACGGCAGCCCGAGCGCATAGGGGAAAAGCAACGCGCAGCCCAAGGTCAGCAGCACCCCGACAATGAGCGCCTCGCCCCATCGGGTTTCCGGCGAACCGGCCGCAGCGATCAGAAATGTCAGGATGCTCGACAGGATCAGCCCGAGCGGGCGGATCGCAAACGAGAAGAACACGATCGCGACCGTGACGAACAACGGCCCGCGGATCGCAAACCGCTGCAGCGGACTGCCGTCCTTCAACAGCCCGTTGAGTGCGACGGCAGCCCCGAGCAGGAACAGCAATCCGGCAAACAACCGTGGCGCCGTGCCGGGACCGAAGGAGAAGCCACGCTGACCGGCCAGATCACCCGACGCCCAGAACGCAAACAGCGCCACCAGCATCAACACCAGGCCGCCGACAAAGTCCTGTGGACCACGAATGGCCGACCGCCGGCCGGAATTTTCCGGCACTGTGCCGGTTCCTTCGCTCATGACAAACCCCTCCCCAAAACACGGACTTGGTATCCGTCTTAGCTTTATTACGCGGCCCTGCAAACCATTGCGTAGCTCGTTTGTCAAATTGTCAAAGCGCGCATTGTCACATGCTGCGATGATGGACGCATCGATCGATACATGCTCGCGCGCAAGGCATTTACAAATTGATCGCAGAACATGTCTTCGCGTCGCGCCTTCAAATGCGGCCTTCCTGAACACGGCTCTTCAAACAATCAGGCACGCAGCGCATCTCGCCGGCAGACGCGGCACACGCATGCCGAGCACCACGGCTCGCGCGCGCATGCCGCTCACGACATAAGCAACGATGACTGGTGGGCCACACCTCGCCGTCATCCCCACCCGACGGCAACGGGCGACCGCAACGAACGCTGTCAGATTTGAGGACGTTGGGACGGGACATGGTACAGCGCGGAGACTTCGTTGAATGCGTTCGCGGTCATCGCGCAATGGGGATCGACGACGGCCCGGCGCGCGCAACGGGTTGGCCTCCGCCCCCGGACAACACCATCTTCGCGGATGCAACACACAGGTCCGTAGCCCGCCGGGCGAGCTCATCACCTGGCGAGCGCCGGGCCTGTGGACAGCATCCGGTTCCAGGCCTTTGCACCGCAGGCCATTGCCCCCTATATTGAGGGTGCCGGTTCGCCGGCTATGGAAATAAATGGCCGTCGCAATAAACCATTCGGACCCGGGGGCAGCACCCGGCGCCTCCACCAAAACCCGTCAGTCCCGCCCCAATCCGGGGGCGTGCGGGTTTCGGCGGGGGCGAAACAGGATCGACGAGGGCGTAAAGGGCGTGTTTTTTCTCGGTATGGTTCCGCCGTTATCGGGCTATGCAATAGTTGCAAACGACAACTATGCTCCGGTTGCTCAGGCTGCGTAACGCAGTTTGAAAGACCATCTTAAAGTCCTAACGGGTTAAGCTCCGTTAGGCGGGGTTCGGAGGCACCTGGCAACAGAAGCCTCCACTTTACCTCCGAATTCGACTATCTCGTTCATGTTCGTCCATATTCGTTCCTGGTGCCGGCTCTGTCGGTGCCGACGATGGGGTGGTCATCCGCCCCGGCACGACACCAGGATGCTTTGTGGCCGGGAATCTTCTCGACCGGCGAGCGGAGCCTGCTGACCTTCCGCGTCCGGCGAGGTACGTTGGACACCCTGTGAGTCGGACCGTTTTTGCGGCCGCCTGCTGACCTTATCTGTGGCCTTGCGCGCGTTTCGTGCGTCATCCGCCAAACGACGATTGACTGGACCGACCGATGCCGACCGATCACATTCGCTATGATGTCCTGGCCCGCGAAGCATTGCGTGGGGTGTTGCGCCGCGTGCTGACCGATGCCGCGGCCCACGGCCTGCCCGGCGAACATCACTTCTACATCACCTTCCTGTCCAAGGCCGACGGCGTGAAGCTGTCGCCGCGCCTGCTCGCGCAGTATCCGGAGGAGATGACGATCATCCTGCAGCATCAGTTCTGGGACCTGGTCGTGACCGACGACAAGTTCGAAGTCGGACTGTCGTTCGGCGGCACCCCCGAGCGGCTGGTTGTGCCTTTCAGCGCCATCAAGAGCTTCTTCGATCCGTCCGTGCAGTTCGGGCTCCAGTTCGAGCCGTCCGAAGCCGAGGCCGCGGTCGAAACACCCCCGGCCGCCGAGCCCGCTGCCGCCATCCAGCCGGCCCCCGCGGAGACGCCGGACGACGAGCCGACCAAGCCCACCGAGGGCGCCGAGGTGGTCCGGCTCGATCGTTTCCGCAAGAAGTAAAGCCGCCCCAGCCCGTTTTGGCCGCCCTGTCCGGGCGGCCTGGTTTTGATGAATTCTTTGCCGACCGGCTTTCGCCGGCGATTGCCTGTCTATAGGTAGGGCGCATCTGCTCACTGATGGACGGGACCTCATGGCACGCGCACCCAAGGCAAACGCTACTCGCACCGAAACCGACACGTTCGGGCGGATCGAGGTCGCCGCCGATCGTTACTGGGGCGCGCAAACCGAACGCTCCCGCAACAACTTCAAGATCGGCAAGGAGCGCATGCCGCAGCCGATCATCCGGGCGCTCGGCATCGTCAAGCTCGCCGCCGCGGAGAGCAATCGCGAACTCGGCCTGCTCGACGCCAAGGTCGAAAAGGCCATCGTCCAGGCCGCTGACGAAGCCCTGTCCGGCAAGTTCGACGAGCATTTCCCGCTCGTCGTCTGGCAGACCGGCTCCGGCACCCAGACCAACATGAACGTCAACGAGGTGATCTCGAACCGCGCCATCGAGATGCTCGGCGGGCAACGCGGCAGCAAGAAGCCGGTGCATCCCAACGACCACGTCAATATGAGCCAGTCGTCGAACGACAGCTTCCCGACCGCGATGCATATCGCCGCCGCCGAACGCATCCATGCGGAGCTGCTGCCGGCGCTGGGCTACCTGCACGCCGCGCTGAAGAAAAAAGAAAAAGAATTCGCCAAGATCGTCAAGATCGGCCGCACCCACACCCAGGACGCAACGCCGCTGACCCTGGGACAGGAGTTCTCCGGCTATGCCGCCCAGGTCGAGAGCGGCATGGCGCGGATCCGTATCGCGGTGAAGGAATTGTATGCGCTGGCGCAGGGCGGCACCGCGGTTGGCACCGGTCTCAACGCCAAACCGCGTTTCGCCAAGCTGTTCGCCAAACACGCGGCCGCCATCACCAAGCTGCCGTTCATCACCGCGCCGAACAAGTTCGAAGCGCTGGCGTCGAACGACGCCTATGTCGCCGTGCACGGCGCGATCAATTCCGCGGCCACCGGGCTGTTCAAGATCGCCAACGACATTCGCCTGCTCGGCTCAGGCCCGCGGTCCGGCCTGGGCGAACTGATCCTGCCGGAGAACGAGCCGGGCTCCTCGATCATGCCCGGCAAGGTCAATCCGACGCAGTGCGAAGCCATGACCATGGTGTGCTGCCAGGTGTTCGGCAACGAAACGACCATCACCGTGGCAGGCAGCCAGGGCCATTTCGAGCTCAACGTCTACAAGCCGGTGCTGGCGCACTGCATGCTGCAATCGATTGGATTGATCGCGGATGCGGCGCGTTCCTTCACCGACCATTGCGTCAGCGGCATCCGCGCCGACGAGAAGCGCATCAACGACCTGATGCAGCGCTCGCTGATGCTGGTCACGGCGCTGGCGCCGAAGATCGGGTACGACAACGCCGCCAAGGTCGCCAAAACCGCCCACGCCAATGGAACCACACTGCGCGAGGAAGCGGTCCGTCTCGGCTTTGTGTCCGCCGCCGAATTCGACCGGTTGGTGAAGCCGGACAAAATGACGCAGCCGGGATGATGCCAAAGGCACGCGTTGTTGATCTAAATGACCCGGTGAGACAGGTTTAGCGACTAAAGTTGAACGGCGCACCGGTTGCGAAACGCGGTGCAAGTCGCAGACTCGTCGAGACTTGAAGTGAGGTCGGATCTTGCGACGCGGCATCTGGCATTCCAGCATGCCCCCGACAGGCTCATAAGGAGTGACCGTGGGCGAAGTTGTGAACCTGAACCGCGTCAGAAAACGCATTGCGCGCGAGCAAGCGAAAAAAGAAGCCGACGCCAATCGCGTCAAGTTCGGCCGCAGCAAGGCCGCACGGACTATCGATGACGCGACGACACGCCGGCAGGATAGCCTGCTGGAGCAGCACCGGATCGATCGCGAGGACGAGCCATGAAATCACCCGTGGTGAAACGTTCGATTGTCGTCGCCGGTCACAAGACCAGCGTCAGCCTCGAAGAGGCGTTCTGGAACGGCATGAAGGAAATCTCCGGCGAACGCGACCTGACGCTGTCGGAACTGGTGGGTGAGATCGACGGCCACCGCCAGCAGGGGAACCTGTCCTCCGCCATTCGCCTGTTCGTGCTCGACTACTTTCGCAAGCGCGCAAGCGGCCACGCCAAATCAAGCGAGGCGAAATCGAGTGATGGAACGGAAGCGGCTGCGCAAATGTCCCATCAGGAAAACACCTGACCGCGTCCTCACGATCGTGTCTCCGGATTAGGTTGTTTACCGAATATCAACGGTAGCCGAAGTGGGTTACGTTATACCCACATCGCATCGTTTTGCTTGAGATTCGGTGCGACGGGGCCGAGACGGCGCCGCAGAGCGACCTTCTCATCCCACCCAGTTTTACCGCGAGACGGTTCGCGTCCGATGAGCTTTTCATCGTGCGCAAGCGATGACGCTTGGCCGCGAACACGACGAGGTAACCGATTTGGCAACGGATTGGACAAAGGAGTTGGGGCATGGAAACGGAAAGAGTAGCAGTTGAACACGGCGGACCTGTCGAAAAGGAATTCGCCGTCGTCAAACGGTCGGTCGTGGTCGATGGCCACAAGACCAGTGTCAGCCTCGAGGATGCGTTCTGGCGCAGCCTGAAGGACATCGCGGCGCGACGCGGCATGACCCTGTCGACACAGATCGCGGTGATCGACCAGCATCGCAAGACCAACAATCTGTCCTCGGCGATCCGCCTGTTCGTACTCGAACACTTCCGCGCCCGCGCATTGAGCGCCGTGTTCATCGGCGAGCGCCAGGGCATGCCGCGCGGCCTGGAGCCGCGGGCTTAAGCATCGACGATCATCAAGCGCGCCGTCGCACAGGGCGAACGCGCTTGATGATGTTCGACAGGATACGGAGCGCGTTCAGGCTACGGCTGACTCAGGCTGCAGCGGATATGGGCCGCGGCCGGACCCCGACCACGATGATCAGTCCCGCCAGCAGCAGCACGACACCGCTCGCTGTGAACACGCCGGTGATGCCGCTGATGTCGAACAGCATGCCGCCGGCGGCCGCGCCGATGGTGATGGCCAATTGCACGGCCGCAACAAGCAAACCACCCGCGCTTTCCGCCTGATCGGGGACGGTGCGCGTCAGCCAGGTGGACCACGCCACCGGCACCGCGCCAAACGCCAGTCCCCAGAGCACGACCATCGCCGCATCCGCGACCGCATTGACCGGGGCAACAAGACTGACCCCGAGGATGCCCATCAACAGCGGCATCACGATCAAGGTCAGCCGCAGGCTGCGCTCCAGCATCCGGCCCGCCAGCAGCGTGCCGAGGAAATTGGCGACCCCGAAGCCGAGCAGGATGGCGGAGACGACGCTGATTCCGGCGACCACGGTCTCGAGGAAGGGACGGATGTAAGTGAAGAACGCGAAGTGGCCGGTGAACACCAGCATCGCGGCAAGCATGCCAAGTCCTACTCCAGGCCGTATCAGCACCTCGACCAGGGTGCGCAGGCGGCTCTCGCCGCTCGGCGCCAGGCTGGGCAGCGTGACAACCTGCGTCACCAGCGTCACCACGCCGAGCGCGGTGGCGATGAGGAACACGTTGCGCCAGCCGATGATGTCGCCGAGGTAGCTGCCGACCGGAGCGGCGAGAATGGTGGCGGCGGACACGCCGCTGAAGATCATCGACAGTGCGCGCGGCACCAGCGCCGGCGGCACGAGGCGCATGGCGACCGCCGCGGACATCGTCCAGAATCCGCCGATCGCAGCGCCGAGCAGCACCCGCCCGAGCAACAGCCACGACAGCCCTGGCGCGAACGCGACCATCAGGTTCGAGACGATCAGCAGCACCGAAAACGCCAGCAGCACGCGGCGCCGGTCGATGCGCCGCGTGGCAGCCGAGATCAGCAGGCTGGTCACCATCGCCACCGCCGCCGTCGCCGTCACCGCCTGACCAGCCATGCCTTCGCTGATGCCGAGATCCGCGGCCATCGGCGTCAACAGGCTGGCGGGAAGGAATTCCGCCGTCACCAGGCCGAAAACGCCGAGGGTCATCGCGCCAACCGCGCCCCAGGCTGGCCTGTCGCCCAGGCGGCCCTCGTCCCGGCCTTCGATTGCCTGCAGTGCTGCGCTCATCGGTGTCTCCATTCGCGAAGATGTGTTTGCACCGCAGCAAGTAGGATGGCTTTTCCGGACGATCCATGCCATAAAGTCCGGGATGCTTGATCGAAAGTCCGGAAATCGCAAAGAGGCAGAGGCGCCCCGTCTCCCGGCGGATGTCGTGAGCGAGTTGCTGATGGGAATGCGCCTGGTCGGCCTGTCCTATCGCCGCATCCAGATCAGCCCGCCCTTCGGCCTCCGTTTCGGCGCGGTGGAAGGACGGGCGCAATTCCACTTCGTGGCGCGGGGCCCGGTGTTTCTGCGCGGCGCGGATGACACGGTCCACGTCATGGCCACAGGTGACGCCGTGCTGCTGCCACGGGGCAGCACGCACGATCTTGTCTCTCAACCGGACCTGCCCTGCCAGCATGTCACGGCGCTCGAGAGCGTGCCGATCTGCCAGAGCGTCGACGCCATCCAGGCCTGCCACGACAGTGCGAACGACCCGGCGGGGGTACTGATCTTCTCGGGCTGCATGGAGTTCGATCTCGGCAGCATGCATCCGCTGGTCGCGCTGATGCCGAACGTGATGTTCGTCGGCACGTTGCTGGAGCGTTATCCGGAGATCCTGCCGATGCTGGAGGCGATGGAACGCGAGGCCCGCGGCGAGCGCGCCGGCTTTGCCGGAATCCTGGCGCGGCTCGCCGACGTGGTATCCGCCTTCATCGTCAGGGCCTGGGTGGAATGCGGCTGCGGCGATGCCGACGGCTGGATCGCAGCCTTGCGTGATCCGCGATTGGGCCGCGCGATCGCCGCCCTGCACCGCGATCCCGGCAGGAACTGGACCCTGGTCGAACTTGCAGCCGTGATGGGCAGCTCGCGCTCGGTGTTTGCCGAACGCTTCCTGGCCGTGACCGGAATGACGCCGGTGCGCTATCTCACGGAGCTGCGGATGCGGCTTGCATCGCAATGGATTGGACGCGATGGGATGGCGATCGACACCGTCGCTCATCGCCTGGGCTACGGTTCGCAGGCCGCGTTCAGCCGCGCCTTCAAGCGGGTGATCGGAAACCCGCCGGGCGCAGTTCGCACCGGCATAAGCGGGACCCCCGACTGATCAGCGCCGGATCTGGCACGGGTGGGATCCACCATCCGGCCACGGCCAGGCATCCGCCCATATGCAACGCGGCGCCATCCTGTTAAAATAGATATCTTATCCTGGTATAATACCGGACAGGCTGCCCATGGCCCACATCAACGACAATCGGCTCGGCGAATATCTCAAGAACCGGCGCACGAAGCTCGATCCCGCGTCTTTCGGTTTCTCCGGCAACCGGCGACGCACCGCCGGACTGCGCCGCGAAGAGGTGGCGCAGCGGGCCAACATCAGCGCCACCTGGTACACGTGGCTGGAGCAGGGCCGCGGCGGCAACGCGTCGGCGGACGTGCTGGATCGCATTGCGAAGGCGCTGACGCTGACCGATGTCGAGCGCGAACACCTGTTCCTGCTCGGCCTCGGCCGTCCGCCCGAAGTCCGTTATCGCGGCAGCGACCCGATCACGCCGCGGCTACAGCGCCTGCTTGATGCATTGGCCTACAGCCCGGCGATCGTCAGAACGGCGACATGGGACGTGGTCGCCTGGAACCGTGCCGCCGCGGCCGTGCTCACCGACTATGGCTCCCTGCCACCCGAACAACGCAACGTGCTGCGCATGATCTTCGGCGATCCCCGCGTTCGCGCCGCGCAGTTCGATTGGGACAGCGTGGCCCGCTACGTGGTCGGCGCCTTCCGGATCGATGCCGCACGCGCCGGCGCCGAGGCCGAGGTGCAGCCGCTGGTCGACGAACTGTGCCGCACCAGTCCCGAGTTCGCGGCGATGTGGCGCGACAACGACGTGAAGAGCCACGGCGAAGGCGTCAAGCAGCTGCGCCATCCCGTGCTCGGCCCAATCTCACTCGAATATTCGTCTTTCGCGGTCGACGGGCGGCCGGATCTTCAGATGATCGTCTACAATCCGGCGACCCTGGCGGATCAGGAGCTCATCATCTCTCTGATCGAAGGAAGGTCAGCCATCGCCGCGGCGTGAGCAATCGCGCATTCCTCATGCGTGCCAACGGCAGGCATACCGTAACCTATGGTTGCTTCGAGTCCATCAGCACGAACAGCAGCCGGCAAAGCTCCTTCCCGCGATTGACCCAGGCGTGGTTGGTCGCCTGCTGGATGACGGTATCACCAGCCTTGAGGTGCACCACGGAGTCATCGAGCATCAGATCAATTTCACCGGACATGACGACGACGTAGTCGACCGTTCGCGTGCGATGCCAAAGAGGCTGTACCGCACCGGCTGGATCAAGCGGCGGAAACTCGACGACCCCGAACTGCGTGCCGTTCTCGGGTGGAGATATGCCAACAGACTTGTCCGTGGTGTCCCCCTTGAACGAAAAGCCAACAGGATAGGTGTCCGTCACCCAGAGATTCGCCAAACCGAGGGCGGGCTGCACCTGCTTCAACGTCACGCGACTGTCCAGCATCGCAGTCGACTTGTTGTTGGCATCAAGTCCGGTGACAACACGACGGATATCCGATGCATGTGCCTGAGAACAAACCAACAGGATTGCGATAACTGACGGGATTGTCGTGCGCGACATCGATAGCCTCCATGCGTGTCCGCAAGCCCTCTCGCTCAGGTTATCAAGTCTCGCGTACCCCGCAATTGCTCATCTCAACGTTGAATGACCTTGCCTCTCACGCACGCGGATCATTCAGGCAAGCCCGACGGGAGCGTCCTCGCCGCTCCCTCCATGCTTACGCCTCGGCTGACGCAATCTCCCGGATATCCGCGGCCAGCCGATCCACCCGCTGCGGATCGGCGTCCCATGCGAACATGAAGCGGGCGCCGCCGCCGATGAAGGTGTAGAACCGCCAGCCGCGATCGCGCAGCGCCGCGAGTTTCGCTTCCGGCATCCGCACGAACACCGCATTGGCCTGCGGCGGGAACATGATCTCCACCCCGGGCACCCCATTGATCTGCTGCGACAGGCGTTGTGCGCAAGCATTGCCGTGGTCGCCATTGCGCAGCCACGCGCCGCTGTCGAGCATCCCGACCCAGGGCGCGGCGAGGAAGCGCATTTTCGACGCCAGTTGTCCCGCCTGCTTGCAGCGATAGTCGAAGTCCTCGGCCAGTTTCAGATTGAAAAACAGGATGGCTTCACCGGCGGCCATGCCGTTCTTGGTGCCGCCGAAACACAGGACGTCCACGCCCACACGCCACGTCATGTCGGCTGGGCTGCAGCCGAGACGTGAGACAAGACTTGCGCAGGCATTGGCGAAACGCGCGCCGTCCATGTGCAGATGCAGGCCGAGTTCGCGACACGCGGCTGATATCGCCCGCAATTCGTCGAGGCTGTAGACCAGCCCGGTCTCTGTCGGCTGGGTGATCGTCACCACCCGTGGTTTGGGAAAATGGATATCCTTTCGGTTGGTCGCGATGGCACGGATCGCATCCGGCGTGAGCTTGCCGTCCGTCGATGGCGCGACCAGCAGTTTCGAGCCGTTGGAGAAGAATTCCGGTGCACCGCATTCGTCCGTCTCGACATGAGCCGCGTCGGAGCAGATCACGCTGTGATAGGACTGGCACAGCGCCGCGAGCGCCAGCGAATTCGCCGCCGTGCCGTTGAAGGCGAAGAACACCTCGCAATTGGTTTCGAACAGCGTGCGAAAGGCATCCGAGGCCCTGGCCGTCCAGGAATCGTCGCCATAGGCGGGCGCATGTCCCCGATTGGCTTCGGCCATCGCCTGCCAGGCCTCGGGACAGATTCCGGAATAGTTGTCGCTCGCGAATTGCTGGGAATAGTCCATCGTGCACCACCTTTGACCGGTTCTGGCCCATCACGGGTAAACTGATGCGAGGCGGCGATGTCCCGTTTTGTTGCCGGACCGGCCGCATCTCCCTTTTTCTGTTTTGCGAATTTTCAACGCAAAACCGGCGAGGGACGCCACCTTGCTCGGGAGCAGGTTGGCGTTGAGCATCAGCTCAACTCTTGATGGTGACCAAGGGAATAGACGGGAAATGCAGATCTGGCAAGGTCTTCGCGCAAACCCTTTGCCCCCGGCTTCTGCTACGCTGCTCGCAAATGAAAAGAGGTTTCCACCATGACTGACGAAGCTCCCGCGTCCACAGGCCGGTTCGACATCCAGGTAATCGCCGATGCATTGCCGCCCTCCGCCAAAACCCTGCTGGTCGACACCTATCTGACCAACCGCGAGCAGGCGAGCGCACGGGTGTTTCGGGTCTATCGCCCGACGCCGCCGCATTACCACGCGACCTGCGACGAATATCTCTACGTGTTTTCCGGCCGCGGCACCTTCTGGATGAAGGATCCGGCGACCAAGAGCGAGTTCGCACCGGGCCAGTTGCTGTTCTTCGAACGCGGCACGGTTCACGCCATGCCGGAGCTGTTCGAAGAACCGGTGGTGTTCCTGTCGATCGATACCCCACGGCGGCAGCCAACCGACATCATTTTCGTCGACCCCAATGACGGCTCGCCGGAGACGTTCATGGCGAGGAATGCGAAGGGCGAGTGACGGCGGCGCCCCAATTACTCACGTGCCGGTGCGCGCCGGCCGCCCCTCGATCGGATAGGCCGGATCGTTGAAGCCGGGTGTCGAGGGATGCCCCGTGGTAACGAGGCCATCGACCAGCGCTTCGTCCTCCGCCGTGAAACGATAGGCCAGCGCCTTCACATAATCGTCCCACTGCTCTTCGGTGCGCGGTCCCGCGACCACCGCGTCGATGAAGCGGTTGTTGAGCACCCAGGCCACCGCGAACTGTCCGGCGGTGATGCCGCGCGCCTCCGCATGGGTGCGGATGGTCTGCGCCAGCTGCAAGGATTCCGGCCGCCATTCGGTCTGCAGCATCCGCGTGTCCTTGCGGGCTGCGCGGGTGCCCTGCTCCGGATTGCTGTCGGGCGCGTATTTCCCGGTCAGCACACCGCGCGCCAGCGGACTGTAGGGCACGACGCCGAGGCCATAGAAATTGCAGGCCGGCAGCTGCTCCACCTCCGGCATCCGGTTCATGGCATTGTAGTAGGGCTGACTCACGATTGGACGATCAATGCCGAGCCGATCGCAGATGTTGCAGATCTCGGCAATACGCCAGGCGCGATAGTTCGACACTCCGAAATAGCGCACCTTGCCCTGGCGGACGAGGTCGCCCATCGCCCGCACCGTCTCTTCCAGCGGCGTGGTGTGGTCTTCCTTGTGCAGGTAATAAATGTCGATGTAGTCGGTGCCGAGCCGCTTCAGGCTTTCGTCCGCCGCCTGCAGCAGCCATTTGCGCGACAGCCCGCGCCGGTTGACGCCCTCGCCGATCTGGTTCGCCGCCTTGGTGGCGAGCACCCAGTCGTGGCGATATTTGGCAATGGCGCGGCCGACGATCGCTTCCGACTTGCCCTGCGAATAGGCGTCCGCGGTATCGATGAAGTTGACACCGGCGTCCCTGGCCTTGGCGACGATGGTCGCCGATGTCACTTCGTCGGTGGCGTCGCCGAACATCATGGTGCCGAGGCACAGCGGCGAGATCTTGAGCCCGCTGCGGCCGAGATTGCGGTGGTTCATGGACATCTCCGTCTTCTATCGATGGCGATCAGCCGTGAACGACCGACTTCGCAATCATGCAATGAATGCCCTTGGAGCCGTTGACCGTCTGCGTCACGCGCAGGTCGGCGGCCAGACTGCACAGCGTGTAGGCGTCCTCGCGCGACAGCTTGCCGATTTCGCCGAGCAACACGATCATGTCGCGCAACGCCTTGACCACGCACTGGTCGAGATCGGGGTCCATCGCCATGGTGATGTAGTGGGTCGGCGTCTCGGCGCGCGGATAGGTGAATCGCAGGTCCTTGCGCAGCGTAAAGGCAAAGCGGCCCTGCAGCGCAGTTTCGATGGCGGTGACGCAGACTTCGCCGTCGCCCTGCACGCCATGGCCGTCGCCACAAGAAAACAGTGCGCCCGGCATGAACACCGGAAGATATAGCCTGGCGCCGGGCGTCAGTTCCTTGTTGTCGAGATTGCCGCCCATGGCGCGCGGAACGAGCGAGGAGATGCGACCCCAGGCCGGTGGCGGAGCAACGCCCATCACGCCGAAGAACGGCTTCAGCGGCAGATCGAGCCCCCACGGCATCCGCGCCACCATCCGCGCCTCGTCGAGCGGGATGGTGATCAACCGCACCTCGTGGAAATCGTCCGGCAACGTGCCGCTCAACGGCTTGATCAGATTCCAGCCCCAGTCCTGCCGCAGCTTGATGTCGAGGATCTCCACTTCCAGCACGTCGCCGGGCTCGGCGCCCTCGATCGCGATCGGGCCGGTGAGGACATGGCCAGGCAGCGTCCGTTCGCTCTTCGCGAGGACCTCGCCGTGCTCGGGCAGGACGCGAAAACGATTGGCGTCGGGCAGCACTTCCGGGCCGCCGCTCAGCGTATCGACCGTCACCTCGTCGCCGCTGGCGATGCTGAGCACGGGTTTGAGCGTGGCGTCGAAAAAGCCCCAATGACAGGTTTTCGGGGTGGCCGGCAGATGATGATGAACCATGAAGATACCAGAAGGCGGGCGAATGGGACACAAAGTGTTTTGCGGGCCGGCAGACTAGCATCACGCCACCTCGATACAACATCGGGGAGCGGACGGCTGCCACGCGTCTTTGCCGGAGACCGCGGCCTTGCACGGCGCGACCACGCCGCTATGGTCGCCCGGAATTTTGCACAACGATCCCCAGGAGTTCTCAGGATGTCAGACCTCTCCGCCTTTCCGATCACCAAGCGCTGGCCGGCGCAGCATCCCGACCGCCTGCAGCTCTACTCGCTGCCGACGCCGAACGGCGTCAAGGCCTCGATCATGCTGGAGGAGATCGGGCTGCCGTATGAGCCGCACACCATCGATATCGGCAAGAATGAAACCTTCGGGCCGGAATTCCTGTCACTCAATCCGAACGGCAAGATTCCGTCGATCATCGATCCCAATGGCCCGAACGGCAAGCCGATCGGCCTGTTCGAATCCGGCGCGATCCTGTTCTACCTCGCCGAGAAGACCGGCAAGCTGCTGTCGAGCGATCCGGCGCTGCGCTACGAGACCATGGCGTGGGTGTTCTTCCAGATGGCGTCGGTCGGACCGATGTTCGGCCAGGTCGGCTTCTTCCACAAGTTCGCCGGCAAGGACTATGAGGACAAGCGTCCCCTGCAACGTTATGTCACCGAATCCAAGCGGCTGCTCGGCGTGCTGGAGACGCGGCTTGAAGATCGCGATTGGATCGTGGGCGACGCCTACTCGATCGCCGACATCTCCCTGCTCGGCTGGGTGCGCAACCTGGTCGGCTTCTATGGCGCCGGCGAACTCGTCGACTACAAAGCCTTGAAGCACGTCCCGGCCTGGCTGGAACGCTGCCTCGCCCGCCCCGCCGTGCAGCGCGGGCTGGAGATTCCGAAGCGGCCGTGAGCCATCGTCGATGCGCCGCGCCCGGCATCATGTCATCAGGTATTCCCTGATCAGCGTACGGGCGCGGTGCAGACGCGCCTTGACCGCCTCGCGGCTGGCGGACTGCGCGGCGGCAATCTCGTCGATGGTCAGTTTCTCCACATCGCGCAGCAGGATGATCGTCCGATAGTGTTCGGGCAGCGACTGGATCGCGCGTTCGAGATCGAGGCGCAGCTCATTGTCCGTTGCGGTGACGAGCCGGTCGGACACGTCGTCCAGCGGCAGCGCCCGCCCGAGCATGACACGAGCCAGCCGCCAGCAGGTGCGCCGGACCATCGCCAGCAGCCAGCCCGAAAAGGCGCCGACGGCGCGCAGCGACGAAATCCTGCGATAGGTCAGGATCAGGACCTCCTGAACCGCCTCCTCGACATCGCCCGCAGTCCGGCAGTTGTATTGGGCGTAACGGCGGATGTCGGGCTGCGCCTGCGCCAGCAGGCGCGCGATTGCCGTGACATCACCGCCTTGTGCCGCAATGATAAGGTCCGGGTGGGCTGTCACGCTTTTGTCCTGCGTCCGACCATGGCGCACATTGGACAGAACCCGAAAAATGCCGTCAACACCGCGACAGCACCGGCGCCGACCAACGCCCAGCCGAGAGCGCCGCCCCACGCCGCCGTCCCCGCATAGACCATCAATCCCACTCCCGCGGCCGCGCGCGACCAGCGCTCCCAAAGCGGCAGGTTTTTCGCATACACCATGGTTCGATCTCCCTCTGTGTCATCGACCAACAGAGGCGGCAGACGGCCACAACGGTTCGCGCCCGGACAAATATTTTTTCGATCTCGCCGCGAACCGGTTTGGCGGCCGCCCGCCTCTTTGTCCCTGACACGGAAAGGGAGAGCATAATGACGGATTATCAGACCAGAGACGATATCGAGACCGCCCCTCGCCTTGTGGCACTGGCGGCGCCCGAAGGCCGCGCCTTCATGGCCTTCAATCACGCCACCGAGCGCGAGGACGGCGCGATCCCGCGCAAATACCGCGAACTGATCGCGCTCGGCGTCGCGCTCTCCGCCCAATGCGCCTATTGCATCGACGTGCACACACGCCACGCACGCGCGCATGGCGCAACGAAGGAGGAACTGGCGGAGGCAGCCTTCGTCGCCGCCGCGGTGCGCGCCGGCGGAACCCTGGCGCACGCGCTGCTGGCGCTGCGGTTGTTCGAGGAGGGCACAGCTCCCGGCTAGGTGCGCCTAGGCGACCTGCGCGACCTGCCGGTACAGACCATGATAGGCCGCGACCGAATCCTGCCAGGCGAACGAATTGGCCATGGCGTCGGACCGCATCAGGTTGAGCTGGCGCTTATGGCCGTAAGTGCCGAAGGCGCGGCAAACCGCGCCGAGGAACGACTCGGTCGACGGCTCGTCGAACAGGAAGCCGGTGCGGCCGTCGACAATGGTGTCGGCGAGGCCGCCGGTCTTGTGCCCGATCGGCAACGAGCCGAAGCGCTGGGCATACATCTGGCTGAGGCCGCACGGCTCGAACCGCGACGGCATCAGGGTGAAATCGCTGCCGGCGAAAATCCGCCGGGCCTCGCCGTCCTCGAAACCGATGGCGACGCCAATCGACTGCGGCCGGCGCTTCTGCGCCGCCTGCAATGCCTGCTCGAACCGCGGCTCGCCGCGCCCCATCACCACGATCTGGCCGCCGGACGCCACGATGGTCTCGGCCGCCTCCAGCACCAGGTCCACGCCCTTCTGGTGCACCAGCCGCGCCACCAGGCCGAACAGCGGCCCACGCGACAGCGCCAGGTTGAACTGCCGGCGGATGTGATTGACGTTGGCTTTCTTCTGTTTCCAGTCGCCGGCGCCGAACGGCGTGGTCAATTCCGGACAGGTGCGCGGATCCCAGGTCTCGTCAATGCCATTGAGGATGCCGGTCAATTGATCGGCGTTCGCTCGCTTTTTCAGCACGCCGTCGAGCCCGCAGCCGAACTGCGAGGTGGTGATCTCGCGCGCATAGGTCGCACTCACCGTGGTGAGATGATCGGCATAGACCAGCCCGCCCTTGAGGAACGACACCTTGTCGTAGAACTCGACGCCGTCGATGTGGAAGGAGCTCGCAGGCGCGCCGATCCGTCGCAGGGTGTCCTTGGGGAACAGGCCCTGGTACGCGAGATTGTGGATGGTCAGGATGGTCGGGATGTTGAGCTTGTTCCAGACGGAATACGCCGGCACCAGCGCCGCCTGCCAGTCGTTGGCATGCACCACATCGGCGCGCCATTGCGGATCCACCTGCCCCGCCGCCAGAAACGCCGCAGCCGAGGAAAACCGCGCGAATCTGACGTCATTGTCGCGCCAATCGTTGCCGTTGGCGTCGCTGTAGGGGCTGCCTTCGCGATCATACAGTTCCGGACAGATCAGGATGTAGACGAGCAGTCCGTCGCTGGTGGTGGTGCGTCCGATCGCACATGACGGCAGGCCGGCAAGCGCGGGACAGCGGCCGACGATATCGATATGTCCGAGGCGTGACAGAACGGAACGGTAGCCCGGCAGCATCAGCCGGACATCGGTCCGCGCTCGCAGGGCGCGCGGCAAAGCGGATGAAACCGAGGCCAGTCCGCCGACGCGGACATACTCCTCCAGCTCGGATGTGACGAAAAGAACCCGGATCGACATCGATCACCCCGCCCACACGCCTAACGCTGCATTGCAAAAACCGTTCCGCATATTTGGCGAGGGTGTGGCGAAAAAGAGCAGCGGCCGGTTCCACCCGAAATTGCCGCTTTGAGAGGCAATCCGCCTCACATCAGTGCCGTCGAAGGGTGGCATGCTCGGGATCGATCACCTAGACTCCGACCCGATCGCGTCCGGTCGCTGTGATCTTTGTATTCGATTTGGATCATGGCTTCGTGACGCAGCAGCAAATGGATGTTGAGTTGGAAAAGTTCATCGCATTGTCCGGTCCCGAAGCCGGCCAGATCACGACCTCCGAGGTCCGCGGCGCCATCCTCGAGAAGCTGACGCTCTCGGTCGGCAAGGATGCGGCCCAGGCCACCAAGCGCGACTGGTATACGGCTGCCGCCCTGGCGCTGCGTGACCGCATCGTCGAGCGCTGGCTGCAGACCGACCGCCGCAACTTCGACGCCGGGCGCAAGCACGTCTGCTACATGTCGCTGGAATTCCTGATCGGCCGCCTGTTCACCGATGCGCTGACCAATCTCGGCGTGTTTCCGGTGTACAAGCAGGCGCTGGAAGAGCTCGGACTCGACTTCTATGAGCTGCGGGAATTCGAAGCCGACGCCGCACTGGGCAATGGCGGCCTGGGGCGGCTCGCCGCCTGCTTCATGGAGAGCATGTCAACGCTGGACATTCCGGCCACCGGCTACGGCATCCGTTACGACTACGGCCTGTTCCGGCAGATCATCACCGACGGCCGGCAGCAGGAGTTTCCGGACGAGTGGCTCGCCTACGGCAACCCCTGGGAATTCCAGCGCCCGGAGACCGTCTACAACGTCTCGTTCGGCGGCCAGCTCGTCCAGGCCGGCGACGGCAGCCCGCGCCAGGTCTGGCAGCCGGCCGAGACCGTGCGCGCCATCGCCTACGACACCCCGATCGTCGGCTGGCGCGGCCGCCACATCAATGCGCTGCGGCTGTGGAGCGCCAAGGCCGCCGATCCCCTGAAGATGGAAACCTTCAACGCCGGCGATTATGTCGGCGCGGTCGCCGCGCAAGCCCGCGCCGAGGCGATCTGCAAGTTCCTGTATCCGAGCGACGAAACGCCGGCCGGCCGCGAGCTGCGGCTGCGCCAGGAGTACTTCTTCGTCTCCGCCTCGCTGCAAGACATCCTGGCTAACCAGCTGCGCGCCTATGGCAGCCTGCAGTCGCTGTCATCGGCGGCCGCCATCCAGCTCAACGACACCCATCCGAGCCTTGCGGTCGCCGAACTGATGCGGCTCCTGATCGACCTGCACGGGCTGCGCTGGGACAACGCCTGGGACCTGACCACCAAGACGCTGTCCTACACCAACCACACGCTGCTGCCGGAAGCGCTGGAAACCTGGCCGGTGGCGCTGTTCGAGGCGGTGCTGCCGCGCCATCTGCAGATCATCTACCGCATCAATGCGCTGCATCTGGATCGCGCCGAGAAGAAATTCCCGAACCAGAGCGAACTGATGGCCTCGGTCTCGCTGATCGAAGAGCGCGGCGAGCGGCGGGTGCGGATGGGGCAGTTGGCGTTCGTCGGCTCCCATCGCATCAACGGCGTCTCCGCCATGCACACCGAGCTGATGAAGCAGACCGTGTTCCACGATTTGCACCGGCTCTACCCCGACCGCATCACCAACAAGACCAACGGCATCACCTTCCGCCGCTGGCTGATGCAGGCCAACCCGGCGCTGACCAACCTGTTGCGCGAGGTGTGCGGCGACGCCGTGCTGGACGACCCGAACCGGCTGGGCGCGCTGGAGACCGTGGTCGACGACCGTGAATTCCAGCAGCGCTTTGCCGCAGCCAAGCGCGCCAACAAGACCGCGCTGGCGAAATACGTCGCCAGCCGCCTCGGCCTCGTGCTCGATCCCGATACGCTGTTCGATGCGCAGATCAAGCGCATCCACGAATACAAGCGCCAGCTCCTCAACATCATCGAGGCGATCGCGCTGTACCAGGCGATCAAGGATGCGCCGAACCGCGACTGGGTGCCGCGGGTTAAGCTGTTCGCCGGCAAGTCCGCCGCGAGCTATCACTATGCCAAGCTGATCATCAAGCTGATCAACGACGTCGCCAAGGTGATCAATGGCGACGCCAGCATCCGCGGCCTGCTGCGGGTGGCGTTCCTGCCGGACTACAACATCAGCCTGGCCGAGCGCATCATCCCGGCGGCGAACCTGTCCGAACAGATTTCCACTGCCGGCATGGAGGCCTCCGGCACCGGCAACATGAAATTCGCACTCAACGGCGCGCTCACTATCGGCACCCTCGACGGCGCCAACATCGAGATCAAGGAGCATGTCGGCGACGACAACATCTTCATCTTCGGCATGACCGCGGACGAAGTCAGCGCACGGCGCCAGAGCGGCCTTGATGCCACCGAAGCGGTTGCGACCTCGCCGCGGCTGCGGCGGGTGATCGAAGCACTGGAGCGCGGCGATTTCTCGCCCGACGAGCCCGGCCGCTTCCATGCCATCACCCACGCGCTGCGCCATCTCGACCACTACATGGTGAGCCGCGATTTCGACAGCTACTTCGGCGCGCAGCGCAAGGTCGACGAGGTCTGGCGCGACCAGCCCACCTGGACCCGCCACAGCATCCTCAATGTCGCCCGCGTCGCGTGGTTCTCCTCCGACCGCACCATCGCGCAGTACGCGTCCGAGATCTGGCACGTGCCGTTCCAGATGTCGGAGGCGTGAGAGGGGCGGCGCGAGGGGCGGTGTGACCGCGGCCTGTGCCTTCATTTGTCGTTGCCGGGCTCGTCCTCAGCGACTTCGGCTCCGCCGAAGTCGCTGACACAACCCCGCTCAGGGACGCACTGTGCCCTCCTAAGCGGGATCACCGGGACAAGCCCGGTGATGACAACGGTGGGTGGGTTGGCTTCGTCTCTAAAAACGGCTCCATCAAAGATGTGTGCATGTCATAGGACTAGACCTGCCCCTCGACACACCACCCCCTTCCCCTTGAAACCCTGACCCCGCCTCCGCCGTATCATCAGGACCAGCCCCCGCGCTGACAGCCTGCGCGGCGGTTGAACAACGGCTCCGGCGGTCCGATGACTCACGATGTCTCCATTCCGGCCGCGTTCATCGCCGGGATCATCAGCTTCCTGTCGCCCTGCGTGCTGCCGCTGGTGCCGCCGTATCTGATCTACCTGACCGGCGCGACCATCGAGCGGGTCGCGCAGGATGGTCAAGCCGTCGCCTCCAGGCGCGCCGTGATGCTGTCGGCGCTGATGTTCGTGCTGGGGTTTTCAACGGTGTTCGTGGCGCTCGGCGCCAGCGCGAGCTTCATCGGCGGCCTCATTCGCGCCTGGTCGGCGCAGCTCTCGATCGTTGCCGGCGTCGTCATCATCATCATGGGGCTTCACTTCCTCGGCCTGACGCGGATCGGCTTCCTGATGCGTGAGGGACGCGCGACCATGTCGAAGCCGGTGGGATTGTGGGGCGCCTATGTGATGGGCCTCGCCTTCGCATTCGGCTGGACGCCGTGCATCGGGCCGATCCTGGCGGCCATCCTGTCGGTCGCCGCCGCCGAAGCCACGGTCACCAAAGGCGCGGGATTGCTCGCGATCTATTCCGCCGGCCTCGGAATTCCGTTCCTGCTGGCGGCTGTCATGATCGACCAGTTCTCGTCCCTGCTGGCCCGGCTGAAGCGCCATCTGGCCACCGTCGAGCGCGCCATGGGCGTGCTTATGGTGCTGACGGGGATAGGCTTTCTCACCGGCACGATGTCCAGCATCAGCATCTGGTTGATCGAGACGTTTCCGGCGCTGGCAAATTTCGGCTGACGCGTGCGTAACAAAAAGTCGGTCCGGGACGAAACGTCGTGACCATTGCCGATCAAGACCGGCCCGCAAAGGTGCGGGCGAGCAACTCACAGGGGGGCCTTATGAAACCCATTGTCGATCTTCTCATCGTCCTGCCGGCGCGTGTCGGATCGTTTTTCGCCGATATCGGCCCGCTGCTCATGCGCCTCGTGGTCGGCTACGTGTTCATGCTGACCGGCTGGAGCAAACTCAACAACCTGCCCGCGATGATCCAGAACTTCACCGAGTGGGGCATTCCCTTTCCGCACATCCTCACTCCGTTCGTCTCCGGCGTGGAATGTTTCGGCGGCGTCATGCTGATCCTCGGCCTGTTTACCCGTATCCCCGCCGTCATGCTGGCGGCGGTGATGGTGGTTGCGATCAAGTCGGCCAAATGGGGTGATGTCGACTCGCTGGAAACGCTGCTCGGATTCGAGGAAGTCACCTACATGGCCGCCTTCCTCTGGCTCGCCGCTGTGGGCCCCGGCAGGATTTCGCTGGATCATCTGCTGCTGCGCGCCAGTGGACGGGAGGGTGCTGTGAGGTCGTGAGGCCTCTCATCCCATTCCGTTACCCGCTCACGATTGCGTGACATTGCGGAAACCTCGCGGACATCCTGAGCCGTCGCCACCGCTGCTGCGTAGCTCTGCCTGATATCGCCTTTGCGATCTCATCAACACATCCCGGGAGGCGTGATGAAACTGCTCCGCGTTTTCGCTGTCGCCGCCACGCTCGCCACGTCGCCCGCTTTCGCCGCCGAGCCGATCACATGGAACGGCTGGAGCGAGGAATTATTCTCGCGCGCCGCAACCGAGAAACGTTTTGTGATCCTCGATCTCGAGGCGGTGTGGTGCCACTGGTGCCATGTGATGGAAAAGACCACCTACGCGGATCCCGCTGTCATCGACCTGATGGCGACGAAATACATCGCGGTGCGGGTGGATCAGGACGCCAACCCGGACCTTTCCAACCGTTACGGCGACTGGGGCTGGCCGGCGACCATCGTGTTCAATGCCGACGGCACGGAGATTGCGAAAATCCGCGGCTATATCGAGCCGGAGCGGATGCAGGCGCTGCTCAAGGCCATCATCGACGATCCCTCGCCCGGCCCCTCGGTCGGCGAAGCTTTCGAGATCAAGCCGTCGGCCTCAACTTTCCTGACCAAGGACCAGCGCGCGGCGCTGAGCAAAAATTATGACGAGTCCTACGAGGACACCCTCGGCGGCTGGGGCGACACCCAGAAGTATATCGATGCTGACAGCATGGATTACGCCATCGCGCGCGCGGAAACCGGTGATGCCACGGCGATCAAACGCGCACGCCAGACACTCGATGCCGCGCTTCAGTTGATCGATCCGGTCTGGGGCGGCGTGTTCCAGTACTCCGAAGGCGGCAGCTGGACCAAGCCGCATTTCGAAAAGATCATGTCGTTCCAGGCGCAGTATCTGCGCCAGTACAGCCAGGCCTATGCGCTGTGGAAGGACCCGAAATATCTCGCCGCCGCCAAGGACATTGAACGTTATCTCGCGAGCTTCCTGGTCAGCCCCGACGGCGCCTTCTATGTCAGCCAGGACGCCGATCTCAACCACGATGTCGATGGCCATCAATATTATGCGCTGGGCGATGCCGAGCGCCGCAAGCTGGGCCTGCCGCGCGTCGACACCAATCTGTACGCGCGGGAGAACGGCTGGGCGATCAGCGGCCTTGCCGCCTATTACGACGTCACCAATGACCCGAAAGTGCTGGCGATTGCCGAACGCGCGGCAAAGTGGGTGATCGCCAACCGCGCGCGGCCCGACGGCGGCTTCAACCACGGCGACAAGGATCGCGGCGGACCGTTCCTCGGCGATGATATCGCCATGGGACAGGCGTTTCTCGATCTTTATGCCGCCACCGGCAACCGCGACTGGCTGACGCGTGCGGGCAAAGCCGGCGATGTGATCGGCGCAACCTTCAGGGACGAGGCGGGCGGCTTCTTCACCTCCAGGACCAGCGAGGCGAAGATCGGCGTGTTCGCCAAGCCGGCCAAGCTGGTGGACGACCAGATCCAGGTCGCGCGTTTCATGAACCTGCTCGATCGTTATTTTGCCGTCGATGCCTACAAGGACAATGCCGCACACGCGATGCGTTATCTCACCAGTGCCGCCGCCGATATCCCGCGCCCGCTGGCAGGCGTGCTTCTGGCCGACGAAGAGCTCGCGCTGGAGCCCACCCACATGACCATCGTCGGGGCGAAGGAGGATCCGCGCGCGCAGACACTGCATGCGACGGCGCGGGCCTATCCCGCCCGCTACAAGCGCCTGGAGTGGCTCGATCCACGCGAAGGCAAACTGCCGAACCCGGATGTCGAATATCCCGACCTGGGCGAACCCGCCGCCTTCGCCTGCAGCAACCGCATCTGCTCGTATCCGTCATTCAATGCGCAGGAGTTGCAGGCGACGGTGCAGCAGATGGCAAAGCTGAAGCCAACGCGCGCGGCTGTGAATTGAGATGATGTAACGCGGCCCAGTTCGACGCTGGGCCCTACGGATTGTTTTGGGTGACGATGCGCTTCGACATTCTCAGCGTCATGCCCGCGCTTGTCTCCGCGACTCGGTGGAGCCGAGCCGCTTGGGTATCCACGCCTCAACGGCATCGCTGCAAAGTAAGTCGTGGATACCCGGCACAAGGCCGGGCATGACGTTCGAGGACGTAGAGGCGCTTCGCCTCCCACAACCGTTTTACCCCCACGAGCGCCTTACCGTCACACCGCCCCCCGCATCATTTCCTGCCCAAATCGCCCCATTCCCAGCACGCCCATTGCACCGCAACACAACAAAACAAAATTTTCTTTCGAATCCTTGTAACCAAATGAAACGGGCTCCGTAGCTTGATGTGGATGATCTCTGAACGAGAGCCATGCCAGCCGTGACGCAATTTCATTTCAACCGAGTTTGAGGAGATCGTTATGAAAATGGATTCCAAGTCGGGTGCCACCCTCGCCGTTGCTGCCGCCACGCTGTTCCTCGCCGGCGCCACTGTCGCCACATCGACCACCGCTTATGCCGCCAACGGCAAGTGCATTGCCGCCAATGCCTGCAAGGGCCAGAGCGCCTGCAAGAGCCTGACCAACTCCTGCAAGGGCCAGAACGGCTGCAAGGGCCAGGGCTTCTCGATGATGTCGGAAAAGGGCTGCGCCAAGGCCGGCGGCAAGTTCGTCGCGGGCTGATCCGGACCGATCCCACAATTTGCGGGATCCGGACATCCGGATCCCGCACGCATTGTTCGAAACGATGCGAGAAGCATTTCGGTCTCCGTCACGACGGAGACGCGAAAACAGTGACGAGACGGCCACGGCGCGTAACAATCCGCTGACCGTCCCGTAACTGGAGGCGGATGACCACCCCTTCGCCCCGGTCATCCGAATGTTGCGGGCCGGCAACCGGACGAGCGTCCATCACACCGGCGCCGCATCTGTTCATCAACCCGTTTGGGAGGATCTGCGATGAAATTGAATTCGAAATCCGGAGCAACCCTTGCTGCCGCCGCCGCAACGCTGTTCCTGGCCGGCGCAAGCATGACCACCGCGGCCTATGCCGCCGACACCGGCCATTGCGTCGGCGCCAACGCCTGCAAGGGCCAGAGCGCCTGCAAGGGCGGCAATCACGCCTGCAAGGGGCAGAATGCCTGCAAGGGCCAGGGCTTCTCGGAACTGACCAAGTCCAAGTGCGACGCTGCCAAGGGCAAGTTCGAAAAGTCCTGATCATCGCCATCAAAACGGAGGCCGGGCCGCGTGCCTGGCCTTCGGTTTTCTGATATAGTTTCGGTCAGCCAGACTGACGTGCCTCTGGATTGAACCGCGATCGGACGCAGCATGAACGTCTCCAGCAAGATGCCGTCGGTCGGCAAAGTGCCGACATCCGCGCCGCAGCCGTCGGCACCACCGCGCGTCTCCGAGAAACCGCCCTTTCTCGGCTTCGGCCTGGGATTGCGTGCCCAGCATTATGACGAGATTCTCAACGGCAATCCGCCGATCGACTGGTTCGAGGTCATCAGTGAAAACTACATGCTGCCCGGCGGCCAGCCGCTGCGCATCCTCGACCAGATCCGCGAACGTTATCCGGTGGTGATGCACGGCGTGTCGCTGTCGATCGGCAGCACCGCGCCGCTCGACATGGCCTATCTCGCCAAGCTGCGCGCCCTGGCCGAGCGCTTCCGGCCGCTCTGGATCTCGGACCATCTGTGCTGGACCGGCGTGCACGGCAAGAACCTGCATGACCTGCTGCCGATCCCCTACACCAACGAGGCGCTCGACCACGTGGTGAGCCGCGTCCAGCTGGTGCAGGATTTCCTGGGCCGCGCCATCGTGCTGGAAAACGTCTCGACCTATGTGCAATTCAGCAATTCCGAGATGACGGAATGGGAATTCCTCAGCGAGCTGTCGCGCCGCTCCGGCTGCTGGCTGCTGTTCGACGTCAACAACGTCTATGTCAGCGCCTTCAACCACGGCTATGACCCGAAAACCTTCCTGAACGGCATCCCCGCCGATCGCGTGGTGCAATTCCACATGGCCGGCCACAGCCACATGGGCACCCACATCATCGACACCCACGATCACCCGGTGTGCGACGAGGTGTGGGAGCTGTATGCCGCCGCGGTGCGCCGCTTCGGCCGCGTCTCCACCATGATCGAGCGCGACGACAACATTCCGCCGCTCGACGAATTGATCGTCGAAGTCAACCAGTCCCGCGAGATGGCCGAGAGGCTGTTGCAGGACCTCGACTTGCGGCCCGCCGGATGAGCGACTTCGCGCGGCTGCAAAACGATTTCCAGCGCGCCATCCTGACCGACGACGACTCCGTGCTCGCCGAGATCCTCGACAGCGACAAGGAAAAGCGCGACGTCCTGTTCGGCGTCTACAAGCATGCCTATGCCTCGCGGCTGGTCGAGGCCATGCAGAACGATCATAAGCTGCTGTACGACTACCTCGGCGGCGAGATGTTCGACGAGATGGGCCGCGCCTATGTGGCGGCGAAGCCATCGCAGAACCCGAACCTGCGCTGGTTCACCCAGGAACTGCCGCAGTTCCTGGCGACGACCGAGCCCTACAGCAAGTACCCGATCATCGCGGAACTCGCCGCACTCGAGAAGGCACTGAACAACGCGTTCGACGCCAGGGATGCGCCGGTGCTCGCGTTCGCCGATTTCGCCGGTATCGCGCCGGAGGCCTGGAATGGCCTCACCTTCCAGGCGCATCCGTCATCCTGCCGGCTGGATTGTGCGACCAATGTCGCCGCGATCTGGCTCGCGCTGAAGAATGACGAGACGCCGCCCGACGCGGTCACCCTGGATGAGCCCAGCCGCATCCTGGTCTGGCGCCAAGGCGTCACGCCGATGTTTCGCGAACTGCCCGCCGAGGAAGCGATGATGTGGGACGAAGCCGCTGCCGGCATTCCCTTCGGCGTGCTCTGTTCGATGCTCGCAACCTATGACGATGCCGACGGGGCCGCGGCGCGCGGTGCCGGCTATCTGCAGGGGTGGGTGACGTCGGAACTTCTGACGGCGGTGTCGGAGACGGAGTGAGTGGTGGGAGACAGCCCACGGCCCGGCCACTGGATCGCGCACATGACCTGGGACCAGGTCGCGCGACGCATCGCGAACGGCGCGGCCGCGATCCTGCCGGTCGGCGCGGCCGCCAAGCAGCACGGCTTCCATCTGCCGATGAACACCGACCAGATCCAGGCCGAATGGCTGGCGGAGCAACTGGCGGATCACTGCGACGCGGTGATCTGGCCGACGGTCATCTACGGACACTATCCCGCCTTCGCCGCTTACGCCGGCAGCACGGGCCTCAGTTCGGCAACGTTCGAAGCCATGATCCGGGAGATCGCCGGCGGCATCCTCGGCTTCGGCTGCAGCCGGCTGCTGGTGCTCGACACCGGCATCAGCACCGTGGCGCCGGTCGATCGCGCGCTGGCGGCTTTCGATAGCCACGCGGTGCTGCATCTGAAACTGCATGAAGGCCCGCGCTATCGCCGCTGGGCCCAGATGCTCGCCAAACAGGTTTATGGCAGCCATGCCGACGAACTGGAGACCTCGGTGATGCTGGCACTCGCGCCGGACGTAGTCGACATGGCGCGCGCGGAGGCAAGCCCGCTCACGTCGCACGCCTCCACCGGCGCCTTGACGCCGAAGGACCCCGCCTCCGCCGATCACAGCCGCTCCGGAAGTTTCGGCGACCCGACCCTCGCCACCCGCGCCAAGGGCGACGCGCTGCTCAAGGCCATGGTCGACGATCTCGTTGCCGCATCCGCCGGTTTCATCACGCCGCCTCCGCTCGATCAACAGGCCCCGCACGACGGGACCAGAAACGTGCAGCGATGATAACGACACGCGCGGTCCGCATGATCGTTGGCCTGTGCACGGTTGCAGCCCTGATCGGCGCACTCGTCACCTCGCGGCTTGAGGCGCAGTCCGACTATATGCGCGGCGACCGCATGCCCTACGATGCCTTCGATCGACTGGAAAAGACCGACATCGCCGTGCCTGGCGGCATGATCCACCTGGCCATCGCACCCGGCGCGCTGGCTTTGCCGAAAGACAAGATCCTCGGCTGGGTGCAGGCGTCGGCGAAAGCCGTCACCACCTATTACGACCACTTTCCGGTCAAGTCGCTGCGGCTGCTGCTGGTGCCGGTCGATGGCCGCGGCGTGATGGGCGGCACCACATGGGGTTACCGCGGCGCCGCCATTCGCATTGCGTTCGGCCGCGATGCCGGCGAGGAGGCGCTGAAGCGCGACTGGGTGCTGGTGCACGAGATGGTGCACACCGCCCTGCCCGACATGGACGAGCGCAACAACTGGCTGTCCGAGGGCCTTGCCGTCTACATCGAACCGGTGGCGCGCGTGCAGTCCGGTGATCTCACCGCGGAGGAGATCTGGGGCGCGATGGTCAGGGACATGCCGAAGGGCCTGCCCCGCGCCGGCGATCGCGGCCTCGACAACACCGACACCTGGGGCCGCAAATACTGGGGCGGCGCGATGTTCTGCCTGCTGGCCGACATCGAGATCCGCAAGCAGACCGGCAACAGACTGGGCCTGCAGGATGCCATGCGCGGCGTGCTCGCCGCCGGCGGCAGCCACGAGGTGGACTGGCCGATCGAACGCATCCTCGCCACCGCCGACAAGGCCGTGGGCGTCGGCGTGCTGACGAAACTTCACACCGAGATGGGCGATAAGCCCGTGACGCCGGACCTCGACGCCCTGTGGCGCGACCTCGGCGTGCGCCAGCACGACGGTAAGATTGAGTTCGACGACAAGGCGCCGCTCGCCGCGGTGCGCGCGGCGATTACGGCGAGGCGTTGAGGGAGCGCGAGATGTGCGCGCGGCCGCCCAGCTTGATATTGTTGTTCGATAGGCATCCACACACTCAACCGTCATGCCCGGCCTTGGGCCGGGTATCCACGCCTTTCTTGCGGCGACGCCCTTAAGGCGTGGATACCTCGGCGACTCGGCTCTGCCGAGTCGCTGGCGAAGCGCGGGCATGACGGCCGAATGTGGGTCATGCGCCTCGGCGTCCACCCGTCCTCAACTTCGCGCGCCCCTCCTCACCACCCACGACCGTCACGCAGCCCTGCGCTGATCGATCGCGTCTGGACTCCCGCCGCGAGGCGGCGACAATGCGCCTCCAACGCTTCAAACCGCCGCCAGACGCCGGAGTCCGCATGAAAACATCCCGACAGATCGTCACCCGCTCCGCAGCCTCCGGCACCGGCGGGGCTGTCGCCGCGGCGCGGCAGGAGACGGCGGAGGCCGGAGCGCGGATGCTGGAGCTTGGCGGCAATGCGGTGGATGCCGCGGTCGCCATGGGCTTTGTTGCCGGCGTGGTGGAGCCGATGGAGACCACGGTGGCCGGCTCCGGTTTCATGCTGGTGCACGTGCCCGCGGACGGCAAGGTGCTTTCGGTGGAGTTCGGCCCGCGGGCGCCGGCGGCGGCGCGGCCCGACATGTACACCATCGACACCACCCGCGCGGTCGATCGCGGCCTCGGCGTCTCTATTGTCGTCAACGATGAGAACGTCCAGGGCCCGACATCGCTCGGCGTGCCCGGCACCATGACCGCCCTGATCGACGCCCACGCGCGTTTCGGCAGCCTGCCGCTGACCACCGTGATGGCGCCGGCGATCGCGGCGGCCAACGACGGCTTTGCCGCCGACGCCTACTACGCGCTCGCGGTGCTGATGAACCACGCCGCGCTGCGCGCGGATCCCGGCGCCGCCAGCGTGTTCTTCGACAACGGCAACATCCTGCTCGGCGGACACATGGGCGACAGCTTCGGCGGCCCGGCGCCGCGTGTGAAGCAGAAGGCGCTGGCGCGCACCCTGGAAGTGCTGGCGGCCAAGGGTGCTGCGGCCGTGCGCGAGGGCGAGATCGGCGACGCACTGGTCGCCACCATGAAGGAGCGTGGCGGGCTGCTGTCGCGCGACGACCTGCGCGGCGCGACGCCGCACATCGGCGAGGCGCGACGGATCACGCTGCGGGATCACGAGATCTGGGGACCGGCCGCGCCGTGCGGCACGCTGACCCAGATCCAGATGCTGAAAACCTGGCTGGCGCTTTATCCCGAACGCGCGCCCAGCGACGACACGCCGGAACGGATCACGCGGCTGGCGGCACTGAGCTGGCACGCCTTCGCCGACCGTTATCACTGGCTCGGCGACCCCGAGCGCGTCGCTGTGCCGGAACAGGCGCTGGCTTCGGATGCCTATGCGGCCGAGATCGCGGCCACCATCACACGTGGCGACACGCCGCCGCGCGTGACACCGGCGGAAGGCATGCCTTGGGAGGTGTTCGCCGGCCGCGCCGCGCACGATCCCTGGCCGTTCCAGGCGGCGGGCATGACAAAACCGGTGTGGCGGCCGATCGGCGGCACCGAGCCGACCTCCGGCACCACCCACATGTCGGTGATCGACCGCAACGGCATGGCGGTATCGCTGACCCACACCGCCGCCAATCATTTCGGCGCCAAGGTGGTGTGCCCGCGCACGGGCCTGTTGTTCGACTGCGCCATGGGCTGGTTCAACGCCTGCACCAATGCGGCCAATTCGATCGCCGGCGGCAAGCGCCCGCTGGCCAACATGGCGCCGGTGATGATCACCAAGGACGGCCGCGTCACCGCCGCGCTGGGTGCGCCGGGCGGCCGACGTATCATCAGCGCGGTGTTCCAGGTGACGCTCAATCTGGTCGAGCGCGGCATGGAAGCCGCCGACGCCGTGCTCGCACCGCGGATCGACGCCAGCGGCTCGACCATGCTGGCCTCGGAGCGACTCAAACCCGTGCTCGCCCAGCTCGATCGCGACGCGCTGCCCTGGCAGGCGGTGACCGAGCAGCACCAGCCGTTCGGCTATGAGATGGCACGCCCGGTGCTGGTGACCCGCGATGCGGCGGGCAGCGTACAGGGCGTCACGGATCCCTTTGCGAAGGGATTTGCGATCGCGGTGTGAGGTGGGGGATTATTTCATCGCCGTCATCACACAACGCGTATCATGCCCGCGAACGTTCGCAGGCGATGACAGCTGACGCACGCACCAATCAAAATTTGTGCGTGACCCCGGGACCGTACCGCGTTTTGCCGGTTGAATCCCGCGGGGTCACGACGGTCGGATAAGTGCTGGGGCCGCTTGGGGATCGTCCCGACCCGAGGTCGGGTTTGTAGATCGGCGGCTGCTGGACAACGGGGCCTGGATTGCTCGGCTGCCCCGTGAATTGGCTGGGACGCGCACTTCCGCAATAGTCGAGATCCAGCTTGTTGTAGGAGCAGGCGACGGCCGGCGCCGTTGCAGTCGAAAGCGAAAACAACAGGGTGATGGCAATCAATCGACACATATGATCATCCCTCGCTCGTGATAATGAAGCTCATGCGGGACGTGCAATAAAATGTAAGACTATCACGATCGACGCCGGCTCGCGAGGGCTTCCCGCGCCTTGCGTCATTGTCAGGTGGCGCGTGTGATGCAGAAACAATCGGCGCCCGCGCCCCCCGTCACGGCTACGCGGAGGGAGCCTTGGCCAAGCACCCCTTCACCGCCTGCTCCACGCTGTGAAACACCCGGTCGGGTCCGAGCAGGGTATCGAGCCCGAATCTCGCCACGGCCTCCTGCGCCCGCGCCGATTCCAGCCGCGCGATCGCGAACATCACGCCGTCCTCGCGGCAATGGCGGATGATATCGCTGAGCATCTGTGCGGCCGTGAAATCGATCTCGACAATGCCGGTGGCCTCCAGCACCAGCAGGCGCGTCTGCGGCGTGGCCTGGAGCAGCGCGGTGATGTCGCGGCGGAAATGATCGGCATTGAGGAACGACAGCGGCGCCTGGAAGCCGGCAACGATCACACCCGGTTCGCGCTCGCCCTGCGTTTGCGGATGCACCGGCCACCAGATCGAGGTGCCGGGCACACGCTCGTAGGGCGCAACCCGCGCGCGCGTCGTGCTCCAGATGCCGTGCAGCAACGACAGCGCGATGCCGAGGCCGACGCCCTGCTCGATCGGAAACAGGATGATGGCGGCGGCGGTGGCGACGACCAGCCAGAATTCGGCGAACGACTGCCGGAAGATCGCCACGATCTGCTTGACGCGGATGATGCGCAGCGCGACGAACAGCAGTACGCCGCCGAGCGCGGCATTGGGCACATGGCGCAGCAGCGCCGCGCCGAACAGAATCAGCGCCAGCACGATGGCCGCGGCGAACAGCCCGGCCAGTTGCGAGCGCCCGCCGGTTTCCGAGACGATGGCGGTGCGCGGCGGGCTGGCATTGACCGGAAACGCGCCGAACACACCGGCCAGGATGCTGCCGGCGCCGACGCCGATGAAATCCCTGTTGACGTCCGGCTGCTGATCCGGATCGGACAGAAACGAGCGCGTGGTGGCGGCGGTCTGCACCATCACCACCATGGCGATGATCAGCGCCAGCGGCACCAGGCGCGCCCATTGCACGATCGGGATATCCGGCAGCGTCAGCGACGGCAGCCCGGTGGAGAGCTGGCCGAGCACGGCGACGCCACGCCCCTCCAATCCCAGCCACACCACGGCCAAGCTCGCGGCGGCGAGACCGATCAGCGCGCCGGGAATTTTCGCACTGATCTTTTCCGACAGCGCGATGACCGCGAGCACGCCAAGGCCGATCACCACGGTATAGGGATTGGCCTGCCCCAGATGGCTGAGCAGCTGCCACAGCTTCACCAGCATCGCCCCCGACGGCGCGGGCAGGCCCAGGATGGCCGGCAATTGCGAAATCAGGATGTGCAGGGAGATGCCAAGCAGGAAGCCGACGGTGACCGGCACCGAGAGCAGATCCGCGATGAAGCCCAGTTTGAAGAAACCGCCGGCCACCAGCAGCACCCCCACCATCAGCGACAGCGCCACCGCCAGCGCCGCATAGTCCGGCGACCCCGAGGCGGCCAGCAGCGCCAGCCCGCCGGCGAAAATCGGCGTGATGGTGGAATCCGCCCCGCTGGACAGGAACCGATTGGCCCCGAACACCGCAAACGCCAGCGCACCTGCGAGAAAAGCAAAGAACCCGATCTGCGGCGCGAACCCGCCGAGCCGGGAGGTCGCCATCTGCTCGGGGATAGCGATGGCGGCAAGCGTGAGGCCGGCGACGAGGTCGCGGGAGAGGAAAGCGATTTGGTAGGACTGAAGGGATTGGAAGATAGGCCAGGCCTTGCGGCTGACCGCTGCAGAATGAGATGTTTCCACCATTCGTCCTCCCCCCGCCGGCCTTCAGGTGAGGCCGGCGCGATTCTTCAGGGTGGGATGATAGCTCAATTATGCGCTGGCGCGTGGCGAGTTCTAGGATGGTGAAGCGCCTGCCCCGGCATCTTGCCGGCTGGACCAGGTGAGGTAGCTGGCGACCAGGGTCATGATGATGATGCCGGCCGCGCTCAGGACGATCTGTTCGATCAGGGAGGCTGAGCTTGTCGTCAGCCTGAAGTGGACCACGAACGAAAGGAACACCCCGACACAGAAGACGGCGAGCGATTGCTGGCCGCAGATGATCAGGGGTTTCGAGATCAGCCATTGCAGCACCGGCCAGTCTCTGGAGACGAACCGCGCGACAAACAGCGCAATGACAATGAAGTGCAGCAGGCGATACGGGGCGAGGTTGGTCTTGTCGTTCGGATTGAACGTGGCGACCAGCCATTCCGGAAGCCTGTTTCCAAACTCCGGGAAGCGACCCGCCATGGTCATCACAAGAGCGAAAACGAGATAGGCGGCCCCGGCATAAAACAGGACCGGCGCCCCGCGAATCCGGCGCAACGTCCCCGCCCCGCCGAGCGCGCTCCACGCGCCGAGCACGAACAGCAGCTGCCAGCAGAGCGGATTGAAGGTCCATGAGCCATCCGGAAAGGACGGCAGGCTCCATTCGAAGTGCCGGGCCGCGACATACAGCGCGGCCGATCCCGCCAGCACCGGCGTGGGCACGCGCAGCATGAGCCACAGGACGGGCGGCAAGGCCGCCATCAGCACGATGGAGAGCTGCAGCATGTCCAGGTTCGGCAGCGTGGACAAAAGCAGCAGACCATACCGAAGGGTCAGGATCGGATGATCGACCAGGCCCGCCAGATTGAATTCGTAGATGAGGTCGGACGCGGCGTAGCGGGCCGCGGCGGATCCGACGGTCACGATGTAGATGACAAAGAATACGACATAGGCGATGTAAAGGCGCCATACCCGCCCGAACAGCCGGGTCGCTCCAACGATAACGCCGCGCTCCAGCATCATCCTCGCATAGCGGATAGCCGCGGTGTATCCGATGGCGAAGACGAACACATCCGCAGCTCCGCTGAATCCGTAGTTCCGCAACGTCACCCAGTTCACAACGTTGTCGGGGATGTGATCGAGAAAGATGAACCAGTTCGCGAGTCCGAGCGCCAGATCGAACCGAAGATCATGGTCGCTCGCGGCGAGAACGGCTTTGATGTCAGTCATGTGCTGTCGTGGACCTTGAAGGATGCGGCGCTCCTCTCATCTCCACTCAACCGGCTACGCCGCGTTCAGCGCCTGCGCGATATCCGCAATCAGATCGCTCGGGTGTTCGATCCCGATCGAGAGCCGGATCGTCGAGTCCAGCACCCCGATCCGCTCGCGGATGTCGGCCGGCACCCCGGAGTGGGTCATGCTGGCCGGCAGGCTGGCGAGCGACTCGGTGCCGCCAAGGCTCACCGCCAGCTTGAAGATCTGCAGCGCGTTGAGAAAGGCGAACGCGGCGGCCTGGCCGCCGGCAATGTCGAACGCGAAGGTGGAGCCGGCGCCGGTGCACTGCCGCGCGAACACCCGGCCGGCGGCGGAAACCGGATCATGGTGCGCCAGATAATGCACTTTCGCCACCTTGGGGTGATCGCGCAGAAAATCCGCCACCAGCCGCGCGTTCACATCGGCCTTTTCCATGCGGATACTCAGGGTTTCAAGCGAGCGGCTGATCATCCAGCAGGAGTGCGGATCGAGCTGGGTACCGATGGCGCCACGCAGCGCCTTGACGTCCTTCATCAGGACCTTGGAGCCGAGCGCCGCGCCGGCGATCAGATCGGAATGGCCGCCGACATATTTGGTCAGCGAATACAGCGAGAGATCGGCGCCGTGCTCGATCGGCCGCTGAAACACCGGACCGAGCAAGGTGTTGTCGCAGGCGATCAGCGGGGTATGCCCTTGAGCGTGGCCGATGCTGTCGGCGACACGGCGGATCATGGCGATGTCGACAATGCCGTTGGTGGGGTTGGCCGGGGTTTCGATGAAGATCAGCGACACCCGCCCCTTGCGCATGGCCTCCTCCGCCGCGCGGGTGACCTGCGTCTCGTCGATGCCGTCGGCAAAACCCACCGCGCCGATGGAGAGGTTCGCGAGCGTCTTCGCAAACAGGGTCTCGGTGCCACCATAAAGCGGCTGCGAGTGCAGGATGACGTCGCCCGGGCGGACGAAGGCCAGGATGGTGGTGGAAATCGCCGACATGCCGGAGGAGAACAGTGCGCAACTTTCGGTGCGCTCATAGATCGCGAGCCGATCTTCCACGATCTCGCTGTTGGGATGATTGAAACGCGAATAGACCAGCCCCGCGCCCATGCCCGCCGGCGGCTCGCGCCGGCCGGAGACATAATCGAAGAAGTCCTGGCCGTCCTCGGCGGTGCGGAACACGAAAGTTGAGGTGAGAAACACCGGCGGCTTGACGGCGCCCTCCGACAGCTGCGGATCGTAGCCGTAATTCAGCATCAGCGTTTCCGGATGCAGCGCGTGGTTGCCGATGTGGGTTTTGGATGGAAACGGTTTCACCATGGCTGCCTCGCTGAATGGGCGGATCGCCGCCCTAGGTGGTTCGTATGGCCTGGAAGCCCTCCCGGGCCGTCGTGCGCTTGCGGTGCAAGAGTTTCACGTGAAACCGGTAGCGGCCAGGCTCCCGGTCCGCGCCGGTGTCGCGATCGAGAAAGAGCGGAAAATCTTCCGCCGGCGGCTTCGCATGGCTGAAGGCGGCTGCGTAGCTGCGCATGATGATGCGCTGCTCGCGGTTGAGGCCGGCGAGCCAGGCCGGATCGGAGGTGTTGCGATCGGATGTCGGCAGCCAGGAGGGCGAATAGCCGAGATAGAGGTTGAAACGGGTGGTCGCGCTGTCGTTCGGCACGGTGCGGTGCCACAGCGCCGTGTCCATCAGGGTGAGCGAACCGCTGCGCACCAGAAGCTGCTGTTCGCCGGGAACGGCTTCGTCGGTGTCGTAGGCATCGAAATGCTGCTGGCGGTGGCTGCCCGGCACAAAGGCGAGATTGCCCATGCCAGGTTGATGCACGTCCGTCAGCCACACGCCCACCTTCACCTGCATCGGTGCGCCCGGCGCCAAAGCCGCATAGGGAAGCACGCGCGGACCGTCGATATGCCAGCGCTCCGGCCGCGCACCGGCGCCGGGGGCGCGAACGAACAGTTCGCTGAGCTGCAGCTTCAGCATCTCGCCATAGAGGTCGTAGACCAGGCCGACATGGGCGGGATGATCGATCAGGCCCGCGAAAGCCGCATCCGCTTCGACAAAATTGCGCCGTGTGAAGAAACCGGCAGCGGATTCCGCGCGCGCCTGCAGGCGCTCGACCGCCGCGCGCCAGATTCCCACCTCGTGCGCGCTGTAGGCGTTCTCGATCACGAGCAGACCGCGCGCCTCGAATTCCCGCCACTGCTCCAGGCTGAAGCCGGGCGGCGCACGTCTCAGGGAACTCGCCACATCGACCATGCTCGCCTTCTCTGTCACGCGAATCGAGCGGCAGTGTAGCCCAGATGGAGACCGAGCGGCCGCTGTCCGCCGCGACGCAGTCGATCACAATATCGCATGCGCGCAACGCCTTGTTCCGCACGCGACATCTGCAACGTCCCCGGAACATGCCGGCGTTGTTGACGTTAGCGACGTGATCCGGTGCGCTGGCGCGCCGGTGAACCCGTGCGGGGCGGATCGATCGAGATCGCCGGTGCTGTTTGACCACCCTCCAGGTGGGAGGCCTCCCGCAGGACGCGACCGCGTGGCTTTGCCGCACGGCGCAAACCCACACATGAGGAGCACATCATGAAACTGAACGCCGCACAGGTGGAACAGGCGCTGAGCCAATTCAATGCCCAGGCACTACCCGATACCCATCCGGTGATACCGCAACTGAACAACCTGTTCGGGGACCACACGTTCTTCCTGGACAAGAGCGGCCTCAATGTCCTGGAGTCGCTGGATCCGGACGCGGAGGCACGCACCGGCACGGTCGTGAACCTCGCATCGTGGGCCGATCCCGATCGCACCAGCCTGGCGCCGCACGAACCGGAGCCGACCGGCGTTGTCGTGGTGCTGGAACGCAATCATTGATATCATCGCCTGACGAAAAGAAGCCCCGGCCGCACGAATGGCCGGGGCTTTTTTTTGTTATCCGCGCGGGGGACGCCGGCATGGTGATGGCAATGATTGCACATGCGCCACAAGCCCGGTAGCCTGATGGCAACCGGGCTTGGTTTCGTCGAACGCCGATGGCGTCGCAGTACCTTCGCTGAAGAATACAACCCGGGGAACGACCCGATGAATCAGCTCCGTCATCCTGAGGTGCGCGCTCTTGCGCGCCTCGAAGGACGACGGCCAAGGAGCTTGCGTACGGGCCGTCGTCCTTCGAGGGCCATTCTGCGAATGGCCACCTCAGGAGGACGGATTACATCGGCTAAGCCGTCTTGGCGAACATCGTCAGCACGCCGTCGGCGATGTTGATGGCGACGACCTGCGACGAGCTGTACCCCCTCGCCTTCAGTGCGGATGTGGCCTGCGGGGTCGCATCGATCGATTGCCGCAGCGACTGCAGGTCCTTCTCGTTGGTGTTGGCGACGAGGTCGTCCAGCTTGGCGCGGACCTCGGGCTGCAGATCCTTGATGTCGACGACCTGGATGCTCCGGATCGTGACTTCGGACTTGGTATCCTGGGATTTGGTGTCCTGAGATTTGGACGCCGGAGCCTGCGCCCCGGGTTGCGCGGGCGCGCCCTGCGCAAGGACGGCATTGGATGCTCCGAGCGACAGAGCTGCGATCACAATGGCTGAAACCGTCAATTTGCGCATGGTCATTCCTTTCGTGTCCGGTCGGGAACCGAGAGGAAGGCTAGCGATGGAATGGGGTCAGGGTCTGATTCCGATGTGGCCGTTCGGTGAAACCAATGCGGCCTGAATGCGCAGAGTGAACGCCATCAAGTTCCCCTGCGTCAATCCGCGAGCGCAAAGGCCTTGCACCAGCCGTCGGCGCTGATGTCGCCGGATACCACCTTGCAGGACGCCGGCCGCTCGAACAGCGTGCACATCCCGCAGCTGTAGATGCCGTTCGGCTTGTCCTGATACTCGGCCTGCTGCAGTGTCATTTTTTCCACGGCATCCGCCGGTGATATCCGCGCCAACAGCCCCGCCGACATTCCTGTCATGACCGCACGCAACAGATTTCGACGCGGCCCGTTCAATCGCTGCTCGACCATGGAGTTCATCTCCGGCTCTTGAGCTCTTCCCGGCTCAACGCTGACAGTGTAGCGGCTTGATGTCTCTTTCTGAAGACCGGATTGTCACTCTTTCGGCTGGCCTTGGGCCCAGCTTTTGCTAGTTTGACGATGCGGACAAACGCTTGCAGCGAGGGCCATGTGACCGAAGACACCCACACGCTTCGCACCGACGGGATTTCCGCAACCATTGCCGCCGATGGCGCCGAACTGTGCTCGCTGCAAAACGCCGATGGCCTCGAACTGTTGTGGCAGGCCGGCCCGGCGTGGCGGCGTCATGCGCCGGTGCTGTTTCCGATCGTCGGCCGGCTCAAGGGCGACCAGTTGAAGCATCGCGGCCAGGTCTATCCGATGACGCAGCACGGCTTCGCGCGCGACCGGCGGTTCACCTGGGTGGAGCGCGGGCCGACGTCCTGCACGCTCGTGCTCAGCGACGATGCGGAGACCCGCACACGCTATCCTTTCCCGTTTCGTCTCACTGTCAGCTATACGGTGGACAAGGCGCGGCTCCACGTGGCCTACGCTATCGGCAACACCGGCGACGATGTGCTGCCGGCCTCGATCGGCGCCCACCCAGCGTTCAACTGGCCGCTCTCGCCGGACCTGCGCAAGGAGGATTACCGGCTGACGTTTTCCGACGCCGAGCCCGCGCCGATCCGCCGCCTGAGCGGCGGCCTGCTGCGCGCGACACCAGAGCCCACACCGATTGACGGCCACACCCTCGCGCTTTCCGAGAATCTGTTCGACGCCGATGCCGTGATCATGGATCGCCCGGCGAGCCACAGCGTGCGTTATGGCGCCGATCGCGGCCCCGCGATTACCGTGGCCTGGGAAAACTTCCGGGAGCTCGGCATCTGGTCAAAGCCGGGCGGCGCGGATTTCCTGTGCATCGAGCCGTGGCACGGCATCGCCAGCCCATCGGACTTCGACGCCGATTTCAGCGACAAGCCGGGCGTGATGCTGATCGCACCGGGCGCACAACGCATTCTGCGGTTTCAGATCCTCGTTCAATAACGCGACGCGGCCGTGCAAGTCTGGCCGCGACATCGACAACAGATGACACTCCACAACAGGTGACTCATGGCCGATCGGATTCTGGTGTTCTACGGCTCCTACCGCTCCGACCGCATGGGCATTCGCCTTGCGGATTTCATCGTGGCCGGCCTGCGCGGGCGCGGCGATGACGTGGAGCTGATCGACGCCAAGGCCGTGGATCTCCCGATGCTGGACCGGATGTACAAGGAATATCCGCGCGGCAACGCGCCCGCGGCCCTTGAGGAGTTGGCGACCAAGATCCGCGGCGCGGACGGCTTCGTGTTCGTCACCGGCGAATACAATTGGGGCATGCAGCCGGGATTGAAGAACCTGACCGATCATTTTCTGGAAGAATGGTTCTGGCGGCCGGCGGCGATCGCCAGCTACTCCGGCGGCCGGCTGTCCGGCGCCCGCGCCTCCACGCTGTGGCACGGCACGCTGTCGGAGATGGGCATGATCGTGGTGTCGAGTTCGCTTGCGGTGGGACCTATCTCGCAGGCCCTGAACGAGAGCGGGCATCCTACCGGCGATGCCGGACGGTTCCTGGAGCGCGCCTTCCCGCGCTTCGCCGACGATCTGGCGTGGTGGATCGAGGCGGCCAAACTGCAGCGCGCCCGCAAACCGCCGCCCTACTGAGATGCGCAGCTGGCCAAGCCAGATGCTGAACGCACCCGACGCACAAGACGCGAGTGTCCCGAATTCGAAGTTCGCTGGATTCTCAGCGAGCTCTGAGCGAACTTCGAATTCGATCACCACACTTGCAGGAGAAAAACGCGTGGCCAAGGAATTGAGCTTCAGGTGGGCGGAGGCCGGGGATTTCGAGGCGGTTCTCAGTCTCGCAACACAGCTCGCGCACCACATCGAAGAGAAGACGCCGTCGCTGACACCATCTGACTTCGCAACCTATCATCTCGGCCCGGAGGCGCCGATGCGCCTGCGGCTCGCGATCGACGACGGGCGCGTGGTCGGCATGATCAGCTGGACGCTGATGCACGAGCTCTACTGTGGGAAAAAACGCGTCTTCATCAGCGACGTATCGGTGGATCGAGCCGCCCGCGGCCGCGGCGTCGGTATCGCGCTGATGGCTGAGGTAAAGGCCTGGGCGCAGACCCATGGTGCGGCGAAGCTGACCTGGGAGGTGTGGTATCGTAACGCATCGGCGAAAACCTTCTACGAACAACTGGGCGCTACAGTCGACGACGAGGCTGTCCCGTATGGGCTGATGCTCACCGATAGTGCGGGATGACGCGCTCTGCCAGTCGGTCATCACAGCGCGTGGCTCACGCCACGGCGTTGCGGGCGATCACCTCGCGATAGAACGAGACGCTCAGCTTCGGGGTTCGTTTCAGGGTCTCGAAGTCGACCCGGTACAGGCCGTAGCGCGTCTCCAGGCCATCCGACCATTCGAAATTGTCGAGCAGGCTCCAGAGGAAATAGCCCTGCACCGGCACGCCCTCGGCGGTGGCGCGCTGCAACTGGCTGAGATAGCTGCGCAGCACCATGATGCGGTCGAGGTCGTAAACCTGGCCATCCGCGGTCGGCTGATCCGACGACGAGGTGCCGTTTTCGGTGATGTAGATCGCCTTGGGGCCCCAGAGCTTCGCGACGTGGCGCGGCGCCCAGTACAGCGCGGCGGGATCGATCTTGTGCCAGGGCGAACTGGTGTGCGGGAACGATGCGGGCAGCGGCAGCAGGGCGAAGCCATGGGCATCGTCGGCCGCGGTCACGTAGTAATGCGGCGTGTAGACATTGATGCCGACATAATCCACCGGCGAGGAAATGATCTTCAGATCTTCCGCTGTGAACTTCGGCGCATTCGCGCCGGCATAGGCCAGGAAGGCGCTGGTGTATTTGCCCTCCAGGATCGCGGTGAGATAGCCGGCATTCATTTCGCGCGTCGCAATCTCGGCGGCGCGGATGTTGTCCGGCGTCTCGATGGCCGGCACGCACACCACGATGTTCTCCGCCGGGCCGACCTTGGTTCCTGTCCGGCCATGGGCGCGGATCGCCTGCACTGCGAGGCCGTGGGCCAGCGCCACATGGTGGCGCACCTGATTGACACGGTCCTGCGACAGCTTGAGACCGGGCGCATCGGGACCGCCGCCATAGCCGGCGTCGACGAACCGGCCGCATTCGTTGATGGTGAAAAAGTTCGTGACGCGATCGCTCAGGCGCGCCGCGACATAGCCGGCATAATCGCCGAACGCCTTGGCGGTGTCGCGGGATTCCCAGCCGCCGACACGATCCTGCAGGGCCTGGGGCAGATCCCAGTGGTAGAGCGTGGCGAACGGCGTAATGCCGTGGGCCAGGCATTCGTCGACCAGGCGATTGTAGAAATCCAGCCCCTTCGGGTTGGGCTCCCCGCCGCCGTCCGGAAACACGCGCGGCCACGCGATGGAAAACCGATAGGCCCGGGCGCCCATCGCCTTCATCAGCGCAACGTCGTCCTTGTAGCGATGGTAGTGGTCGCTGGCGCGGTCGGCATTGCTGCGGTCGACGATGGCTCCGGGCCGGTGCGCAAAGGCGTCCCAGATCGACGGCCCCCGGCCATCCTCGTTGACGGCGCCCTCGACCTGGAAGGCCGAGGTGGCGGTGCCCCACAGGAAGCCGCCGGGAAAGCCGGCCCCCGCGGCCCCCCTCGGCTGGCCGGAGCCGAGCAGCACGGATTTTTCACCCGTCCTGGCCGACGCCGCCGGAAGACCGAGCGCCGCCCCGGCAGCGACCTTCGCAAGCTGACGACGAGAAAATCCCCGAGAAAATACCTTGAACACCATTCCCCACCTTCCCGGCGCGGCCGCGGATCGACATCGAAAGACCGTTCGCTGGTAGCCGATTGCGCCGCCGATGTCATGAACATGCCAGCCCCGCCGGGCAGCAAATATGCGTGTGTGGCCGCGCTGCACGCCCGGGGGCGTCTCCGTGGGTTTTGTCGACGCAATCGCTTCTTTTAGGAAGGCAGTGCGTCCCTAAGCTAGATCAAGGATCCACGCCAACGAGCCTCATTACGGCTCGGCCACATCCTCGTCGAACCCCTCCGGCTCGGCGCGTCCCAGGGCGAACTGGCCGACCGGGCCTTCGACATGGACGTCGAGCCCCGTCATCTTCGCAAACAGGTCGATGTTGCTGTTGCCGATGGCGCAGCCGCCCAGCCCCATGTCGGTGGCGACCAGATAGAGGGACTGGGTCAGCACGCCGACCTCCTTGAGCACCAGCGCGTAGGCGATCGCGGAATATTTCCACGCGCTGCGGCCGAAACGTGCGGCAATGGTGATCAGGACCTGGGGCGTCGCGGGCGCATCCATGGCGAAGGCGGCGGCCGCCAGCAGCGTGTCGCGCTCCGCTGCACGGGCCTCGATCGGCATCAGCGCATGAGCGGCGGCATCGTAATGATAGAAGCCGGGAGCAAGCCCCTCGCAATGGGCCACGGTCAGGTACAACTCAAGCGCGTAGGCGGCGCCGCCCGACGGATAGGGCCGCGGGGCATAGTCAACCACCGGGCCAATATCACCGTCGCCGAAGTCGACGGGAGCCTGCCATTGCGATTGCACGCGCGCGGCGCCATCCAGCAATCGCGACAGTTCGCCGAGCGTGATCGGCTTGCGGTCATCGAAACTGCGGGTCGACTGCCGCGCCCGCAACAACCGTGCGACCGGTGCAAGCGGCTGCGCCGGTGGACCTGACAATGGCTGCAGGTCGATCGCCGGACCAGGCCAGCGCGGCCGGACCGCCGGCAGTGGCGGCAGGATGCCCGCATAGGGATAAAGGCCGCCCAGCGGATTGGCCTGACGCCCCTCGGTGCTGCGGGTGTGGAACACGAGGTCGTGGAAGTCCCACATCACGAGATCGTCGTCACCTTCGGCCGCACGCAGATCGCCGGTGTGGGCCGGATCGATCCTAAGCAGCATGCTGCAATCCAGCAGCACGGCGAGCAACGCTTCGCTCAGCACGCCATCGGCCCGCAGGAGCGTCCCGATCGACTGCGGTATGGCCAGCGTCGCAATGGCGGCCGCGATCTGCGGGTCGCCGATCCTGATGAGCGCCGCGGCGCGTGGCGACTCCAGCACGACATCGTTGCCGCGCCGTCGCAGATAAGCGAAGCGCGACAGCACGACGAGATCGGCGGCGCCGAGCTCAGGCATCCGCGGCCAGTAATCGGGCGCCTGCGGTTCGATGACGACCTGGTCAACCCCACCGCGATGTTTGCCGTCCGCTGCCGATCCGACCACGTATTCGAGAAGACCGCGCCGGGCCAGGCGCCGGACCAGCAGATCGATCTCCTTGTCGACCGCGCCATCCGCCGCGAACGAGGCAAGCGGCAATCCGCCGTGCAGGCCTTGCGCGCGTTGGGACGCGGCGGCGCTGAACTGGCCGAGACCGACCGCTTGACCATCGAAACGCGCGGCGAGTTGTCCGTCCATCGCGGGCTGCAGCGTGATGCGCGACAGCAGCCGGGCAAACACTTGCGGCAACGCCGCGCGCGGCGCTCTCTTGGTTTTTTGCGGTTGTTGCTTCGGCTTTTTCGCCGGCCGTGGCCTGGTCCCGCTTTTCCGCGCTGGCTTGCTTGAGACGGCTTTTTTCGATGCCGCTTTTTGGGTCCTGGCTTTTGTCCGAGCTGGCTTTTTTCCGGGAGCGCGCACGCCGGGCTCTTCCTTCAACTGTGCGGAAGAAACGGCGTGAGTTCGGCCTCGGCAATCGGCTGCTCGCGCAGGCCGAGCTTGACCGGAACATCATAGAGCCGCCCCGGTGCGAAGCGGCGATAGAAGTGGCGCAGGCCGGGCACGATCACCCGCACCACCGAGACTTCGACATCGGGCCGGGTCTGGTCCAGCACCATGAAGTCCAGCCCCGCGCGCCGGGCGACCGCGACACAGGCATCGACCTGGTCGCGCGTGGTCGCGAGCGGGCCGAACGCCGGCTCCGGCACCGCGACCGGCTTGCCGCTGGGCAGCAGGAACGGGTGCTCGTCCAGGCGCAACGGGTTGGTGCCGTCGAGGCTCGATTTCTCGCCGGTGCCGCCATTCATCAGGCCGATGGAGAGAAATTGATTGAGCTCGGTCAGCGTGCGCAGCAGCGCGATGCGGCGGTCGAAATGCGCGCCCGAGCCGAACTCGATGTTCTCCTTGCCATCCTGGATCCAGTGCAGGATCGACACATAGGTGGGAATGCCGAGATCGCTGGTGACATCGAGCACCCACAATTTGCGTCCCGCTGCGGCCAGCTGGCTGCTCATGTCGCGGATGAAGGAATCGTCGAATTCACTGAGATCCACTTCCGCCCGCCGCGATCGGTTGTACCACCAGATGGCATAGGCATCGCGCTCCACCAGTTCGAGGAAGCCCTGGACGATGGCCTCCTCGACCGTGTTGCCGGCGGCGCAGCCGTTGGAATCCGCATGATACGCGGCGGGATCGTTGTAGAAGAAATACAGCATGCTGGTCGGCAGATACTTGAAGCGCTGGTCGCGCAGCGACCACACCGGCGACCATTCCATCTTCGCCGACCGATCGAAGGTGGAGGGCACGACATGCGCCTCCTCATCGGGGTCCTGCGACTCCACCGGCGGCGCCTGCTGCTGGCGGAATTGCGCGTCGCTGAACAGCAGCACCTCGTTGGGGGGAACCGCCTCGCCCGGCGCAAAATCCGTGAAGCGCCGCTTCATGCGAATCTCGTCGCCTTGATAAATCCCGGAGTAGCGCTCGATCGATTCCATCAGCGCGCTGGCTTCGCCCTGCTCGGCCGTACTGCCCTTGCCGAAGCTGCCGCCGGTCAGCCCGCCCCGGAGTTCGTCGAGGGACTGCGCCGGAGCGGAAAAATTGTGCGTCGCAAAGAAGCTGGCATTCATCGGCAGGTCGGCGTCGATGCGCTCCAGCCGCTTCACCACGCCGGTCAGCGGGCTGACGTGTTTGCGGAACTTGGCCAGTGTCGCCCGCGCCGACACGGTACGATAGCCACCACTGGTCATCACCAGTTTGGCGCCGGGGCCAAGCGTGATCGGAACCGGCTTGCGGCGTGGATCCCGCAGTTTCCTGCTGCCGCAGGTCGGACATTGCGGGCGGTGCGCGACGTAATGCCTGACGACGGCGGAGCCCAAGAGATCGAGACTGACGATGTGATTGCGCAGGTCGGTGCGAAAGCCGGTGGCGATGGCCTTGGCAATCTCGACGGCGGCAAGCTGGATGCCGCTTTGGCCGACCGTGTGCCGGGCGAGCGGCGACTGCACGATCGGGCGCGCCGGACCGCGATCGAGAAAACCCTTGATCTCCCGGTTGCGGATCATGCGGTCGAACAGGCACGTCCAGCAGGCGCTCTCACTGGGAATGAACACCGGGCCAACCAGGGGAAACGCGCCAGACGGCTGCACCAGCAGCCACGGCGTGCCGTCGGAGACATGCTGCCGGTTCAGTTCGTCAAGGCGCCGGTCGAGATAGTCGTTCACCAGCATGATGGTGAGGTCGGCATCCCGCTTGACCACGCGCACGCCGAGCGCACTCAAGGCGGCACTCAGCTCGGCCACGCCCTCCACGTCGATCGCCTGGACACGCACACGACAGGACTGGAGGTTCTGCTCGGCCATGGCCGGCGGCAGGCCGAGGCTCGCCCAGTAACCCGCGGCGGCTTCCGTGGAGGCCGGCGACGCCGCGATGATATAGCGGCGATCGGCCATCCGCCTGAAGGCTTCCTCGATCTGGTTTGCCGGAAAATCCTTTTGCAACGCCTGTGCGAGCTCGCCCATGCTTTTGCCGCCCTTGGCGATGGCGGAGGCCAGCGCACAATAGAGCGCGCCGTGGAGGAAGAACTTCCGGTCCTCCGAATACAGGCAGACCACATCGGGGGGCAGCAGGTAGACGCTGAAATTGGGAGCGAACTGCACGATGTCTTTGCCGGCGCGCCGTGGCCGGCTGGTTCCGCGATTGGTTGTCATGATGTCAGTATGCGTACCCGGTTCGCGTCACGTTGGAAGGCGTGAGGCGTATCATGCAGACGTCGCGCGTCGACGACAACTCGCCTCGGAAACTGGCTTTGGAATTGGTCTTGAACCGCCGCGGAGAAAGCTTCGCCCGCGCGCATTCGCGCCGCAAAATGACCGGCGCTGCCGGCAACACAAAATTGGCGGGGTCGACATTGTCGACCCCGGCCATGATCATCTTGGGTTGTCAAAGAAATCAGGAAGCGTGCCCGCTCAGCACAAGCGGCAGGCGCCCCATGACAGACAGCAACCACCGCAACCGCCGCCGCAGCCGCGGCAACCACGGCAGCCTCGGCAACCACGACAGCCCCGGCAACCACGACAGCCGCCGCAGCCGCGGGCAAGCGTCACGCCGCCACGGGCCTCGTCGATGCTCTCCTTGTCGAAGACATAGAACGTGGCGAGGGTGACGTCCGAGAGTTGTTCTTCGCCGAGAGCGAATTCCTGAGTCGGCGTTGCGTTCGGCGGCAACGGGCGATCGCCCGCCGGTACGACAGCCGCAGAGGCGCCGCCCACCATCGATAGAGTCAGTCCGGCAGCACCGATAACCGGGGCGGCTTTTTTCAAACGTATTGGCTTCGAAGCTTGCTTCGCTCGTGCCATAGTCGCGTCCTCCATATCTTCCAGTATGTTGCGCGTCCCCGCCGATAAATAGTACGCGGTCAAAACGCCGCATGCAAGGCTGGGCGTGCTGCTGATCGAACATGAACGAGAATTTCATTCTCAGCCGGCGCGCTGCAACGCAACGAGCGCTTGACAACCACACCGTTGCCGCTGTTTGGAGGCGACAACGGAGACACCACATGGTCGTTCATCACGGACGTTTCGCCTGGTACGAACTGATGACGACCGATATCGCCGCGGCGCGCGCTTTCTACGCCAAGGTGGTGGGCTGGAACGCACAGGATGCCTCCGCGCCCGGTCTCCCCTACACCCAGTTCACTGCCGGACAAGCTCCCGTCGCCGGACTGCTGGACTTGCCCGAGGGCGCACGAAAGATGGGCGCGACGCCGCGGTGGATGGGCTACGTCGCTGTCGATGACGTGGCGGCGGCCTCGGCGCAAATCAGCCGCCTTGGCGGCACCGTGTATGTTCCACCAACCGACACCAATATCGGCCGCATCGCTGTCGTCGCCGATCCGCAAACCGCGACGCTCGCCCTGGTCGAGGGGCTGAAACCGGGCCCGCGGCCGGCTGCTGCGCCCGAGCAGCCGGGTCATGTGGGCTGGCATGAACTGCTGGCCACCGACCGCGACCGCGCCTTTGCCTTCTACAGCAGCCTGTTCGACTGGCGCAAAGCCAACGCGGACAGCACACCCGCACCGGACAGCTATCAGATGTTCGCCGCCGGCGAGCAAGCCATCGGCGGGATATTCACCAAGCCGGCAACGGCGCCGGTGCCGTTCTGGCTGCTCTACTTCAATGTCGACGACATCGACGCGGCCGTGGCGCAGGTGACGGCCAACGGCGGCCGGGTCCTGGAGGGGCCGATCGGATTGCCGGACGGCTGGATCGCGCGATGCGTCGATCCCCAGGACGCGATGTTCGCGCTGCTGGGACACCGCACCCGTGGCAGCACGGCCACCGATTCGGCGATCGGCTGGTCCGCATCGTGGGGCGGAATTTCATCGAAAGGCCGGCTGGTCACCAAGCGCCGCCCGCTGTGACTCGTCCGATCAATTTTCCGCGAACACGCAGCCGACCAAACATTTTGCTCGGCAAATTTTTCGCGACGGACACGACGCGGCAATCTTTGCCGCGCCGGCACGAGTCCGACGCGACGAAAATCGTTCATGTTTCCGCGTGTTTCCAACTGGCATGAGGCTTGCTCGATCTCTCTGGTCTGATCCGGAGCTTTTGCCATGGCCGTTTCATTGTCGAGCATTCTACCGACGCCTTCCACCGACACAGCACCGGGGAAGCTCGCGACCAAGCCCGCGAATGACAAGTCGGTCGAGCAGAAGTTCCTCGATTACGCGAAGATGACACCGGCGCAGCGGATGCACGCCGCGATGCTCGCGCAGATGGGCCTCACCGAAGAGCAATTCAAAGCGATGGATCCGGCCGCGCAGCAGAAGATCGAAGACAAGATCCGCGACATGATCAAGCAGCAGGCGGAGAAGACCAACGATACGCGCACCGGATTGATCACCGACAAGTCGGTGTAGGTCGCGCGGCAGCCGGTTCGGACACGCAGCCTGCATCCGCACGATGCGGTGGAGGTGACGCAGCGGGGTTCGCGGGTAATCCCCCGGATGGAGGAATCTCCTTACGCGTCGCCTCTGCCCAGACGATTTGCGTTTCCGTTCGCTTGCAGCAATGCAGCGCCCGGCCGGCGATCACCCCAGACATTGTTAATCTCATTTCCAACCAGCGGCGCGTCATCGGCGCGTCGCAATTGACGATGGATCGGGCGCCTCGCATGGTTTCAGCGCCGGCTCGCGAATGCAGATACTGGAATTGCAGATATCGCAACGCAGATCACCGAGGGCATGACCATGACATTCATGCGCGTGCGTCATTTACGTATTTTGATGGTATCGCTCTGCCTCGCCGCTTGCGTCCAGGCTTCTGCGCAGACACCGACCCCACCGTATCAGGCCAAAGCGGCCGGGTTCACCCGGCTGGTTTTCGACGACGAGTTTACGGTGGATTCGTTTACACCAGCTTCGACCAACCGGCTGTGGTGGAACAGCTTCTGGTTCTTTCCGCCACCGGTTGGCACATCGGTGCTGATGCCCGGCGGCTACGTGCGGATCACGACACCGGGCGTCTCACCCAACACACACTTGGTCAACCATCCGGTGAATGCGTCGCCCTACGGCCCCAGTTACATCTTCGGATATTTCGAAGCCCGGATGCGATTTCTCCCCGGCCCCGGCGGCAACGTCGTCAACAGCTGGGGCGCATTCTGGATGTTCTCCAAGGCGGCGATCCAGAACCAAGCCACCGACGCGAACGGCAACAAGGCGTGGTGCGAGATCGATGTCGCCGAAATGTTCACCCACAACCTGCTCAACACCACGATTCATTCCTGGTATCAGCCGAGCGGGGGCACCCCACAGGACACCTCCAACCCCAACCATCTCAACTACCTGGGCGCAAACGATCCGATCGACGGTTATTGGCACACCTTCGGAGTGCTGTGGAAAAGCGGCGTCGTCACCTGGTACATGGACAACGCGCAGGTCGCGACCTACCGGCACTCGTATGCCGTCTGCAACAGCCAGCCGATGACACTCGTCCTGACCGCGCAAACCCTGACCAATGATTCGCAGATCACCGACGTCGACTGGGTCCACATCTGGCAGTGACGCCGGACTGCAACACGCGCTGCTTGCTAGTTGAACGCCATGCCGCCGCTCATCGCGACGGTCTGGCCGGTCATGTAGGCGTTGTCGAGCAGCATCAAGACGGCCTGCGCGACCTCATCGGCGGTGCCGAACCGGCCGAGCGGAATGCGACTGACCAGGTTGTGCTGCCCCTGCATCATGTCGGTCTCGATCAGGGAGGGCGCTACCGCATTGACTGTGATGCCCTCCTTGACCAGGCGCGCGGCGTAACCGCGCGTCAGGCCCTCGATGCCCGCCTTCGACGCATTGTAGTGCGGCCCGATCGAGCCGCCGCCGCGGGCCGCGCCCGAGGAGATGTTGACAATGCGGCCCCATGTCCTCGCCCGCATCCCCGGCAGCACGGCCTGCATGCACAGGAACACCGACTTCAGATTGACCGCGATGGTGAGATCGAAATCCGCTTCCGTGAGATCGTCGACCCCGCGTGTCACGGCCACGCCGGCATTGTTCACCAGGATATCGATCGGCCCGAGCCGCGACGTCACCGCCGCGACCATCCGCGTCACATCCGCGGATTCGGAGACGTCGGCGCCGACCGCGATGGCGCGTCCGCCCGCGGCCGTGATGGTCCTGACCAGCGCATCCGCATCCGCTTCACGCTCGCGATAATTGACGGCAACCGCGGCGCCCGCCGCTGCAAGCCTCGATACGGTTGCCGCGCCGATGCCGCGGGAGCCTCCCGTGACGAGGGCAACACGGTTCTGCAAGTGCGCTGTGGTCATGGTGATCTCCTGCGTCGCCAAGGGCTGGCTTGACGACGCAGATAGTCAGTCGCGCACGCTGACAACAGCCCCCGCGGTTTATTTGATCAGCGGGCAGCCGCCGTCCTTCAAGGGGCGGAACACCTGATCTCCCGGGACCTCGGCGAGGATCTTGTAATAATCCCACGGCGCCTTGGACTCCTCGGGGGTCTTCACCTGGAGCAGCAGCATGCTGTGCACCATGCGGCCGTCCTCGCGCAGGAATCCGTTGTCGGTGAAGGCATCGCGCACCGGCAGCTCACGCATCTTGGCCAGCACCGCCTTGGTCTCGGTGGTGCCGGCAGCGGCGACGGCCTTGAGATAATGCAGGGTGCCGCTGTAGGTCGCGGCCTGGTTCATGGTCGGCATCCGTTTGGTGCGTTCGAAATAGCGCTTACCGAAGGCGCGGGTGCGCTCGTTCTGGTCCCAGTAGAAGGCTTCGGTGATGATCAACCCTTGCGCGATCTTCAGGCCGAGGCTGTGGGTGTCGGAAATGAACATCACGATCCCGGCCAGGTTCTGGCCGCCGGCGACAATGCCGAACTCCGCCGCCTGCTTGATGGTGTTGATGGTGTCGCCACCGCCATTGGCGAGACCGATGATCTTCGCCTTGGAGGCYTGCGCCTGCAGCAGGAACGAGGAGAAGTCCGCGGTGTTGAGCGGCGCCCGCGCGCTTCCCAGCACCTTGCCGCCCGCCGCCCTCACCACATCGCCGGTGTCGCGTTCGATCGAATGGCCGAACAGGTAATCGGCGGTGATGAAGAACCAGCTGTCGCCGCCTTGCTTGACGATGGCGCTGCCGACGGTGTGGGCGTTGCCGTAGGTGTCGTAGGTCCAGTGCGCGGTGTAGGGCGAACAGGATTTGCCGGTGATGTCCGAACTCGCCGCATCGGTGACGATCATGATCTTCTCGAAACGCTTCGACATCTCCATGCCGGCGAGCGCCGTGGCCGATGTCGGCATGTCGATGACCATGTCGACGCCTTCGCTCTCGTACCATTTCCGGGTGATGGCGGAGGCGACGTCCGCCTTGTTCTGGGCGTCGGCGGTCAAGAGCTCGATCGGCCGCCCCAGCACGGTCCCCTTGAAGTCCTCGATCGCCATCTTGCTGGCTTCGACATTGCCCTGGCCGCCGATGTCGGAATAGACCGAGGTGAAATCCGACAGCAGGCCGATCTTGACCGGCATGCTGGATTGCTGCGCCTGCACAGGTCCGCCCAGCATCAACGCGACGGTCAGCGCCGCGGCCGCAGCCGCGCGATCAAAGCTCTTCATTGTTTCCCCCAAGCATTTTCTGGTGTTGCTTGGCCGCAGGATGACGTTAGCTTGACGATCGGGCAAGTGACCTTCAAGAACGCCACGGATGATCTTGGGAGCGCGGGCGACTGTTTGCGCAATATCTGTTCGTTTGATGCACATATCATGCGCGTTAATGGCAATTGGCGACCGATTATGCATGAACATTGCACCGGAAGTGGAAGATGATGCCTCCAACAATCAGGGAGGTTTTCATGGGTCCGTCTCCGCACGATGTGCCCCTCGCCATGCCCGACCACATTCCGATCGGCACCGATGGCTAGGACTCCAGCCCGTTCAACAAGACCACTGAAAGTGGCAGCCAGGGAGAAACACACCATGCTCATTCCGATTTTTTCGCACCTCATTCCGTCCGGCGGGATGTAACGCCGTCACCGCCACGGTTGCTCGCCGTCTCCGGCGCTTCCCGCTCCGTCCTCCTCATTGCTGAAAGCTCACCATGTCCACAACCATTGCCGCACCACACGCCGGCTCCACGATTTCCTGGGACGAAAAGAAGGTCCTGACCGCCACCCTCGTCGGCACCACCATCGAGTGGTACGACTTCTTCGTCTACGCCCAGGCGGCGGGCCTGGTGTTCGGCCCGCTGTTCTTCGGCCCGATGATCCAGAACAATCCGCTGCTGGCGCAGGTGGTGTCGTTCGCCACCATCGGACTGTCGTTCCTGTTCCGGCCGCTGGGCGCCATCGTCTGCGGCCACATGGGCGACCGGTTCGGCCGCCGCGGCGTGCTGGTGATGACGCTCGTGCTGATGGGCGTGGCCACCGCGCTGGTCGGCCTGCTGCCGACCTATGCGCAGATCGGACCATGGGCCCCCGCGCTGCTGGTGCTGCTGCGCATCCTGCAGGGCTTCTCGGCCGGCGGCGAATGGGGCGGCGCGGCGCTGATGTCGGTGGAATATGCGCCGCGCAACCGGCGCAGCTTCTTCGGATCGTTCCCGCAGATCGGCACCCCGATCGGCATGATCCTCGCCACCGGCGTGCTGTGGATCCTGACCGCCACGCTCGGCAAGCCGGCGATGATCGAATGGGGCTGGCGGATTCCGTTCCTGGTTTCGATCGTGCTGATCGTGGTCGGCGCGGTGATCCGGCGCACCGTCGAGGAATCACCGGTGTTCCAGGCGATGCACAAGCGCCGCAAGGAATCCTCCGCGCCGCTGCGCGACCTGTTCCGCGGCCACAGCAAGGAAATCCTGCGCACGGCGCTGATCTTCATGGCCAACAACGCCGCCGGCTACATCCTGATCGCCTTCATCATCAGCTATGGCCTCAACACCCTGAAGCTGCCGTCCGACCAGATCCTGCTGGTCTCGACGCTCGCGGCATTCGGCTGGTTCGCGTTCACGCTGCTGGGCGGCCTGATGGGCGACTGGATCGGGCGGGTGCGCACCTTCCAGATCGGCTTCGTGCTGATGGCGCTGTGGGCGATCCCGATGTGGTTCCTGATCGACASCAARAGCATCGCRCTGTTCTTCGTCGCCGCGTTCGGCCTGACCGTCGGTCTCGGGCTCTCCTACGGACCGCAGGCCGCGCTGTACGCCGAGCTTTTTCCGGCCCGCATCCGCTACTCCGGCGTCTCCGTCGGCTACGCGCTCGGCGCCATCCTCGGCGGCGCATTTGCGCCGGCGATCGCGCAGTGGATCATCGGCACCTACGGCGAATCCTGGCGGGTCGGCGCCTACATTGCCGTGCTTGCGGTGATCTCGCTGATCGCGGTGTCCACGGTGAGGGATCCGCAGGGCGTGGACCTCAATGTTCATGACGGCGAGACCGCGTAGACCGCCGAACCAAAGTCTATCGCCTGGATGCGCGAAACGGTATCCGGGAAGTCGAACACGATCCGCCCCGGATGTCGCTCCCCTCATCCGGGCTAGATTTGCCTGGCAACTTTCCAGGATCGCCATGAAACGCTAGGAATGACAATCACGGGTACCACCTCAAGCCGGACGCAGTGGCCATGCTTCTCTACGCCGACTCACAGTTCACATCCCCCTACGCCATGTCGGCCTTCGTGGCGCTGACGGAGAAGCGGATCTCATTCGACATCAGAACGCTGGACCTTGCGGCCGGAGCAAACAACAGCCCCGACTACGCACGCACATCGCTGACCCAGCGCGTACCGACCCTGATCGACGGCGACTTCGCGCTTTCGGAATCGTCGGCGATCGCGGAGTATCTGGACGACATTTGCCCCGATCCGCCGATCTACCCGATCGATCCACAACAGCGCGCGCGAGCCCGTCAGGTTCAGGCCTGGCTGCGCAGCGACTTCATGGCGATCCGCGAGGAACGTTCAACGACAACGATCTTCTACCAGCCCGTCTCCACGCCGCTGTCTTCCGCCGCACACATCGCATCGCGGAAACTCTGTGCGGCCGCCTCCGAATTGCTCGGCCATGGCGGCGACAATCTTTTTGACCGCTGGTCGATCGCCGACGTCGATCTGACAATCATGCTCAATCGGCTGATCCTGAACGGCGATGACGTTCCGGTTCGCCTCGTCCGTTATGCGAAGGGGCAATGGGAGCGGCCGTCGATTCAGCAGTGGGTGCGGAGGGAACGCCCCCCGCTCTAGTTCTGCGCCGGCGGCGTCAGCACCAGCGGCGCGCGCGAACGTGATCGCACCGCGGCCCCCGGCGCGGGACGCACTTCGATCGGCGGCGGCAATGGCTGCAACTCGGGCGCCGCCACCGACGGCAGTGCGTTCGAGGCCTGGGGTGGCGCAGGCGCCGGCACCACCGGCGGTGTCGGGACCGTCGGCGGCACGGTGACGACGGACCCGGGCGCGGCTTTAGCCTTCTGCTCGCGCCGCCGCGGATCGCGGCCCGGCACCGGCACACCGGACGACGGCAGCGCGCCGGCCTCGGGCGCAGGTTCAGCGGGCGCCTGTGGCAGTGCTGCGGCCGGCGGCGGGATCGCCGCGGTGGTCGGCGGCGGCGGCACCGGCGCCGCCGGCGGCAACGGCTCGCCCCGTTCCAGCGCATCGAGCCGCCTGGTCTCGCGATCGATCGCCCGCACCGCCAGCCATGACGACAGCGATGTCACGTCGACGGTGCGGTTCAGCTTGTCAGGTGCACCGTGGACGAAGATCTGCACCTCCGGACGATTGGTCTCGGTGCCGATCCGGGTCGACGTCAGGCCGGCGCGCAGATCCATCTGATCAGCGGTGAAATCATATCCCCCGGACACCACCGCCTTGGCGCCCTCGGCCTCGAACGCCATCGAGGTCACCCGCAGGCTGCCGTCGCGAATGTTGAACGGCACCTGGATCGCCGGGACCGACAGCGGCGCCGCCGACAGCGCGGCCGCCACCACGTCACGCAGCCGGCGATCATCGGCGATCTGCCCGGCATCGCTCGCCGCGATCGCCACATCGAACGCCCGCGGATCGAGCCCGTTGACCCAGGCCTTCTCGATCGACAGCGCGCCGCTGCCGGAGAGTGCGCCCGACAACACGCCGGCGCTGCGCCCGCGCGTCGACAATGTCATTTGCAGCGAGGTCCGCCCGGCCGGCATGGTCAGACCGCGATAGCCCAGCGCGGCCCCGTCGACGCCGTCGAGCTTCACATGCGCGTCGATCGCGAGCCCGTCGCGGCCGCTGGTGGCGCTGAGATCACCGGTGGCCGTGCCGCCGCCGATCGTGCCCTTGACGCCGTCGAGGGTCAGCGCCGCGGCGTTGCCCTTCACCGTTCCGCTCACCGGCCGCAATTCGAGGCCGGTTGGCAGCACGCCACGCAGCGCCTGGAACGCCAGTTCACCACGCGCACCCGCCAGCACGCCGCGGCCCAGCGGTTCGTCGGCGCCGTGTCCTGCCGCGCCGATCGCAAGCCCGAACAGCGCACCAAGGTCCAGCGTGTCCATCCCGAGTTCACCGGCAAACGCCGGCTCGTCGCCGCGCGTCAGCGCAAGGCGGCCGCGCACCCGCGATCCGGCCACGGTGCTGTCGATATCGCTGAAGGTCAGCGTCGGCCCGGCCACATCCAGCCGCGACGACAGGCTCACGGTCAGGCCCGGCAGCCGCGCCGATGGCAGATCGAACACCGGCGCGAGATCGATCTTGCGCGCGGCAAGCGTGACCGAGGCTTTCGGCTCGTCCCTCCAGACATCCGCGGTGCCCTGGGCATCGGCATCGAGATTGCCGCCGGTGAGTTTTGCCTTGAACCGCAGCGGCGCCTTCCAGACCCCGGTCGCGGTCCCCTCGAACTGCGCCGCACCGTCGCCGGCCGCGATCACCCGATCGAGGCCGAGCAGCGCCAGCAGGGTGCGGCCCTGATCGGCCGCGAGCTTGCTGTCGACATTGATCTCGCCGCGCGCCAGCGCATCGAGATCGAGATGCTGCAGTGTGGCGAGTGTCGGCTGGGCGGAGGCGCGCGTCGTCCCCTTGAGTTGCGGGCTGTCGATTTCGAGCGTGGCCATCACATTGGCCGGGTTGGCCCCCGCCGGATCGGCTTTCGCACGATCCGACTTGCTGCGATCGGATTTGGCGCGATCGCCCTGGTCCACCCGATCGAGCGCGAGGGACAATTTCAGCTTGGTCGCACCCGGCGTCCCGGCCGCCGCCGGCAATGCATTCAGCCGCGCCGCGAGCGCCGCCGGCAACACCGGCGCCAACGATGCGGTGATCTGGGACAGCGAAGCCGCCAGGGCCTTCAGGCCGATCTTGCCGGTGGCCGCCGCGCGATCGAACGCGCCGCTGCCTTCCACCGTGACGCCGCCGGCGCCGCCGAGTTTCAGGCTGGTCAGGGTGAAGGATTGCGGACCGTAACCGAGCTCGGCCACCAGCGGGCTCACCTCCTGGCCGCCGACAGTGCCGCGGCCGATGTCGAGCGCGAGCTGCACCTCGTCGGGCCACTCGGCCTGCGGTCCTGCAAAGGCGCGGGCGACGCCCGCGAGCGCGTCGAGATTGGCGCGCGCGGCCTTCACGCCGATGTCCAGCTTGAGCGCCTTGTCATCGCCGCCATCGGACAGCGCGAGACGGCCGTCGAGTGCGTCGCCTTCGATCACGGCCTTGACGGCATCGAGCGCGATCCTGTCCGGCGCCACGCTCAGGTTGCCCGCGATCCGCAGCGGCCCCTGCAGCCGCAGTGACGGATCGTTGCGGCCGCGCAGCCAGGTCACCAGTCCATCGGGATCGGACGACTCGACATTCAGGTCGCCCCTGAAACTCTCGCCCGGCGCCAGCCGTCCGGCGAGCGCGAGCTGGGTCGTGCCCGGCGCGCGCGCTTCCAGCCGGTCGACGATCCAGCCGTCGGCGTCGCCGCTGAACTCCGCCGCGATGTTCTGCACCGGACGGCCGCCCAGCGTCACGCTGTCGGCATCGATGTCGAGATGGGCCGCGAACGGCGGTGCCGGCACGGACGAGACGAGGCCGCGCAAGCCGGGGAGCAGCCGCGTCGGCTCGGTGGATGCAGTTTCCTTTGCCAGCAGCCGATCGGCATCGAGCTGGCGCGCCGACAGCGATGCGCGCAGCGAGGGGGTTGCCCCGAAGGTGACATCGGCGACGCCGGAGAGCTTCAGCCCGATGTCGTCGGCGCCATACACCGCCTCCACTTGTTCGAACTTCGCCGCCGCCGGGTCGGCCTTGAGCTTGGCCGACATCTTCCACGGCGTCTGCAGCAGGTTGCCGCTGGAGTCCGCGGCCCGCAGCGCGATGGCGCGCGACAGCGTCACGGCACCGTCGAAGCGCGGCACCTGCCCTTCCCCGGTCACGACGCCGTCGAGATCAAGCGCGCAAGGCCGCTCGCCCGGATCGATGTTGAGATGCAGCCGGGTGCCGGTGCCGTCGGTGCTGCGGCCGGAGGAGATGCGGAACGGATAACGCACGCCGCCATAGCTGAAATTGCCGTCGCCGCGCGCGGCACCGGCGAGCGCACGGACATCGCCGGCGAACGCGATGTCGTCGAGCTGAATGCTCGCGCGGCTCGCAGCGTCATGGACGGCGGCGCGGCCGGTCAGATTGAGCCGGTCGATCGCCAGCGAGCCGAGATCGAAGCTGCCGCCCTTGAGCGGCCAGATCAGCCGGCCGCGATCATTGAGGCTGAGGTCGAGATTGAGCCCGTTGACGGTCAGCTCGGTGGCGCGCCACTCGCCCCGCATCAGCGAGCTGAGGCTGAACTCGACATCAAGCTGGCTGGCGCCGATGGTGCTCGCCCCCGCCGTGGCGCCGACGGCGACCGAACGCAGCCGCAGCGACGGCGCCGGCAACAGCCGCGCATCGAGCTGGCCACCGACCCGCACCGGCGCCCCGAGGATGCGCGACGCCTCCGCCTCGAACTGCGGCCGGAACTGGTTCCAGTCGACGAAATACGGACCGACCAGCGCAGCCACCAGTGCGAGAATGACGGCAATCGCCAGTCCGAGCAGCGTGGTCTGCACGGCTTCCCCTTAAAAGGCAGAGACTCTTCCAGGCATGGCCTGGATAAGCGCCAGAATCATTACGCTTTTTAKCAAGCTGAAGCCCATTATACAGGAACAAGTGTGGCGAAGTCACAGCGGCGTTTTTGCACGTCCAGCCCGTTCCGCAGGCACGACATCGCCAGCATCGGCCCACGGCAAGCTGCCGCGTCCACAGCGCCTTCAAGCCGTTTCAATAACGATCCGGCCGGAACGGGGTGGGATCGGCGAATGGCGTTTGACCCGTCATCAGGTCCGCGAGCATGTGCCCCGTCGCGGGGCCGAGTGTGAAGCCCTGGTGCCCGTGACCGAAATGCATCCACAACCCGGCGTGCCGGGGTGCGGGACCGACAACGGGCAGCATGTCGGGCATACAGGGCCGGGTGCCGAACCAGGGCTCTTTCTCCACCGGCTCGCCGAGATCGAGCAGGCCGCGCGCCGCCTGTTCTGCGCGTCCCAACTGGACGGGCCGCGCCGGCGCGTCCGGTCCGGTGAGCTCGGCGCCGGTGGTGATGCGCAGGCCCATCGCCATCGGTGCGATGACGTGGCCAAAGCCTGGATCCTGCAGCGGCAGGTCGAGCGCGGCGCCCCCGCGAAAGTGCCGGTGATAACCGCGTTTGCGGACCATCGGATAGCGATAGCCGAATCGCCGCAGCAACTCCGGCGACCACGGACCGAGCGCCACCACCACATGCTCGGCCTCGGCCTTGCCGCTTTCGGTGTCGACCACCCAGCCCGTCCCGGACGATTGGCGGAGGCTCGCCGCATCGCCGTGACTGAAGGCGCCACCCGACCGGACGAACAGATCGGCATAGGCGCGAACGAGACCGCCGGGATCCTTCACCGTCCAGGTGTCGAGCCAGTGCAGCGCGCCGATGCCGACGTTTTTCAGGGCCGGCTCGGCCTGCGCGAGTTCGGCCGCCGACAACAGCCGCGAGCGTACGCCGTAATTCGCCTTGAAGCGCTCGGCCCGCGCGGCCGCCATGTCCAGCGCCGCCTGCGACCGCAGCAGCGCGCGAAAGCCGTCGCGACGGACGAGGTTGGAAACGCCGGCCGCATTCATCAGCGTCTCATGCTGGGGCGTCGCCTGGGTGATGATGCTGGCATAGGCGGTGGCGATCGCCGCATAACGTTCCGGAGCCGAATGCCACCAGTAGCGCAGCAGCGGCCCGACGTGCGAGGGCAGCGTCGCGAGGATGTAGCGCACGTCGTTGGTCCGCCCCATCGCGATCGCGACCAGCGAGGCGAGATCCCGCGGCATCGCGTACGGCTCGACGGCTTCGCTCTGGATGAAGCCGGCATTGCCGTAGCTGGTTGCGCGGCCCGGCGCCTGCCGGTCGATCAGCGCGACCGACCAGCCGCGGCTTTGCAGTTGTAGGGCAGCGGCAACGCCCGCCATCCCGGCACCGAGGACGATGGCACTTGGCATCGCGATGACCTAGCTGCGGATCTGGACGGCGACGGCAATCCCCGCAACGGCGGTGTCGACTCCGCCAATGCGGCAAACCCTCGAAAACGGCAATTTGGAAGCTCTCACGACCCGTCTCTTTTTCAGCATGGTCGCCCATGATGGCACGAGATCCCGGGCTATGCGACCCACACGCCGGACGGAACTGCCCTGCGCAGACGGTTCGGCCGAATCAACCGTGGTCGCGCTCCGGCGCGCTCTGAACGCCGATGTTCGCCGCGCGCACAGCTCCAGATCAGGCGACCTTCGGATTCGGGACGCTCGCGGACGACAGCCGCTGGATCTCCAGGTCGAGCGCTTCCCCGAACTCGTCGCGCTCGGCGGCCGCGATCAGGGCCCGCAGCCGGCTCGATGCCGCCGGATGGCCGGCGTCGTTCAGAACGAACGCGCTGATCTTGCGGTACTTGCCAAGTCCACGCTCGTACGTGTCGCCGTATCCCTTGACCAGATTGCGCAACTCCGCGAGGCCGGTGGCAAGCGCCAGGTCGGTGTCGGCGGCGCGGCGGACCGTCCCGGTCCATTCGGCCAGGAAGTTCATTTCCCGCTGAAACCGCAATGTACCGCGCCGGATTCGCTTCAGCGAAGCCAGGCCGTACAGCAACAGGAAGCCGCTCAGCGATGTGGTGCGCACCATGCGCCCGCGCGCGGTCAGCCGGCCCAGGCCACGCCGCGCGAGCTTGCTTCCGAGCAGCCATCTGCCGACAGCGGCCGGCAGCGTGTCCGCGATCTCCTCGATCCGCGGATGCATGAACTCGACGATATTCAGAATCTGGCCGGACCCGATCCCCACCTCGGCGCGCACACGGGCGAACCTCTCGCGCCTGATCTTGAGCTCGGCCACCCGAATGGTGTCCTCGTAGGTCATGCCGAGCGCGAGCTGGCGCGCGGTCTCGCACAACAAGATCTGTCCGGCCTCACCCGAGGTCCGCGCCAAGGCGATGAACGGCTTGAGCCGGTTGTAATAATCCGCTGCATAACGGCCATCCTGATAATCAGCGGCGCGTTCAAGTCCGGCGATAATGATCGATCGGGCTTCTCCGATGATCGCGTCGTCGAGCGCGACACCTGCAGGTCCCTTCCCCACACTGTCCGCCGCTTCAGCAGACGCCGCGTGCTCCGATCCACCGGCCAAGGCTGCATCATAACCCGCGGAAAATGCAGCGAGGCTGGTGGTGGCGCCCCGACCACCGGCTCGGATCGCACGCTCATAATCGTCGCGGGCGAACGGCAGCGCCTTCGATCCGGCCACCGCGCCAAGCAAGACGGCGCTGATGACACTGCGATGATCCTCGGCAAGTTGCTGCATGTCGAAACCAACAAAGCTCAACGCTGCTGCCTTGCAGGCCCCAATGATCGCCGCCGCATCGACCCGACCATCGGTGAGCGCCGTCTTCTCGGTCATCGAGTAGACCCGATGCGTGGAAGCGATCAGATGGGTCCGGTCCGGCGTCACCAGCCCGCGCTGGATCGCCCGCCCCGCTTCCATCAGTTCGGAGGCGATCAGGAGATCGATATCACCGGCCATCGGCATCAGCCCGAGCACCGGCGCCCGGCTGGCCAACGCGCCCGCGCCGCGCGGAAACAGCTCGACATAATAGATCGTCGCGCCGGTGCGTTGCGCGACACCCGGCACCGAGGTCTTTTGCGCGAGATAACCGGCCTGTTCGCCGATATGCACCAGCCAGTCGGTGAGGACGCCGCCGCCCTCGCCGCCCATCGCCAGGATCGCGATCGTGATCGGCTTGTCCGCGGTCATGCCCGGCTCCTTGCCAGACCGGCCTCGAGCCGGCGTTGCAGGACGCCGATTACCGCATCGCGAAACCGCGCCATGAGCCGCTCCCACCGCGACGGATTGCTGACGATCGAGGCGCGATAGAACGACGGGCAGAGCACCGCGGCGTGGGCCACCTCACCGCACAATCCGCAGCCCACGCAGGACTGGATGACCTTGGTCACCGGCTCCCGGCGCAACGGATCGGGATTCGGCGCCACCGTCAGCGAGGGACAACCCGACAGCCGAATGCAGGAATGATCACCGGTGCAGGTCTCGGGATCGACGCCGAAACGCTCACGCACCGAACGCAACCCGGCCTTGATCCGCTGCGCCACCAGCGGCCGCTCGCGCCGCTGCTTGTTCAGCATGCATTCCGAGCGCGCGACAATGACCTTCGGGCCTTGTGTCAGGGTCAGCAACGCTTCCTTCAGGGTGTCGCGCATCCCCGCGACATCATAGGTGTTGGATACCGTGCGAACCCAGCCGACGCCGACGCCCTTGACGGCACGCTCGATTGAATTCTTGGTCAAACGCCATCGGTTGTCCGCGGCCGACGACAGGTTGTCCTGCCCGCCCGTTGCCGCGGAATAGCCGTTGTCGACGATGATCTGCACCCCGTCGTTCTTGTTGAACACGGCGTTGCCGACCGACGAGACCAAGCCGTTGTGCCAGAAGCCACCGTCGCCGAGAATGGCGATCGAGCGTTTGCCGCCGGTGCTGTTGCCCAGCGCGGACGTGCCGGCGCCGCCAAGGCCGTAGCCCATGGTGGTGTTGCCGAGGTTGAACGGCGGCAGGATCGAAAACAAATGGCAGCCGATATCGCAGCTGATGTGGTGCTCGCCAAGCTCGCGCTGCACCAGCTTGATCGCGGCAAAGATCGGCCGCTCCGGACAGCCGGTGCAGAATGACGGCGGCCGCCCCTGCACATTGTCCGCAACCAGGGCGCCGGCCTCGGCGACGCGGGTTTGCACGGGAGCGCTGGTCTTTGGCGGCAGCAGGTCGGGCCGATAGGCGCCGAGGAAAGCCTCGAACCCTGCCTTGACCACGCTGCCGGTGTATTCTCCGGCCATCGGCAGCATGCTTTTGCCCTCGCACCGGGTCTGGATGTCGGCGCGGCGCAGGATGGTGTTGATGGAGTGTTCGATGAACTCGGGCTGGCCTTCCTCGATCAGCAGCACCGCGCGTTTGCCAGCGCAGAAACCAACCACCTGCGCATCGACCAGGGGATAGGTCACGTTCAGCACATAGACCGGAATGCGGCTGTTCCCGAACGCATCGGCAAGGCCCAGCATCTGCAGCGCGCGCATCGCCGTGTTGTACATGCCGCCCTGCACGATGATGCCGATATCATCGGCCTCGCCGGGGAAGATTTCGTTGAGGCCGTTGTCCTCAATGAAACGAACGGCGGCCGGCCAGCGTTGCTCCACCTTCTCCTTCTCGTGCAGATAGCTTGCGGGCGGCAGCACAATGCGGTTGGTGTCGCGCCGCGGCTGCTCGCGCGCCTGCTGCGTGGTGAACGACGCGCGCACATTGTCCTGCGCGGTGAAGCTGCCATAGACATGGCAGGCCCGGATGCGCAGCTCCAGCATCACCGGCGTATGGGACGCCTCCGACAGTGCAAAGCCTTGCTTCACGGCGTCGACGATCGAGGGAAGATTGGGGCGGGGATCGAGCAGCCAGATCTGCGACTTCATCGCAAAGGCATGGCTGCGCTCCTGCATGATCGAGGAGCCCTCGCCGTAGTCCTCGCCGACGATGATCAGCGCGCCACCGGTCACCCCGCTCGACGACAGATTGGCAAGCGCGTCGGAGGCGACATTGGTGCCGACCGGCGCCTTGAAGGTGACGGCGCCACGCAGCGGATAGTTGACGGATGCGGCGAGCGTCGCCGCGGCGGTCGCCTCATTCGCACTCATTTCGAAGCGGATGCCCAGTTCGTCCATGATGTCGGCGGCGTCCGACAGCACGTCAATGAGGTGCGAAATCGGCGCACCCTGATAACCTGCGACATAACTGACGCCCGACTCCAGGAGTGCCTTGGTCACCGCCAGAATGCCCTCGCCCTTGAACTCCCGGCCGGCCTCGAGCCGCAACTGCTCGACTTCCTTTTTGAACGAACGTTCTGCCATGAGTTCTTTCTCCTCGGCCGCTGGAAGCGGCTTCACATTCCCAAATAGGATTTCTGGACGCGCGAATCGCCGAGCAGCGCCTTGGCATTGCCGTGCAGGACGATGCGTCCCGACTCGAGGACATAACCTTCGTCGGCAATCGCAAGCGCGGCCTGCGCGTTCTGTTCGACCAGCAAGATGCTCAGACCACCGGCCCGCAAGCGCGCAATGATGGCGAAGACTTCGGCGACCAGCAGCGGCGCCAGTCCCATCGACGGCTCGTCAAGCAGCAGCAGGGTCGGCCGCGCCATCAGCGCCCGCCCGATCGCCAGCATCTGCTGCTGGCCGCCGGACAGGGTCAGCGCCGGATGATGCCGGCGCTCCTCGAGGATAGGAAACGTGCGATAGACCTCCGCAAGCGTCTCCCGGCGCTCGGCCTCGGTTCGCAGATAGCCGCCGAGCCTGAGATTGTCCTCGATGCTCAGCGGACCGAAGATCTGCCGGTTCTCGGGAACCTGCACCACACCGGCGCGGACGCGTTTGTCCGACGATTGCCGCTCGATGCTGGCGCCACGCAGCCGGATACGCCCTCCGCGGCATGGCATCAATCCGGAGATCACCTTCAGGAAGGTGGTCTTTCCGGCGCCGTTGGCGCCGATCAATGTGACGAGGCGGCCCTCGCCGATGCTGATGCTGACGTCCTTCAGCACATCGATCCGCCCATACGAGGCGTCAATGTGCTCGACGGCCAGGAACTCCGCGGCCGATACAATGGCAGGCTCAGGCATCGGCGGGCGCTCCCTGAACCGGCGTGCCCAGATAGGCCGCGATGACATCGGGGTTGGCGCGAACCTCGGCGACGCCGCCCTCCGCAACCTTGGCGCCATTGACCAGCACCACGATGTGGTCCGACAGGCTCATCACCATCTTCATGTCGTGCTCGACAACCAGAATGGTGACACCTGATGCCGCGATCTCGCGGATCAGTCCCTCCAGCGCCAGCTTCTCGGTTTGATTGAGGCCGGCCGCCGGCTCATCGAGCAGCAGCAGGCGAGGACCCGCAGCGAGCGCACGCGCAATTTCCAGCCGTTTCAGGATCCCGAACGGCGCATCCGCCGCGACGACGTCGGCAAAGTCGTCGATGCCGACAAAACGCATCAGATTGTGGCTCTTGCGCCGCTCGGTCTCTTCCTTGCGGCCGGCCCCGCCAAAACGAAACATGCCCTGGAGGATGCTGTCGCCGAGCGCCAGATGCGAGCCGACCAGAATATTGTCCTGCACGGTCATGCGCATGCAGACCTGCAGGTTCTGGAAACTGCGGCTGATTCCCAGCCGCGCCAGTTTTTCCGGCGCCAGTCCCGCGATGTTGACGCCGGCGAAACGAATGTCTCCGGATGTCGGCACATAAAGCCCGGTGATCAGGTTGAACAGCGTGGTCTTGCCCGCACCGTTCGGCCCGATCAGAGAGTGGATCGCGCCTTCGGTGATGGTGAAGGATACGTCATTGACCGCCCTCAGCCCGCCAAACTCTTTCGTGAGATTCCGGATTTCGAGCAGCGCCTGCTTTGACATCTGGGACTCGTTTCTGCGTCAGGTATCGCCATTTTGCCCCTAGCGAAGGAACGATCCCTTCGGGCAGGAAAATCATCGTGGTCATCAGGATCAGCCCGAAGGCGACCATCTCGTAGTCGGAAAATCCGCCCAGCAGTTGCGGCAGTGCCGTCAGCAAGGCCGCGCCGAGGATCGCGCCCAGCGTGGAGCCGCGGCCGCCGACCACCACCATGGTCGCCAGTTCCACGTTCTTCAGGAAGCTGGACATGTCCGGCGTGATGAAGCCCGCGTAGTGCGCCGTCAGGGCGCCCGAAAGCCCGGCGAACGCCGCTGAAATCACGAAAGCCCGCACCTTGAGGCTGTAGGTGCCGACGCCCACCGCACCGGCTGCAATCTCGGAATCCCGCACCGTGCGCAGCGCGCGGCCCGCCGCCGAGCGATCGAGATTGCGCGACAGGATCATCGCAATCAGAAGCACGGCGGCGACGAGACAATACCAGCGCACGTCGGTATCGATCGCGAAGCGGCCGAACGACAGCGGCGTGGTGGGCAGGCCATCCGGGCCTCCGGTCCACGCGACTTCATTGACCAGCACGATCTGAACGATCAGGCCGAGGCCGAGCGTCGCGATGGTGAGGGCATGCCCGTTCAGCCGCAGCATCGGCACCGCGAGCAGGAAGGCCAGCAGCGTCATGGCCGCCACCGCGACCGGAATCGAGGCTGCCACAGGCCAGTGATAATGCGAGGTCAGGATGGCCGAGGTGTAGGCCGCGCCGGCGACGAAGGCGGCATGACCGATGCTGATCTGCCCGGCCAGTCCCATCAGGATGTTGAGGCCGATCACCGCAATCGCTGTCAGGCCGATCCGGATCACGACGTCGAAGATATAGCTGTTGGGAACGAGCAGCGGCACGATGACCAGCACCACCGCCATCGCCAGCACGTCACGCAGGAGCCGGCTCGTCATACGCGATCCCTCACGCGGGAGCCGAATAGGCCCTGCGGGACCAGCAACAGGATCAGGATGACCAGCACGAAGGGAACCGCATCCTTGTAGGCCGGCGAGACATAACCGGCGATCATCGCCTCCATGATGCCCAGCAGCAGCCCGCCGACGACCGCGCCGAGCCCGTTGCCGAGACCGCCGAGCGTGGCGCCGACGAACCCCTTCAGCCCCAGCGTCAGCCCGATGTCGTAGACGGTCGTCGTGATCGGCGCGGCGAGCGCCCCCGCCACCGCACCGAGAAAGGCCGAAAGGCTGAAAGCGAGCAGCATCATCGATCCGGTCTTGATCCCCATCAGCCGCGCCGCCGTCGGATTGATGGCCATCGCCTGCATGCCTTTGCCGACCAGCGATCCGCGAAAGAACCAGGTCACGCCAGCCACCAGCACAGCCGCCCCGCCGATCGACCACAGGCTCTGCGGCAACAGCGATGCCCCGAACACCCGGATCGGCACGTCGCCGGAAAACGACGGGACGATATGCTGGTTCTTGCCCATCACGTTCTGGACCACGCCCTGGATGAAGATCGAGGCGCCGATGGTGATGATGATCAGGCTGACCGGATCGGCCTGCCGCGCCGGAGCAATCGCGAAACGCTGCAGCATCATCGCGCTGACGACGGTGATCAGGATCGCGGCGCCGATCGCCAGCGGCAGCGGCCAGCCGAGCGGCACCAGTGTCGCGGTCACCATGCCGCCCAGCATCAGGAAATCGCCCTGGGCGAAATTCACCACGCCGCGCGCATTGTAGACGATGGTGAAACCCAGCGCGGACAGCGCGTAGATCGAACCGACCGTCAGGCCTGAAAACAGATATTGAAGGAAGACCGACATGACGGCTCAGCCTCTCGCGGCGATGCTACTGCACCTCGGCGAACTTGCCGCCCTTGATCTCGACCATGCGGAAAGCGCTGCTGTCGAGGCCGCCGTGATCGGTCGGCGACATGGTGTAGATGCCGCTGATCCCGACAAATCCCTTGGTCTGCTCCAGCACCTCGCGGACCTTGTCCTTGTCGGTCGATCCCGCGCGCTTGATGGCGTCGAGGCCCATCATCAGCCCGTCATATCCATAACCGCCGAACGTCGAGACCTCGAGCTTGAACTTGGATTCGAACGCACTCTTGTAGGCGAGCGACACCGCCTTCTGCGGATCGCTGTCGAGCAACTGGTCCGCGACGAACAGCGCCGGCGACGGCATCAGGATTCCTTCGCCCGCAGGGCCCGCCAGGCGAATGAATTCATAGGAAGCCTGGCCGTGGGTGGCATAGAGCGGAATTTTCAGGGCGAGCTGCCGGAAATTCTTCGCGATGATGGCCGGCGCCTGTCCGGTTCCGAACATCATCAACGCCTGGGCATCGGACTGCTGCACATGGGTGAGCAGCGGTGTCATGTCGGCGTCGCGCTCGCCGTAGGTCTCGTCGATCGAGATCGTCATACCCATGCTGGCGGCGATCTTCTGGGTTTCGGTCCGTCCGGACTTGCCGTATCCGCCGGTGTCGGACAGCAACGCGAACCGGGTGATGCCTTTCTTCTTCATGTCGCTCAGCACCTTTTGCGCGGCGAGGCGATCGGAATGCGGCATCCGGAAGACATAGGGCCTGATCGGCTCGACAATGACGCTGCCGGCGCCGAGCGCCAGCGTCGGCACTTTCGCCGCCTCGACCAGCGGCACCATCGCCATGGTCGATCCGGTCGTCGACGCGCCGACGATGAAGTCGACCTTGTCCTGCTGGATCAGCCGCTTGGTGAAGCTGTTGGCCTTCGCCGCGTCGCTGCTGTCATCATAGATGAACAGCTCGAGTTTGCGTCCATCGATCCCGCCGGCCGCGTTGATGCTGTCGACATAGGCGTGCAGCGTCTTGTCCTGGGGGTCGCCGAGGAACGACGCCGGTCCCGTCGCGGAGACGATCGCGCCAATCTTGATGGGATCAGCAGCCGCCGCCGGCGCGCACGGCGCGGCGAGCGCGATGGCAACGGAAAACAGCGGCAGCAAACGGTACAACGAAAGACGGCGCGACATGAATTCCTCCCCTTTGGCGGATGGAACCGACGCCCGGATCGTGCGGCTTCGAGAGCCGCAGACGCCGCGCCTTGGATCTCATCCCTGTTGGCTTCCGAGTTGTCCCACAAACGCCGGACCCGCTTCCCTTGTCGGGAATGTCCTTGTTGGAACAACTCTAGAAAACATGCTGACATAGGTCAAATAGATGGAGATAATATACGTTATATGGGAGATTTATAACGCATGCCGGCTCGGCTCGACCTTCAACTGCTCAGGGCGCTGTGCGCGATCGTGGAGACGCGCAGCGTCTCGCGCGCGGCCGATCTGCTCGGCATCACCCAGCCGGCTGCAAGCTATCTGCTTGGCCGCCTGCGCGAAGAGCTCGGCGACACCCTGTTCCTGAAATCGAACAAGGGCATGGTGCCGACGCCGCGTACGCTCGCGATCTATCAGGACGTACGCCGCGGCCTGGATATCCTCGATTCGGCCATGGGACCGCCCGGGTTCGATCCGGCCCATTCCGATCGCAACTTCCGCCTGGCGATGTCCGACATCGGGGAGATGGTGTTCCTGCCGCCCATCCTGCAACGGCTTGGGCAGGTGGCGCCGCGGGTGACGGTCGAGATCAGCCAGGTGCCGCTGCTGCAATTGCCCCGCGCCCTCGATGTCGGCGATATCGATTTCGGAATCGGCAACCTGCCCGAGATCTGTTCGGAAACCTCATACAAGACGGTGTTTCGCGAGCACTATGTCTGCCTGCTGCGGAAGGAGCATCGCAGCATCAAAAAAACGCTGTCACGAAAGCTGTTCGAGGCGGCCGACCACATCGTTGTGGTATCCCCGTTCACCGGTCACCACATCGTGGAGCGTTCACTGCTCGAAAACGGGATCCGGCGCAAACCCGCGCTCAAGATCGCTAACTACACCAGCGTGCCGAATGTGGTTCTGCAGACCGACCTGCTGGTGCTGATTCCCTCGCGCGTGGCCACCATCTTCGAGGCCACCCACGGGCTGCGATCCTTGCCACCGCCGGTTCGGGTGCCGCCATTCGATGTGCGGGTGCACTGGAGCGCCCGCCACGAAAACAACGAAGGACATCGCTGGATGCGCGATGTCCTGTTCGACATTCTCCGCCAGTTGTGACGGCCGCGCGGGAGGGCCTGCGCAAAGCGCCTCAGGCCGCCGACACGATCTTCCCGGGATTGAAGATGTTCTGGGGATCCAGCGCCTGCTTCAGTGCGCGCATGGCGTCGAGCGCCTCGGAGCCGAGTTCGCCGAGCAGGTATTTCTGCTTGCCCTGGCCAACGCCGTGCTCGCCGGTGCAGGTGCCGCCCATGCCCTGCGCCCGTTCCACCAGGCGATGCATGAACTCCTCCGCCCGCGCCATTTCATCCGCATTGTCGGTGTCGGCCAGCAGCGAACAATGGAAATTGCCGTCGCCGACATGGCCGACAATCGGCGACAGCAGGCCGAGGCGAATCAAATCCTCTTCGGTTTCCACCACGCAGTCGGCAAGGCGCGAGATCGGCACGCAGACGTCGGTGGCGACGATGCCGCCGCCGGGGCGCAGACCGCGCACCGCCCAGTAGGCATCGTGCCGCGCCTGCCACAGCCGGGTGCGCTCTTCCGGCCGCGTCGTCCATTCGAACGCGCCACCGCCACACTCACTGGCAACCTCGCCGAACGTCTGCGACTGCGCGGCGACTTCGGCCTCACTGCCGTGGAATTCCAGCAACAGCAGCGGCGTTTCCGGCAGCGACAGCTTGGAATAGGCGTTGCTCGCCCTGACCTGGGCCGCGTTGAGAAGCTCGATGCGAGCCACAGGAATGCCGAGCTGGATCGCCATGATGGTCGCCTTGCAGGCGCCCTCCACGGTCTTGAACGAACACGCCGCCGCCGCGATGGTTTCGGGAATGCCGCGCAGCTTGATGGTCAATTCGCTGATGATGCCGAGCGTGCCTTCGGCGCCGACAAACAGGTGGGTGAGGTCGTAGCCCGCGGAGGATTTCTTGGCGCGGGTGCCGGTGGTGATGATTTCGCCGTCGCCGCGCACCACTTTCAGCGCCAGCACGTTCTCACGCATGGTGCCGTAGCGCACCGCGTTGGTGCCGGACGCGCGGGTCGAGGCCATGCCGCCGAGCGAGGCGTCCGCGCCGGGATCGATCGGAAAAAACACACCCTGGTCGCGCAGATGTTCGTTGAGCGCCTTGCGGGTGACGCCAGGCTGGATCACGCAGTCCAGATCCTCCGGGTGAACCGCGAGGATCTTGTTCATGTCCCGGAGGTCGATGCAGACGCCGCCGGCCGGTGCATTGATCTGGCCCTCGAGCGAGGTGCCGGTGCCGAACGCGATCACCGGGACACCGCGCGGCGCGCAGATCCGCACCACGTCCTGGATGTCGGCGGTGTCCTGGGCCATCACCACCGCATCGGGCGGCTGATTGGTCAGCCAGGTGGTGGTGTGGCCATGCTGCTCGCGCACCGCCTGCGAGGTCACCAGGCGGTTACCGAACCGCGCCGCCAAAGCCTCGATCGCGCTCGCGAGTTTCTGCGGTTCCGGCCGCGGCAGCGCTTTCACACTAGTCATCCCCACGCTCGTATCCTCCTTGCGCGTACACCCCGGCCTGCATCAGCCCGGGCCACGCTGTCGCTTCCAGTTGGTGCGCGCCCCGTCGTGCAGGGCAAGCCCCTGCGCGGATCGGCGCTGTTGCGGGCGACCGTGGCAAAGGATGTATAAGGGGTCAAGCACCAAGCGGTGCCAAAACCGCAGGGCATTTCAAAACAGCAACCGGGGAAAGCATGACTGAACGTCTCGATCCGACCGCCGGCCTCCGTCTCGAGCCGAGACCTTTTGTATGCGCGGTCATACCGATCGAGCCGCACTGGATCGACTACAACGGCCACCTCAACATGGCCTACTACAACGTGCTGTTCGACCGCTCGCTCGACGAGTTCTTCGACATGATCGGCACCGGGCACGACTATCTGAAAACGCGCAACAACTCGACCATGACCGCCGAATGCCATGTGCGCTACCTGCGCGAAGTCCATCTGGGCGACCCGGTCCATGTCCATCTGCTTCTGCTCGCCGCCGACCAGAAGCGGATGCACATCTTCGAGGAACTGCGCCACGCCACCGAAGGCTGGGTCTCGGCGACCTCGGAAATCATCTCACTGCATGTCGACATGGACGTGCGCAAGGTTGCGCCGTATCCGCCGGACATCGCGGCGCGTATCCAGGCGGTGACGAAAGCGCACGCCGCGGTGCCACGCCCCGACGGGATCGGCCGCCGGATCGCGATGCCGGTGAAATAACCACCGGCGCGAAGGCGTCGGCACCCAGTTGGTCAGGCGATCCGGGTCAGTTGCTCCCGCAACACCCCGGGCGTTGCGCAAACATGATGGGCACCGGCCGCTGTCAACTCGTCCTCGCTGCCGTAGCCATAGAGAACACCGATCGCGGTCATCCCATTGTTCCTGGCGCCGACGATGTCGTGGCGGCGATCCCCAATCATGATCGCCTGCAACGGATCGACCTGCGCCGTTTGCACGGCGTAGCCGAGAAGTTCGGATTTGTCGGAGCGCCGGCCGTCCAGCTCGGCGCCGAAGACGCGCTCGAAATAGGGCGCCATGTCAAAATGGTCGATGATGCGTTCGGCATAAACCCAGGGCTTGCTGGTCGCAACGAACAGGCGGTGCCCCGTACCGGAGAGTCCGGACAGGGTGTCGTGGATGCCGCCATAGACCTCGTTCTCGTAGAGGCCGATATCCGCAAACCGCTCCCGATAGAGCGACACAGCCTCTTCCGCGAGGCCGGCGTCGCCCAGGAGAGTCGCAAAACTCGCACGCAGCGGCGGACCGATACACCAGGTCAGTTCGTCTTCCGACGGGACCACCCGATCGAGCTTGCGCAGTGCGTGCTGGATCGACCGGGTGATGCCGGGTTTGGGATCGGTCAGTGTGCCATCGAGGTCGAAAAAAATGACTGTCACGGTGCTTTCACAGGATCGGAGGTGTGAAGCGCACCATAAACCGATCCGGTGATCGCATCCAGTTAACCCGTCGGCACCTGCACCTTGTCAGTGGCGCCTTCAACCGTCGCTTCGAGATGCGCGACAAGCTTGGGATCGAGCCGCAGCCGCTGTGCCAGCCGATCGAGATAACTGCGCTCCATTGGATTATCGATGTCGATGGCGAGCAGCGAGGCGACGTAGATCTCGGCCGCCTCCTCCGGCGAACGCGCGGCCTGCGCCACCGCATCGACGTCCAGCGGCCTGCGCAGTTCGTCCATCACGAACGCCTTGTCTTCGGCGTCGAGGGTCATCTTGTCCATCTGCGCGAAGATGTTGGCCTGTTCCCTGGCATCGATATGGCCATCCGCCTTCGCCGCCGAAACCATCGCACGCAGCAGGGCGCGGCCGAGGGATTGCCGGTCCGCATCGGCAGCGGGATTGAACGGCGTGTTGCTGGGTGGCGGCAGCATCGGCACGGCCCCTTGGACAGCAGCCTGCGGCGCCTGGCCACCCTGCCAGCTGCGATAGGCCTGATACGCGAGCGCACCGACCACCGCCATTCCGCCGAGCGTCAACGCATTGCCGGCAAGCTTGCGGCCGCCCTTCGAGCCGAGCAGCATCGAGGCCAGACCACCGGCCAACGCACCGCCGCCGAAGCCGCCAAGCGTGCTGCCGAGCGCGCCACCTAATCCATTGTTCAGCGCCCCGCCGGCATTGCGGGCGAGATCTCCCCAGGGGGAAGCGCCGGGCGGCTGGCCTTGCGGCGTGCCGCCTGACTGGCCTGCGAGAAACTGATCCAGCAGTCGCTTGGGATCGAACATTCCTTGAGTTCCTTCGTCTATTGACGTCGAACCCTAGATCGATTGCCGCAGCGTCGATCGCAACCAGACGCCGCTGCGGCCGAATGTCATCGCGGCGCTGCGATTTGTCGCGGGGGACGCGTGCCAGGGACGCAACGCGATGGGGCTGCGCGGGCATTCGCTCGGGAAAGCAGAATGTTCCTAACCAGGGTCGTGTCGCGACTCGGCTGCGCCGAGCTGTGTCCTTCTCACGACCTGCATCGCATGATCGCAACGGGCGGTCTTGATCATGGCCGCGGACATCATGTCGACGGTGGCCTGCCGGGCCGGCAGTGTCATCGCAGAGAACCCCTGATCGTTGTCGTCGCGGTCGGTGCCTGGGATCGTGAAACGCGCTGCGGTGAAGCCCGCCGGGACATCAGGAGCAACGATAGTCCCGGCATTGACCGGGGCGGCATCCCTTTTTTCCGGCCGTGCGCTCTCGCTGGCATATCTTAACCGCTCCGCTTGCATCACGCCGGTCCTTGGTCCGTGCGCGACCGAGAAGACAGCCGAGAGCGTCAGCGTGGTGGCGAGCGAAATGACGCGGTTGCGAATGAAGTTTTGCCCAAACAAGGCCATCCGACCTCTCCCGCGCCTTGCGCCTTTTCCAGAGCGGAAACGACGATGATGCGCCTGCACCATGCAGAGACGGTCCGATCAACTCAACTCACATCGGCTTCAGGATTCTAAACTGAAATTCACGTTGATGATTTTGTAGGCAGCGCATTGTGCCGTCCCGCACACAATCGTGATGACCGTGTCACATGCGCGACACGGCACGACGCCGTGCGATCCCGGAAAAGCGCTGCCGCAACACTCGCTCGCCTCTCCACGCGGAGAAGCGGGCGCATCCCGCTCAGTCCTTGATCACACGCACGGCGCCGCGGGCGGCGCTGGTGGCGAGCGCGGCATAAGCCTTCAACGCGGTCGACACCTTGCGGCTGCGCTTGGCCGGCTTCCACGCGCCCGCGCCCTTAGCCTCCATCGCCGCGCGGCGGCGAGCCAGCTCGGCGTCGTCCACCGCAAGACGGATCGAGCGCGAGGGAATATCGATCTCGATCATGTCGCCTTCCTGCACGAGGCCGATCAGGCCGCCCTCGGCGGCTTCCGGCGACACGTGCCCGATCGACAGCCCGGACGATCCGCCGGAAAAACGCCCATCGGTGACGAGGGCGCAGGCCTTGCCGAGGCCTTTCGACTTCAGGTAGCTGGTCGGATACAGCATCTCCTGCATGCCGGGACCACCGCGCGGCCCTTCATAGATGATCGTGACCACGTCACCGGGCTTGATCTTGTTGGTCAGAATTCCCTCGACCGCCGCGTCCTGGCTCTCGAACACCCGCGCCGGCCCGGAGAACTTCAGGATGCTGGCATCGACACCCGCGGTCTTCACGATGCAGCCGTCAACGGCAATGTTGCCGGACAACACCGCAAGGCCGCCGTCCTTCGAGAATGCATGTTCGAAGTCGCGGATGCAGCCGGTAGTGCGGTCGGTATCGACCTCCTCGAACCGACGGCTCTGGCTGAAGGCCGTTTGCGTCGGCACGCCACCGGGCGCCGCCGAGTAGAACGTGCGGACGCTCTCGCTCTGGGTGCGGACGATGTCCCAACGATCCAGCGCAGCCTGCACCGTGGTCGCGTGTACGGTCGACAGATCGTGATGAATGAGACCGGCACGATCGAGCTCGCCCAGGATCGCCATCACGCCGCCGGCGCGATGCACGTCTTCCAGATGCACGTCCGGCACCGAGGGCGCGACCTTGCAGAGCACCGGAACCCGGCGCGACAGCCGGTCGATGTCCGACATGGTGAAGGGCACTTCGCCCTCATGCGCTGCGGCCAGCAGGTGCAGCACGGTGTTGGTCGAACCGCCCATGGCGATATCGAGCGTCATGGCGTTCTCGAACGCCTTGAAGCTGGCAATGTTGCGCGGCAACGCACTGGCGTCGTCCTGCTCGTAGTAGCGGCGCGCGAGATCGACGATCAGATGACCGGCTTCCACGAACAGGCCCTTGCGATCGGCGTGGGTGGCCAGCACCGAGCCGTTGCCCGGCAGCGCCAATCCGAGCGCCTCGGTGAGACAGTTCATCGAATTGGCCGTGAACATGCCCGAGCATGATCCGCAAGTCGGGCAGGCCGAGCGTTCCATGTCGTCGACTTCGGCATCGCTGACCCGGTCGTCGGCGGCAGCCACCATCGCATCGATCAGATCGACCGAGCGGATCTTGCCCTTGACGTTGACCTTACCCGATTCCATCGGTCCGCCGGACACGAACACCACGGGGATGTTGATGCGCATCGCTGCCATCAGCATGCCGGGCGTGATCTTGTCGCAGTTGGAAATGCAGACCATGGCGTCGGCGCAGTGAGCGTTGACCATGTATTCGACGCTGTCGGCGATCAGTTCGCGCGACGGCAGGCTGTAGAGCATGCCGTCATGGCCCATGGCGATGCCGTCATCGACCGCGATGGTGTTGAACTCCTTGGCAACACCGCCCGCTTTCTCGATCTCGCGCGCCACCAGCTGGCCGAGGTCCTTGAGATGGACGTGGCCGGGGACGAACTGCGTGAACGAATTCACCACCGCGATGATCGGCTTGCCGAAATCCTCATTGGTCATGCCGGTCGCGCGCCACAGGCTGCGGGCGCCCGCCATGTTACGGCCATGGGTGGTGGTTCGGGAGCGATAGGTCGGCATAGGATCCTCGGGGTCTTGCCCGGGCTCGGGCCCAAGGCTGCAATCGGCTGATATGGCGAGGGTTTACAGGGAAGTCGGGCGCGATGCGACACTCAATTTCGCCTTTCAGCGATGCCGCACCGCAGCCCCCTTACCGCAGCGCACAATAATGCTGGGCCCGGCCAGTGGCCGGCTCACGTCGTCCGATCCCCTGTCCAGTCGGCTACAGCAGCCGACCCAGCACCGCCGCGGCCACAGCCGCAAGGCACAGGCCGATGACGACCATACGCCACAGCAGTTGCTGACGCGCGGAACGCCGGTCCTGAAACGCCAGCCAGTCGCGAACGAACCCGACCGGGATACCGAAGATGATCGCGGGTTCGTCGGCGTGATGGGTTTCGTGCTCGACAAACATCGACCGCACATTCGCCAGGCCGAGATGCTCGAGCTCGCAATTCCACTGCCAGGCGCGGTTGCCGTTGGTCCAGCGGTTCTCGAAAGGAAGCTTGTGCGATGTCATCGCCAACCTCCTCCAGCCCTGCCCTGCTCTCAACATATGCAGCAGCCGGCGACGCGCCAGTCCCGGCCGCACGCCGGATTGGTCAGTCAGAATCACCCAATGCGCGGCATCGCCGCTTCACGCGACCAGCCGCTGGTGCGGGCAGGCAATCTCCACCACGCAACCCGGTCCGGGCACGATGGTGAGCTGGAAGTCGTGCAGTTTCACGATCGCCGCCACCAGGCTCAGGCCGAGCCCGACGCCCGGGGTGCTCCTGATCTTGTCCGAGCGGTAGAACCGCCGCAGCACGGCCTCGCACTCGCTCTCGCTGATGCCCGGACCGGAATCCTGGATGCGGACGATGCTGGCGCGATCGTCGCTGGTCAGCGCAATCTCCACCTGACCGCCCGCCGGCGTGAATTTCACGGCGTTGTCGACCAGGTTGGCGATGGCTTCGATCAGCAAATCACGATCGCCGTGGACCTCGTGTGGCCTTGCGAACGCGCTGCTTGCCGTCGCCGGCAGATCGGTCTTGAGCGCGATCCGCTTGTCGTCAGCGATCGGCTCGTAGAGATCGGCGACTTCCCGGGCCAGATCGGCCAGCGCCACCCTGCCGAAGCCGGCCGAGCGCCGGCCGTTTTCGATTTCGGTCAGCCGCAGCAAGGCTGTAATGATGGTCAGCGACTGATCGATGCCCGCAATCGCCTTGTCGGCGCTCGCCTGCAGCTCCGGCAACGTGGTCGCATTGGTTCGTCCCCGCTCCAGCGCCAGGCGGGCGCGGGTCAACGGCGTGCGCAGATCGTGGGCGATATCATTGCCGACCCCCGCCAGGGCGCCGATCAGATCCTCCATCTCGTCGAGCATGCCGTTGACGATGCCGGCGAGCTTGGAAAACTGGTGATGTGTATAAGAGACAGGGTCAACGGCGTGCGCAGATCGTGGGCGATATCATTGCCGACCCCCGCCAGGGCGCCGATCAGATCCTCCATCTCGTCGAGCATGCCGTTGACGATGCCGGCGAGCTTGGAAAACTGGTCGCCGTTCTTGTGTTGCGGCAGCCGTTCGCTGAGATCGCCGGCGACAATGCGCTGAACCCGCACGTTGACCTCCTCGACCCGCCTCTCCGCTCGCACGCTGACCAAAGCCCCGGCGACCAGGCAGAGGCACAGGGCCGGCAGCAGACCGAGCGCCAGCGCTTCACCGACCACGCGCGCGAACTCCATCGCCTCATCGACCTGCCGGCCGATCACCAGCACGTCGCCATCGGCCATCCGTCGCGCAATGGCCCGGATGGTCTGGTCTGACCGGCCGGCCTGCGTGATCTTCATGATGCGCGCGCCTTGCGCCATGTCATCGACGGCGAGGCCGCGCGGCAGGTGTTCCAGATTACCGACGATCTTGCTGCCGTCGGCACCGAACAGGCCGGCGAACTGCACGCCGCGGGAGTCCTGCTTGACGTGATCATCGATCGCATCCAGCCGCCGCTGTGGCGACAGCACCGCGATGGCATTGATCTGCATGGTGAGCATCCGGTCGGTCCGGACCGTCAGGTAATCCGACGTCTGCCAGTAGATGAACCCGAACAACGCGATGACGATGGCCGCGAACGCGGCCGCCAGCATCAGAGCCCAGCGGAACGACGTCGAACTCAGGAACTGCGGTCGGATCATCGCCATTCTAGTGTCCCGAATTCGAAGTTCGAACCATTTGCGGCAGCCTCTGTGCGAACTGCGAATTCGACAAGGACACTAGCGTGCTTTTTGAACGCGAAGTTCCTGAAGAACCACCTGCACGATCGGAGGAACTTCGCGTTCAGCACACTAGATCGGGTTGCGAAGAACAAATCCGGCGCCACGCACATTCTGGATCATCGGAGCGTCGTCCGGACCGTCCACCTTGTGGCGCAGGCGGCCCATGTGCACATCGACGAGGTTGGTCGCGGGAACGAATTTGTAGTTCCACACTTCCTCGAGCAGCATCGCGCGGGTCAGCACCTGATCGCAGCGCTGCATCATGTATTCGAGCAGGCGGAATTCGCGCGGCAACAGGTCGATGTCACGCTCGCCGCGCCTGGCGGTGCGCTCGATCAGATCGATTTCAAGCGGTCCGACCCGCAGCATGGTTTCGCGGGTCTCCGCCGGCCGCCGCAGCAACGCCTCGATGCGGGCGATCAGTTCGGCCAGGGCGAACGGTTTGGTGAGATAGTCGTCGCCGCCGGCGCGCAATCCGCGCACACGATCGTCGACAGCGCCAAGCGCGCTCAGCACCAGCACCGGGGTGCGCACCTGCTCCTGTCGCAGGGTCTCGATCACATTGAGCCCATCCATTCCGGGCAGCATCCGGTCCACGATCATGGCATCCGGCCGCGACGACCTCGCCTTCACCAGCCCTTCAAGACCGTCGGGAGCCCATTCCACGGTGAAGCCGCGATCGGCGAGTTCGGCCTTGATCTCCTCCGCCGTTTCGCTGTCGTCCTCGATCAGCAGGACCTTCGCCATTGATTCCCGTCCGGTTTCCATCAACAAGGCCATTCTATCACCTCCGGGCGCGCGATTGATATCCGGGCTTTGCGCCGCGGCCACCACAGGCCGGTGCCCATGCGCCTGCTCAAAATCCGCATGGACAAGCACGGCAGAGCCGTCGAGGATCACCCTAGAATCCGGGTGCCGGCTCCACCATTAAATTGCATGTTAAATTGACGGCCAGTTGCCGGAACGGATCGAAAGACCCGTTCCGGCTGCAATCAGGAGGTCCGCGCCCGCTCGGGCTGCACCTGCACCCGGCTGCCTTCGACCAGATCGACCGACGGATTCAAGATCACCCGGTCACCCGCGCCGACTCCGTCACGCGCCTCGATCTCGGTGCCGAGGTCGCGGGAGATCTCGATCTTGCGCAGATGCGCCATGCCATTTTCGACCACCGCGACCTGCGTCCCCTGCGCATTGAAGATCAGGGCATCGGCCGGAACCGCGAGGCTTGGCGTGGTTCGCTGCAGATGCAGGTCGATGGTGCAGTAGATTCCCGGCGTCAGCACGCCGTCGGGATTGGGAATGTCGATTTCGGTCAGCAGGGTGCGCGATCCCGGCTGCAGCGCATCGGCAATACGTGTCACCTTGCCCGGGAAAGTGCGCCCCGGGATTTCCGGGACATGGACCACCGCACCGATGCCGGGGCGCAGCCCGAACGCCTCATCCTGCGGCACATAGACCTGGGTGCGGATCACATTGCCCTGCATGATGGTGAACATGAACGTGCCGCTGGTGGCATCGGCCTGCACCAGTGTGCCGACATCGATATTGCGCTGGGTAATCACGCCGTCGAACGGTGCGACGACCCGCTGGTAGAGTTTTTGCTGGTGCAGCACCAACAACTGCGCGTCCTGGGCCGCCACATTGGCTTGCGCCACGCCGACCGCCGCCTCATTGGCCTTGAGCGTCTGGACGTCTGTGGTGCCTTGCTGGGCGGTGACCCAGCCCTTGCTGACCAACGGTTCGTCGCGCTGCCAGGTGACGCGGGCGAGTTCGCTGTTGGCCTGGGCCTGTTGCAGCGATGCCTTGAGCTGCACCAGCGTCGCCTCGGCCTGCGAGATCTGATGGTCGAGTTCAGGCGCCACAATCTCGGCAAGCAACTGGCCGGCCTTGACGCGATCGCCGATATCGACCTCGCGCGTGCCGATATAACCGCTGGCGCGCGCGAAGATATTGGCGGCTGCGAACGCCGATGTGGTCGCCGGCAGACTGACGACCGTGTGGCCATCGCTGGCGCGCACCGTCGCGACCCGCACGCTCGGGACGAAATCGCGCCGCTGCTCGGCGGTCGCGGCAACCGCACGGGCCTGCATGTAATGCGACCAGGTGCCGAACAGCACCGCGGCGCCGAAAATCAGCAGCACGCCGATCCCGAGCACGCCTCCCTTGCCACGGCGCCGCCGGCGTCGTGTCGGCGGCAGGCCCTCGATGTCCGGATCGGGCACCGGGATATGCGGCGGGCTGAAAGGTTCGATGGCATTCATGCGAGTTCCTCCTCGAATACGCCGTGCGCCGTCTTGCCGTCATTGCGTTTGCGCAGCACCGCGAACAGATACGGCACCACCAGCAAGGTCGCAGGGGTTGCAAACAAAAGTCCGCCGATCACGGCACGCGCCAGTGCGGCGTTCTGCTCTTCGCCGGCGCCGCCGATCGCCATCGGGATCATGCCGACGATCATCGCACACGCCGTCATCAGCACCGGACGAATGCGGGTGTGGCCGGCGTCGATCGCCGCCTGCAGGGCCGTCTTGCCCGCAAGCTGCTGCTCGCGCGCGAACGTCACCAGCAGGATGGAGTTTGCCGACGCCACGCCCACCGCCATGATCGCCCCCATCAGCGAGGGGACGTTCAGTGTGGTGTTGGTGATGAACAGCATGGTGACGATGCCGCACAGCGCCGCCGGCAAGCCCAGAATGACCACGAAGGGATCGCCGAAATTCTGATAGTTCACCACCATCAGCAGATAAACGAACACAGCCGCGAACAGGAGGCCGATGCCGAGGTTCTTGAAGGCGTCGTTCATGCTCTGGATCTGGCCGATTGTTTGGATGGTGTTTCCCGGCTTCAGTTGCGGCGAGAGGTCCGCGACCACCTTGGCGATGCCCTTGGCCACGCTGCCGAGATCGCGCCCCTGGACGCTGGCATAGACCTCATAGACCGGCTGAATGTTGGCCTGGTTGGCATTGGTCGGCACGCTGTCGCGTTTCAGCGTGGCCACGTTGCCGAGCAGCCCCGGCACGGGAACATCGGCCGCGGAGGCCGAGATCGCCGTCGACACCGGCGTGTTGCGCAGGTCGCTCAGCGAACTGATGCTGCGCTCGGGGGTCTGCACCGCGAGATAATAAGGAATGCCCGAGGCCGGATCGGTCCAGAAATTCGGCGTCACCTGCTCCGACGAACTCAGGCTGACATTGAGATTGGTCGCCACCGTGTTGGCATTGAGCCCGAGTTGTGCGGCGCGGGTCCGGTCGATCGTGGCATAGAAAGCGGGCGCGTTGACCTCCTGCTGCAGGTGAGCATCGACAATGCCCGGGATCGCGGCAATGCGCCGGCGCAGTTCATTCGCCACCCTGAGATTGTTGGTGCGGTCGTATCCCACGGTGCGGACGTCGATCTGCGCCGGCAGGCCGAAATTGAGGATCTGGGTCACGATGTCGGCCGCCTGGAAGTAGAACTGGTCTTCCGGGAAAGCCTCCGGCAGCACCGTGCGCAGCTTGCGCAGGTAGTCCGCGGTCGGCGCGTGGCCCTCCCGAAGCGCCACCAGGATGACGCCGTCATTGACGCCGATGGTCGAGCCATCGGCAAAGGCCAGATTGTAGGACCGCGCCGGCAGCCCGATATTGTCCACGATCAGCTCCCGCTCGCTATCGGGAATGACCTCGCGGATCTTGTTCTCGACCGCCTGGAAGATCTGCTCGGTGGCTTCGATCCGGGTCCCCGCGGGCGCGCGCACATGGAGCTGGATCTGGCCGCCGTCGATCACCGGGAAGAAATCACGCCCGACCAGCGTGGCCATGACGCCGCCAAGCGCCAGCACGAGCACCGCCACGACGGGAATGATGAAGCGGTGACTGACCAGCGAGGTCAGCAGCCGGACATAACCTGTGCGCATATGCTCGAAGCCGCGCTCGAACGCATGATGGGCGCGACCGAACCAGCCTTTCGCCACCTCGGTGTGGCCGTGATGCTCGCCCTTCAGCAGCAGCCCGATCATGATCGGCGTCAGGGTTCGCGACAGGCCGTAGGAGGCGAGCATCGCCAGCACGACGGCGAGCCCGAGCGGCGTGAACAGGTATTTCGCCGGCCCATCCAGGAACACGACCGAGGTGAACACGCAACTGATGGCCAGTGTCGACACCAGTGTCGGGACCGCAATGCCGGCGGCGCCATGCAGCGTCGCCTGCGGCAATGGCTGGCCCTCCTCGGTCAGCAGTCGGTGGGTGTTCTCGATGGTCACGGTGGAGTCGTCCACCAGGATGCCGACCGCAAGCGCAAGGCCGCCCAGCGTCATGGTGTTGAGCGTCTCGCCGAGGAAGTACAGCACCACCAGCGAGGTCAGGATCGCCAGCGGAATCGAGATCATCACCACCAGGGTCGATCGCCATGACCCGAGAAACAGCAGGATCATCAGCGCGGTCAGGCCTGCGGCGATGGCGCCTTCGCGCAACACCCCCGTGATCGACTGCTTGACGAACACCGACTGGTCGAACAGCTCGTTGATGTGCAGGCCGGCTGGCGCGGCCGCGCGCGCCGTGACCAGGGCATTGCGAACCGCGCTGACCACCGTCAACGTCGACGCGTTACCGTTCTTGATCACGCTGAGCAGTACCGAGCGCCGGCCGTTCTCGCGCACGATGTTCTGCTGCACCAGCCACCCGTCATGGACCTGGCCGACATCCCTGACGAATACGGTGGCACCGTTCACCACCTTGATCGGAATGTTGTTGAGATCTTCGATGCTGGTCGGCGTCGCGTTGGTGCGCACGGTGTATTGCGTGTTGTCGATCTTGGCCGTGCCGGACGGCAGCGTCAGATTTTGCGCGCTGACCGCATTCACCACATCCAGCGGCGTCAGGCCTTTCGCCAGCAGTTTGGTCGGATCGATGTCCACCATGATCTGCCGGTATTTGCCGCCGGCCGGGGTCGGCAGCGTGATGCCGGGGATCGGCGCCAATTGCTGGCGCATCCGGTAGATGCCGTAGTCATAGAGCTGCTGCTCGCTGAGATTGTCGGAGCTCAGGCTGATCTGCAGCACCGGCACGCTCGAGGCATTGAACTGCACCACCACCGGCGCCTGGATTCCCGTCGGCATCAGCGCACGAACCGAGTTGGTGGCGGACACGATCTGGGCGATGGCGAGGTCGAGATTGACGTCCGGCTGGAAGTAGATCTTCTGCACCGACAGGCCGTTCAGGGTCTGCGCTTCGATGTTGCGGATGCCGTTGACGTTGGAGCTGATCGAATACTGGCTGTAGGTGGTGACCCGCTGCTCCATCTCCGGTGTGGAGAGGCCGGTGTAGCTCCAGATCACGGTGACCACCGGAATCCGGATCTCCGGAAAGATATCGGTGCGCATCGAGGCGCTGGCGACGACGCCGAGAAACAGGATCAGCGCCGCGACCACGTAGAACGTGTAGGGAAATCGCAACGCAAACCGGACAATGCCCATATCATATCCTCAAGAACGCCAGACCGATGGCAGCCATCACCGTCTTTTCCGAAACGTATTTGCCGACACTGCAAAGCGAGTTGCCGACACACGAGCAGCGATCACGCCGGCGCGAGCCGGCCGTGATGACGATCGTGGTCTCGTGCGTTTCCCCGGATTTCGTCTTGCGCCGATGCGGACATCGAGCCGCGGCGAACATGGAGGGCGTATGCGGCCTTCTCAACTAAAAATCTGTTCAGGATTGCCGCGATCAATTCCAGGTGTGCAAAGCCGCGGCGCCGCCGCGCGAAACCATCAGCAACAAAGATCGACATGCCGGTGTCATCCGGCGCGGGGTTTGATCGACACCCGGCGCGATTTGAACGGGAAATTTTCGAAATGCGATTCGCCGCGATCGCTGACCCGCGCAAGTCGCCGAATTCGCATTGCTGCTGCGCGTTGACCGTCATCACGACCGCTCGCGCAAACGCACCGACTTGTGATGGAGCGCGCGGCTCCCGCTAGCCGGGATCGAGCCGTCCGAACACCGCCACCAGCCCCAGCACGCCGACACCGAGCAGCAACTCCCCGATCGTGCCTGCAATGATGGCCCGCGTCGCGGTGTCGGGATTGGCCTTCATCCGTGGCACCCAGACGTAGCGGTTGATCACGGCAAGGGCGACCATGCAGGCCACCAGCGCGATCTTGGCCAGCAGCAGGCCATGATAAAGTGACGGCGCCAGCCAGTGCGCCGGCGGTCCCGCCACCAGCAGCGCGTTGATCACGCCCGTCGCCAGCACCAGCGCCACCGCGCCATGCCCGGCCGTCGAGAATCCGCGCAACGCGATCGCGCCATCTGCGCGCAGATCGGGCCGGCGCAAGGCCGACAGGCAGGGCAGCAGCGGCACCAGCGATCCCAGCCAAGCCCCGCCGGCGAGCAGATGCGCGATATCGTTGCCGCGGTGGAGGAGATCACGCAGGCCATCGTCCATCACCGCATGGCCGGTGAACGCGAAACTGGCCAGCAGCAAGCCCGCGATCGCAGCCAGACCAAGCCCCGGCCGCGGCGATACGAGCGTCCGCCCGACCAGCAGGACGGCAAGGCTGAAGCGGACGATCAGCATCCGCCCCGACGTCACGTCGCGCAGGATGGTCGATGCGATGCCCGGCCGCATCGCCGCATGCCAGCCGCCAGCCATGGCGGCAATGGCGAGCGGCAGCATGGCCGAACAGGCGACGAGCGCCAGCGCGCCGGCAAGCACGACCGGTCGGCGCAATCGCTGCGCGATCGTTTCCGCCAGCGGCTCCGTTGCAAGAAACCGGATGAAGAGACCGGACCCGAACAGCATCATCGCCGCCGCGAAGGCGACACAGCGGCACACCGCCATGCCGGCCTCGACGCCGCTCAAGGTGCGACCGTGAAGCTGTACGAATCGTGCGTGGCATGGCCGTCCTTCGAGAGAGCGTGCCAGTTCACGGTGTAGGTTCCGACGCCAAGCGGCGCCAGCAGCGGCACGATCAGCGTCTTGCCGTCGCCTTCCTTCAGCGTCGTGTTGCCGATCAGCGCCTCCCCCTGTCCGGCCAGGGTGATGGTGGCGCCGCTCAGCGCCGCTTCCAGCCCCTCGGAAAAGGTCAGTGTCAGCTGGCGTGGCTTGTCATGCACCACGGCATCCGCAGCAGGCTCCGCGGAGACAAGATGGGCGTGGGCCAATGCGGCCCCGGTCGCCGCAAGGCTGATCGCTGCGGCCAGTCCAATCGTCCTGATCATCACGAACCTCTCATGGCGGCGTGCCGCCGGGTCGATGCGCCCGGCTCCCGCACAGGCATTGCGCAGGAGCCGGGCCGCAGCCAATCTACTGCAACTGGACCTGCACCACCGGCCCGATCTTCGTCGCATTGCCCTGCGCAATCACCAGGTAGCGGCGCGGGATCTTGTCCTCGCCCTGCACCACCTGCCGGATCTGCCCCGTGGCATTGACGATCGCCGAGCCCGCGGGATTGGTCATGAAGGCCGCCAGCGGCTCCAATCCGCCTTCGCCATTGGGCTGATGCGCCAGCGCCAGCACATAGGGCTGTTTCGGCGCGAGCCCGGTCACAGAGGCCTGCAACACCTGGATCAGGCCCTGGTCGAACAGCGAGACACTGGTCGGCCCCTCGTCCTTGTGTTCGCCCTTGGCGCCGGCCGTTTTGCCTGCTGCGGCAACCAGCGCGAGATGCGTGGCTTGGCCGGCGACACCAAGCGCCTGCAGGCCCTGCGTGCCATCACCTTCCGGCACGGCATTGGAAACGTAGGCGATGGCTTGCGGGGCCTGGCCCACGGCACTGGTTGCGATCACCTTGTTGGTCAGGGTGTCGATCACGGTCACCGCATCGGCGTTTTCGAGTCCGACATAGACCCGGCTGCCGTCGCCCGACGGCCAAATGCCGTGCGGCAACTTGCCGACCGGAATGGTGGCGACCTCCGAAAAATCATCGGTCCGGAACACCTTGACCTGGTTCAGCCCGCCGATCGTCACATAAGCGAAGGTGCCGTTGGCATTGTGAACGAAATTGACGTGATTGCTGATCGGCCCCGTCTCGAACGACGTCAGAACATTGAACGGCGGCTGCGCGTTGAACACCTGCACGCGGCCGGTGTCCTTCAGCGTGAACCAGACCTGCTTGCCGTCCGGCGTGGCCGCAATGTTCGGGCAGAACGGACTGTCCTGCTTGACGTGACCGACAATCTGGTGATCCGCGACCGTAATCACCACGGTCTCGGGGTTGAACGACGAGCAGACATAGCCGTACTTGCCGTCCGGTGAGAAGATCTGCATCCCGGGACCGGCCGGCACTTTGATCCGGGCTTTCTCCTCGAAGCTTTTGCCGTCGAGCACGGCGACATAATCTTCGCCGCGCACCGTCACCCACACCTCGTTGCCGTCCGGCGTGAAGAACGCCTCGTGCGGCGAACGGCCGACATAGGTGGTGTGCTTGACGGCGTTAGTAGCGGTATCGATGAACGTCACCGAATTGCTGCCGATCGAGACCAACGCGATGGTCTTGTGGTCCGGCGAGAAGCCCATGCCATGAACCAGCACCTGGCCCTTGTACAGCGGGCTGAAGTTGACCGGTTGCGGCTCGCCGAGACGAATGACGCCGAGCAACTTGTTGTCGACGGGATCGGTCACCGAGACGGTGTTGGAGAACTGTTCCGCGGTGTAGACGCGGTCGCGATGGCTGATCGGAATATCCGGATCGGTGGCGGCCGCGGGAGCCTGGCCGGCAAACGCCGGAGCCGAGAGGGCCGTGCCGGCGAGCAACGCCAGCGCGAGCAAAGGACGTTTCATGACGATCTCCCTATGTCACTTTTTCATGTTCATGGAATCGTGGGACATCGCACCGTGGGACATGCCCATGGTGTCGTGCGACATGGACTGCGGCGCCGGCTGCTGAGCGGCGACAGGCGCCTGCTCGACCTGCGTCGGCGATGCCACCGACGGCGGCAGCGGATCACCGACCGCGAGGCGCATGGCGGCGATCTCCTGCTGCTGGGTGACGATGATTTCCTGGGCCAGCCGGCGCAGCTGTTCGTTGTGGCCGTACTTGAGCACGGCTTTCGCCATGTCGATGGCGCCCTGGTGGTGCGGCACCATCATCTCAACGAAATCGTGATCGACATCACCGGTCGGCTTCACGGTCATGTCCGCCATCATCCTGGTCATGGCGGCGTCATTTTCCGACAGAAACGGCGCCTCGGCCGCGAGGGCCGGCTGGCTGGCCACATATTCGACCGGCACGGCGCTGCCGGCGTAGGATTTGGTCATGTGGCCTGCGGCCGTGGCGAGCGAGACGACGGCAAAGCTCATGGTGGTGGCGAGGGAGATTGCGCGTTTGCGAACGAACGTGCGCGGGATCAACGTCATCTGGAGTCCCCTGGATGAAACTGAAGGCTCGCGCACGTTGACGATCGGGAACGCGGTCCTCAATTAAAATCCAGTTTAGGATTCAAAATTCAGATTTAGACTTCCAATCAGGACGCCCCCCGCGCTGCAAAACAGCCCGCGATGACCGTCACAGCCCAATAACGCAAATTGCCTTAAGACCGCTGGACGGTTTCACTTTTTTGTTTCCGCCCCGTGCTCTAAGCTGCGGCCAACACAGGTGAGGAAACGGAGAAACCGTCAATGACAAGAACGTGGACACTGCTTGCTGCCGTCATCGCCGTCTGGTCGGCCTGGTCGCCGGCGAAGGCCGACGACGCTTCGATGGCCGCAGCGCAGGAACTGGTCGACTACACCCTGGGAAAAACCACCGATGACATGATTTCCAAGATGGAGACGGCGATCTGGTCGAACCTGGAGACCGCGTTTCCCCGAACCACCGATGCCGCCACAATTGCCGAAATGCACACCGAATTCGACACCATCGTCCGCAAATACGTCGCGCAAGCCATGAAGATCGCGCCGACCATCTATTCGCAACACTTCACGACGGACGAGTTGAAGGGCCTGCTCGCATTCTACAAGACGCCGCTGGGCGACAAGATGCTCGCCGAGATGCCGAAGGTGATGGGTGATTTCACCACCACCGCCATGGTGCCGATGATGGCGCCGATGCAAAGCGAGATCAAAGCCAGTCTGGAAACCATCATGCGCAAGCAGGGAACGACGAAATAGCTGGGCGATCCGAGGAGTCCGATACGCTAATTGACCGGATGCTTGCGCGGGAAGCTGGTGCGACCGCGCACAAGGCCGACCACCGCTGAAATCAGAAACAGCACGATCGCGACGAAAAAGATGATCTTGGCGAGTTCGATCGAGGCGCCGGCGACTCCGGTGAAGCCCAGCACACCGGCGATCAATGCGATGATGATAAGCGTGACAATCCAGCCCAACATGGTCGTGAGTCCTTGGAAACTGCGTCCTGGGACAGAGGAGACGTCCTCTGTCCTTCGCGGAGCCAATGGCCGGGGAACCTCAAAGTTCCGGCCGGCAGGCCGCTGAAAAACGCGTGAACGGCCCGGAAATCCGGAACCAATCGGAGGGATGACCAGCCGCCGATTTGATCCGGGAAAACGGTGGCAAAATCACGCAAAAGCTGTCCCAAACCTCGTATGATGCCTATATGAGGGCTCTCCTTCAGGGATGACGCCTGTATACCGCACGGTTGCGGGGTGGCATCTTGGCCCCTAGACGATTCGCATGACTGACCCGATCAAGCTGAGCTCTTTTGACGTGCCCGCACACCAGCCCGCCGCTGGCGGCATTGCCGCGCGTGCGCGCGCTGCGGCCGGGCCTCAGTATCTCGCCGTGCTCAATCCGGAGCAGCGCGAGGCGGTCGAGACGCTGGACGGCCCGGTGCTGGTGCTGGCTGGCGCAGGCACCGGCAAAACCCGGGTGCTGACCTCGCGCATCGCCCATATCCTCACCCTCGGCCGCGCCCGCCCCGGCGAAATTCTCTCCGTCACCTTCACCAACAAGGCGGCGCGCGAGATGAAACACCGCCTCGGCCAGATGCTGGGTCAAGCGGTCGAAGGCATGCCGTGGCTTGGCACCTTCCATTCCATCGGCGGCCGCATCCTGCGCGTGCATGCCGAACTGGTCGGGCTGAAGTCGAATTTCACCGTGCTGGATGTCGACGACCAGGTGCGTCTGCTCAAGCAGCTGCTGCAGGCCGAGAACATCGACGAGAAGCGCTGGCCGGCGCGGATGCTGGCCGGGCTGATCGACGGCTGGAAGAACCGCGGGCTGACGCCCTCGCAGGTGCCCTCCGGCGAAGCCGCCGTGTTCGCCAACGGCAAGGGCGGCAAGCTCTATGCAAGCTATCAGGAGCGGCTGAAGGTTCTCAACGCCGCCGACTTCGGCGACCTGCTGCTGGAAAACATCCGGCTGTTCCGCGAGCATCCCGATGTGCTGCGGCAATACCAGAACCGCTTCAAGTTCATCCTGGTCGACGAATATCAGGACACCAACGTCGCGCAGTATCTCTGGCTGCGGCTGCTGTCGCAGTCCACCACGCCGCCGAACCAGGCSYTGCCGGGCGCGACCGAGACCGAACAMCCGCTGTTGACGGATGGRGCCCGGCCGGCGSCGCAGGCCACACCTCGAAACATCTGCTGCGTCGGCGACGACGACCAGTCGATCTATGGCTGGCGCGGCGCCGAGGTCGACAACATCCTGCGCTTCGACCACGACTTTCCCGGCGCCAAGGTCATCCGGCTGGAGCGCAACTACCGMTCCACCGGCCATATCCTGGCCGCCGCCTCGCACCTGATCGCCCACAACGAAGGCCGGCTCGGCAAGACACTGCGCACCGAGGACGAGGACGGCGAGAAGGTCACTGTCACCGGCGCGTGGGATTCCGAGGAGGAAGCCCGCGGCATCGGCGAGGAGATCGAGAATCTGCAGCGCAAGCAGCATAAGCTGAACGAGATCGCCATCCTGGTGCGCGCCTCGTTCCAGATGCGCGAGTTCGAAGACCGTTTCGTCACCCTCGGCCTGCCCTACCGGGTGATCGGCGGACCGCGATTCTACGAGCGCGCCGAAATCCGCGATGCGCTGGCCTATCTGCGCGTCATCAGTTCGCCGGCCGACGACCTCGCCTTCGAGCGCATCGTCAACGTGCCCAAGCGCGGGCTCGGCGACGCCACCGTGCAGATGCTGCACGACCACGCCCGCAAGCGCCGCATTCCGCTCACCGAAGCCGCCCGCGCCGTGATCGAGACAGACGAGTTGAAGCCGAAGGCGCGCAGCTCGCTGCGCGCGGTGATCACCAATTTCGACCGCTGGCGCGCGCAAAGCGAAGTGGTGCCGCATACCGAATTGGCCGAGATCGTGCTCGACGAGAGCGGCTACACCGAGATGTGGCAGAAGGACCGTTCTGCGGATGCCGCGGGACGGCTGGAGAACCTCAAGGAGCTGGTGCGCTCGATGGAGGAGTTCGAGAACCTGCAGGGGTTCCTCGAACACATTTCACTGGTGATGGACCGCGACGGCGGCCCGGAGGAAGACGCGGTGTCGATCATGACGCTGCACTCCGCCAAGGGGTTGGAATTCGACACGGTGTTCCTGCCCGGCTGGGAAGAAGGCCTGTTTCCACACCAGCGCGCGCTCGACGAGCAGGGTCGCGCCGGGCTCGAGGAAGAGCGCCGGCTGGCCCACGTCGGCATCACCCGCGCCCGCCGCCGCGCCAAGCTTTATTTCGCCACCAACCGCCGCATCCACGGCTCATGGTCAACCACCGTTCCCTCGCGCTTTCTCGATGAGCTGCCGGCGCACAATGTCGAGATCACCGAGAGCAAGGGTGGTGGCGGCTGGGGCGGCGCAAGCGGCTACGGCGCCTCGCGTTTCGACGACATGTCGGCGTTCGGCTCGACCTACACCACGCCGGGCTGGCAGCGCGCGCAGCAGCGCAAGGGCAGCGGCAGCAAGGGCGGCGGCTTCTCGGAAACCGGCGGTGGTTACAGTGCCGGTGGCGGTGACTTCGGATCCTGGCGCAACAAGCGCGGCGGGATGACCATCGAGGGCGAACTCATCGCCAAATCCACCGGCGCGGAGTCCGAATTCTCGACCGGCGACCGCGTGTTCCACCAGAAGTTCGGCTATGGCGAAGTCACCCAGGTCGACGGCAACAAGCTCACCATCGCGTTCGAGAAGGCCGGCGAGAAGCGCGTCGTCGACAGCTTCGTGCAGCGGGCGTGACCAGCGCGGAGAACCCCCGTGGAAGGGCCTGCTGACAGTGCCTCGTGGCGATCCTTTCGCATCGCTCTCAGTTACACCGACGCGGACTTGACGGCTTATCAGCAGGTCATCGCAGCAAGACAGGCGCAATCCGGCAGGCGTTTCAGCACTCATTTAAGCACCTGGGGCACCATCGGCACTGGCTTTGCTGCGGGATTGATCGGCGCTTGGCTCGCGAGCGAGGCCGGGATCGTTCGCAACCATGATGGAGGGCTGCTGGCTGCCCTCATCTTCGCCGGATTTTGGCTTGGCGTCTGGAGCCCTTCCATCTGGTCGGGACGCCGCGCCGTTCAATTGGAAAGAGCGCGCCGGGATGCCCTGCGACTGCGATGGAAAGATGCCGTCCTGTTTGTGAGCCCGAGGGGTATTGCCACACGCCTTCCCGCCGCGCGCGGCTTCTACGCCCGCGCGGCCATCAAGACTGCAAGCAGAGAGAAGGGACTGGTGTTGCTGTGGACGGAACCGGATGTCGCCGCCATCGCCATTCCGGTAGGGCTGCTGCACCCGGCCCAGCAGGACATGCTTCTGTCGTTTGGGCGCGAGACGAGCGGATCGACACTTTCGTCCTGAAGGGCCTCATCGGTAGGCCGAACGCTCAGCCCAGTAAATCGCGAATCAGGCGTTCTCCTGCCGCATCAGCCGCATGGCGTAGCTGTAACGATCCGCCGGATGAACGCTGAGGGACACTTCGGCCATATCGCCGGGGCTCAAGATATACTGGCGGCGGATTTCCAGCGCGTGGTCGCCCGCCGCCGCCTTCAGCGGGCCGGCGAGACGTTCGGAAATCCCGACCGCCTTGATGTCCTGCCGGATCTCGCTGATCCGGCGGCCTGAAATGTTTTCCACCAGGGTGCTGAAGATCGCGCGATGGCTGTCCATGCGCGCCCTCACCTCGTCGGCGAACACTGCATCGATGTAGACGTCGGTCCAGCAGATCGGGGTTTGCGAGACATCGCCGGGCGACAGGCGCAGGCTCGAGATGCGCAGCCAGCGCCGGCCCGGGCGGCATCCAAGCCGCACAGCCAGGTCGTCATCGGCCACGATCTCTGCGACGGCCTGAACATGGCGCTCGGTCTCGACACCGAACTGCTGCACAGCTTCAACCGATCCCAGCGCCTGGGTGTAACCCGCGGCGCTGCGCGAGGGCGCGGCGGCCTCGACCCGCGTGCCGGCACTCTTTTTGCGGCTGACCAGGCCAGACGCCTGCAACTCGCGCATCGCCGCACGCACCGTGGAACGGCTGACCGCGAATTGCTCGGCCAGCTCGAACTCGTTCGGCAGCACCGAGCCGACCGGATGGCGGCCGTCGGCGATGGCTTCAGTCAGCGCACGGGCGACATAGGCGTAACGCGTTTCCACCCGTCTTTTCCTCTGGTTACGGCTCGATGGAAGCCCGACCGACGGATTCGTCAAGGAAGTATATTGACTCTCTCATTATGTTCCTACAATAATCTATGTACGTACATAATTTCAACGGGAGACGATCCATGGGCAGCACGGTGTTCGATTCCGTCCTGTTCCGCGACATGTTCGGCACGGCCGAGATGCGCGCGGTGTTCAGCGATGAAGCCCTGGTCGGGCGCTATCTCGAGGTGGAAGCGGCGCTGGCCCGGGCCCAGGCCCGCTGCGGCGTGGTGCCGAAGGAGGCCGCCACCGCGATCGACGCCGCATCCCGCGCGATCGTCATCGACTTCGACAAACTGCGACACGAGACCGAGATCGTCGGCTACCCGATCCTCCCGCTGGTGCATCAGCTCGCCGCGGCGGCCGGCGATGCCGGGCGCTACGTGCATTGGGGCGCCACCACCCAGGACATCATGGACACGGCGAACGTGCTGCAGATCCGCGCCGCGCTGACCATCGTCGCCCGCGATCTGCGCGATCTGCGAACTATCCTGGCTGACCTCGCCCACAAATATCGCGATACGCCGATGGCAGGACGCACCCATCTGCAGCAGGCGCTGCCGGTGACCTTCGGCTACAAGGCCGCGGTCTGGCTGTCGTCGATCGACCGTCACATCGAGCGCGTCGACCAGGCGCTGCCGCGAATCCTTTTCGGCGAATTCGCCGGCGCTGCTGGCACCCTGGCCTCGATTGGTGACGGCGGCCTCGCCATGCAGAAGCTGTTCTGCGACGAGCTCGGCCTGCACCAGCCGGCGATCACCTGGCATGTCGCCCGCGACGGCATCGCGGAAGCCGTGACGTTGCTGGGCCTCATCACCGGCACCCTCGGCAAGATCGCCACCGACGTGATGATGATGTCTGCCAGCGAGTTCGGTGAAGTGTCCGAGCCGTTCGTGCCGGGGCGCGGCGCCTCCTCGACCATGCCGCAGAAGCGCAACCCGATTTCCAGCGAACTGATGCTCGCCGCCGCCAAGGCGGTGCGCCAGCATGTCGCCGCCATGCTGGACGGCATGATCCACGATTTCGAGCGCGCCACCGGCCCCTGGCACCTGGAGTGGGTGTCGCTGCCGGAAAGTTTTCTGCTGACCGCGTCGTCGCTGGCCAACGCGAAATTCATGCTGACCGGCCTCGTGGTGCACGACCAGCGCATGCGCGACAACCTCGATCTCACCCGTGGCCTGATCGTCGCGGAAGCGGTGATGATGGCGGCGGCGCCGAAGCTCGGCCGCCAGCACGCCCATGACGTGGTCTACGACGCCTGCCGCAAGGCGATCGAAGGCGGCGGCACCCTCGCCGGCATCCTGGCTGGTGTGCCCGAGATCGTCGACGCGCTCGGCGGTGTCGCCGCCATCCGCCATCACTGCGATCCCGCGAACTATCTCGGTCTGTGCGGGCCGATGGTCGATCGCGCGCTGCAGATATCCGCAGGCAAATCCAGCGCGGCCTGACCGGCCGCGACCTCCATCACAAGGCGCCCGAGAGCGCCGTCAGCAACATCCAAGACACGGGAGATCACCATGGCCATCGCGGCAACGACACAASGCRACCTYAAWGGCACCSTCGCCCCCGGCGATATCAAGACAAGGAAAAAATCCCTSTGGGGCAACCTCGGCTTCCAGGTCGCGGTGAGCATGGTRCTCGGCATCGCCGTGGGCCTGATCTGGCCGGASTTCGCCGCGTCGCTGAAAATCCTGGGCGATCTGTTCCTGCGCCTGATCAAGACCGCRGTGGCGCCGCTGGTGTTCCTGACCGTGGCCGTGGGCATCGCCGCGGCCGGCGACATCAAGCGCGTCGGCAAGGTCGGCCTGATCGCGATGCTCTATTTCGARATCGTCTCGACCATCGCGCTSGCRCTCGGRYTGCTGTTCGGCAACCTGGTCGGCGTYGGCAAGAATCTCGRCCAYCTCACSGCATCGGCSACCGCGGTCAAGGGCGCCGAGGCCGCCGCMAAGGCGGCRTCGACCTCCCACACCACRTTCGACCAGTTCCTGCTCAATGTSTTTCCSGACAATTTCATCGGCGCCTTCGCCCGGGGYGAAYTGCTGCAGGTGCTGGTGATCGCRCTGATCTTCGGCTTCGGCCTGATGGCGCTGAGCCCRGAGAAACGGGCGCCGATCGAGTCCGGACTCAAYACCATCTCGACCGCGTTCTTCGAATTCATCCACATCATCATGCGGCTGGCGCCGATCGGCACCTTCGGCGCGGTRGCCTATGCGGTCGGCGCCAACGGCACCGCGGTGCTGATYTCGCTGGCGTACTTCGTGCTGACCTTCTATGCGCTGATCGTCCTGTTCATCGTGATCGTGCTCGGCGCGGTGTGCGCATTGTTCCGGATCAACCTGTTCCATCTGCTGCGCTATATCCGCGACGAAATCATCATCATGCTCGGCACCGCGTCGTCCGAGAGCGTGCTGCCGCGGCTGCTGGAAAAGCTGCCGGCCTATGGCGCCTCGAAACAGGCCGTGGGCCTGGTGCTGCCGACCGGGTATGCCTTCAACCTCGACGGCACCTCGCTGTTCATGTCGATGGGCGTGATCTTCCTGGCCAATGCCTACGGCGTGCCGTTGAGCTGGCAGCAGGAGCTCGGCATCCTCGCCATCATGCTGTTGACCTCGAAGGGCGCGGCAACCGTGTCCGGCGGCTCCTTCGTGGTGTTCGCCGCCACCGTGACCGCGTCGGGAATCCTGCCTGTCGAGGGCCTGGCTCTGATCTTCGGCGTCTATCGTTTCCTGTCGATCGCGCTCGCCACCTGCAATGTCATCGGCAACACGGTCGCCACCGTGGTGGTCGCGAAGCTGGCCGGCGAATTCGACGAGACCGCGCGCAGCCGCCTGGATGCTGCCGAGACGATGACTTGAGATGGCCATGTCGTCCCCGCGCATCGAGCATGACGCCTTCGGCCCGGTCGAGATTCCGGCCGATCGCTACTGGGGCGCGCAGACCCAGCGCGCGCTCGCCGTATTCGAAATCGGCGAAGAGCGCTTTCCGGCCTGCCTGATCCACGCGTTCGGCCTGCAGAAAATCGCGGCCTCCCGCGCCAATCGCCGGCTCAGCACGCTCGACGCCCACCTTGCCGAAGCAATCGAGACCGCGGCGACCGAGGTGCGCGCGGGGCGCTTCGACGATCACTTCCCGCTGACGATCTGGCAGACCGGCTCCGGCACCCAGACCAACATGAACACCAATGAAGTGATCGCCAACCGCGCCAATGAAATCCTGGGGCAGCCGCTCGGCACCAAGGCGCCGGTGCATCCCAACGATCATGTCAACCGGTCGCAATCCTCCAACGACAGCTTTCCGACGGTGATGCATATCGCCACCGCACTGGAGCTGCGCGACCACCTGCTGCCGGCATTGGCCGGCTTGCAGAGCGAGCTGGCGGCGAAGGCAGACGCCTTTACAGAAATCCTCAAGATCGGGCGAACCCATTTGATGGATGCGGTGCCCATGACCATGGGCCAAGGTTTCGATGCCTTCGCCCGCCAGATCGAGAACGCCATCGCGCGGATCGAAACGACGTTGCCGCGGCTCTGTTTGCTGCCGCAGGGCGGCACCGCGGTGGGTACCGGCCTCAACGCGCCGGCCGGATTCGACGCGGCGTTTTGCGAGGAAGCCAGCGCACTCAGCGGAATGGCGTTCTCGCCCAATCCGAGCAAGTTCGAAGGCATGGCGGCGCATGACGCGCTGGTCGAGGTGTCCGGTGCGCTCAATGGCCTCGCGGTCTCCTTGCTCAAGATCGCCAACGACATCCGCCTGCTCGGCTCCGGCCCGCGGTGCGGCCTCGGCGAACTCCTCATCCCCCATGACGGGCTGACCTCCTCGATCATGCCTGGCAAGCGCAACCCGACCATCGCCGAAGTGGTGGCGCAGGCGGCATTTCAGGTGATCGGCAACCACGCCACGGTGACGGCGGCCGCGGCCTCCGGCAGTTTCGAGCTCAATGTCGCCAAGCCCGTGCTGATCTACAATGTGCTGCAGTCGATCCGGGTGCTTGCCGACAGCGCCCGCGTCTTCGCAACCCGACTGGTGCGCGACCTCGAGGTCGATCGCGAACGCTTGGCCGCTAACGTGGCGAATGCGCTGTTGCTCGCTACAGCGCTCAACCCGGTGCTGGGCTATGACAAGGTGGCGCAGATCACAGCCAAGGCGGTGACCGACGGCACCACCCCGCGCGCCGCCGCAGTGGCCCTCGGCTTCCTGACCGGCGCGCAGTACGACCAACACGTCGATCCCCTGCGGATGATCCACCCGGACTGAGCTCGATCGGCGCCGGCGCGATTACTCGCACAGGCTATGCAGAGCCTGCCAGATGTGTATAAGAGACAGAGTGGCCCTCGGCTTCCTGACCGGCGCGCAGTACGACCAACACGTCGATCCCCTGCGGATGATCCACCCGGACTGAGCTCGATCGGCGCCGGCGCGATTACTCGCACAGGCTATGCAGAGCCTGCCTGCTCCTCGAGCCCGGCCCATTTCGGATCGGTCGTGAAGTCGACGGTCAGCCAGCGCTGATCCGGCGTCTCGCCCAGCTCATCGGAAATTTCCTGACGGATGCGATCGAGATCCTGCACGCCACTGATCCGGAAATCCGGCGGCACAACGATATTCGCCTCGATGAATTGTGCGCGGCCGAACTTCAGCACATGGGTCTTGCAGGCCAGAAAACCATGGCGGCTGACCACCGCGCCGACGGCAGCCCGCACGCGGGCATCCAGTTCAGCAGGGGCAACCTGGAAAATCTCCTTGATGGCGCGCCAGATGGTGGTGAGCGGCAACGGCACGACGCAAGCCGTGATCACCATGAGAACCACCGGATCGATATAAGGCAGCACGGATGCATGCCGGCCGCCGTCCAGATAAAGACCGATGCCGAAGCTCGCCAGCAACCCAAAACTCAGAATGCCCCCGATCAGAAAGGCGCGGGCATCCAGCCGCAACAGCTCCGAATTCAGACGCGCGGCCTGCCTGCGGACATAGAGCGCCATCAGCAGGCTGATCACGCCCGAGAGTGCGGCGTAGATCGCGCCCGGGCCGAACGCAATGGCGTGGCCGCCCAGCGTGAGGCTCGCCGCCGCACTCAGAAAGCCGTAGATACACGACGCCGCGAGCACAGTGGCGCTCAGCGCCGTAACCATCGGTTCGAGGTGCCAGAAGCCATATTGGAATTGCCGGGTGTCGCCCCGGGCCACCAGCCGTGACACCAGCAGAGCAACCGCCGTCATGGCGACGTCGATCAGCGAGTAGAAGCTGTCGAAAATGATGGACTGCGAGGCGATCAGGACGCCGAAGACCACGCCAATCGCGCCGAGACCGAGCGTGACCGCTATCGACAATTGGAGAAAGCGTTGTTCCTCGCGCGTGTCCATGTCGACCTGTCGCCGCCTGCCTTGCGCTCGCAGCAAGGCTAGACGATACGCCCGACCACCTCAAGCCGCCGCGCGGCGCTCCCACGATCCGCACATTCTCACACACGCGCAAGCCCAAGACCGTGGCGCACGGGCAGTGGCGCACAGCCCGGCAAAACAAATCCGCCGCGCAAAGCGCGGCGGACAGGTCGTCGATCGTCTTGTTTGATCAGTAGCGATGATGCCGCCGATAGTGACGATGGCGATAGCCGCGGCGATCAGGAATGCCGAGCACGCCCTTGACGCCTCCGACCACACCGCCGACGCCGGCGCCGACCGCGCCGCCAACCACGCCACCCACCGGCCCGGCTACGCGATTACCGCGGCGAGACCCCTCCTCGGCTCCGCCGACGATCCCCTGCGCGTGCGCGAAGTGCGGAATCGCGAGCAACGCGAGCGCCGACAGCGCGGCGATCGCATGCAGCCTGAACAACGATGGTTTGCCGACGGCAATCGCATTCGCCTGCCGCCCTGTGTCCCTCTTCATTCCAAGTTCTCCTCATCATCCGAATGCCTCACCAACGCCGCAGGGAACCAAAAGTTGCGCCGTGATCTGACGAAAGCGTGAAGGACAGTCCCTGCGCCCCGGTCGGTATTTTTCCGTAGCCGCTGGGCCAGCTCCCACGGCCTTTGACGGCTTTCCGCCGCGACGAACGGACTTTTATGAACAAAAGACCGGTTTGGTTATGAATGAACCTTAACGTGAACGTGCGCAAACGCGCTGGAACAAAATCCCGACTTTATGCTTTAATACCGTTGGGCAGTGGAGGCAGGCAGGCTCGACATACGAGCCGCCAAGGCCTTGGAGGCCAGAGTATGAGTACGCATCACGTCATGAAGTCGTCTGTTGTTCGCCATCTTTTATCCCTCGCCGTCGCCGGTTCGGCCTTCATTTTCGCGGCGGGTGCGGCACAGGCCGCGGTCCAGATCACCATCGACAAGAACAACCAGCAGATGACCGTCGCTGTCGACGGCGTCGAGCGCTACACGTGGCCGGTCTCAAGCGGCGTGCCCTCACACGAGACGCCGAACGGCACCTTCCGTGCCTTCCGCATGGAAGCGGACCACTACTCGAAGGAGTGGGACGACGCACCGATGCCGCATTCGATCTTCTTCACCAAGGTCGGCCACGCCATCCATGGCACCGACTCGGTGGGGAGGCTCGGTTCGCCCGCATCCCACGGCTGCGTGCGGCTGTCGCGTGAAAACGCCTCGACGCTGTACGCGCTTGTCGAGAAGGAGGGCGTGCTGAACACCACCGTCACCCTCACCGGCTCGGCCGAGGCCGCGCTCGAGCGCACCCCACGAAGCAGGACCAACGTCGCACGCCGTAGCAACTCCGTGGGAGATCCGGTCCAGCTCGCCCCGCGCGATGCCCAGGCTTCGGATGATTCCGGCCAAGTGTATGTCGATCAGTATGGCCGCCCGGTCACGGTCGGCCGCGCCGGCGGTTATGTCACCGACCCGTATGGCCGTCGCGTCTATCAGCGGCAGCAATACGATCAGCGCGGCCAATACGATCAACGTGGCTACGGCTACAACGAAGCCGACGCCTACTCTCAGCAGTATTACGGGCGCCCCTACCAGCCGCGCAACCAGTTCTTCAATTACAACCAGTACTGACGCGCGGACCGTCGACACGGTCTGATCGGACAAGCTTCGTTTAAAAATGGCCGGATCGGGCGCAAGCCGATCCGGCCATTCTTGTTTCAAGCCGGCCTCATCGCCACCCATAACAAAACCATGACATGCATGGCGGCTCCGCCGGGGTTCGATATGGCCCGATATTGACGAAACATCCCGAAATATGCGCTTTAGTCGCGTTCCCATGACACGGGCTGAAGACACGGGACCACATGCTTTTCGTCACCAGAGAATTTTTCCTCGGGTTTCTCCCGATCGTGCTGGCCGCGTTTCATTTCTCGCTCGCTCTCGGGCTGAGAAAGTTGCTGCTGCCGATCCTGCTGATCGGCTCGGTGGTGTTCTATGCCTGGGGCAATCCGTCCGAGACACCGATCCTGGCGGTCTCGATCCTGGTCAACTACCTGACCGGGCGGGCACTGGTCGATCTCAATCTCCCCGCGCCACGCCGCAAGGCGGTGTTCATCCTCGCTTTGGTGTTCAATCTCGGGCTGCTCGCCTTCTTCAAATACACCAACTTCGCGCTGGACAATCTGGCCGCGCTGTTCGACCTCGCGCCACGCCACATCAACATCGCCCTGCCGATCGGCATCTCCTTCTACACCTTCACCCAGATCGCCTTCCTGACTGACATCTACCGCAACGGCGAGCGCCAGCGCGACCTCGCGAGCTACAGCCTGTTCGTCACGTATTTTCCCCATCTGGTGGCGGGACCGATCATCCATTGGCGCGAAGTGATGCCGCAATTCCGGATGCTGGGGCGCAAAGAGGGGCTGTCGTTCGCCTCACCCGCCTATTCCGCGTTCCTGATCGAAGGCATCTGCCTGTTCTCCATCGGCCTGATCAAGAAGCTGCTGATCGCCGACCAGCTCAGCGTGTTCGTCAATCTCGGCTACNCGTTCCTGATCGAAGGCATCTGCCTGTTCTCCATCGGCCTGATCAAGAAGCTGCTGATCGCCGACCAGCTCAGCGTGTTCGTCAATCTCGGCTACAAGGCCGTGCCGTCGCTCGGYTTCACCGAYGCCTGGCTGCTCAGCCTCGCYTACACYTTCCAGCTYTATTTCGATTTTTCMGGTTAYGCCGACATGGCSGTSGGCATCTCGCTGCTGTTCGGCATCCGCATTCCCTACAAYTTCAATTCRCCCTACATCGCSGTCTCGATCCAGGACTTCTGGCGCCGCTGGCACATGACGCTGTCGCGCTGGCTGCGCGACTATCTCTACATCCCGCTCGGCGGCAATCGCGGATCGTCGGCGATGATCTACCGCAACCTGTTCCTGACCTTCCTGCTCGGCGGCCTGTGGCACGGCGCGGCCTGGACCTTCATCGTCTGGGGTGCGCTGCATGGGCTGGGCTGCTGCGTGCACCGCTGGTGGTCCACGGCGGGTTATCGCATGCCGAAGCCCGCCGGCATCATCGTGACCTTCCTGTTCGTCAACATGACCTGGGTCTACTTCCGCGCCCCGGATCTCGCCACCGCCAACACGCTCTTGCTGGCGATGGCGAAGCCGCAGTTCACAGCGCCTGCGCTGCTGTTCGCGGTGCCGCCGTTGCTGGCGGTCAGCGCGCTGATCGTCTGGTTGTGTCCGAACAGCCAGACCATCGCGTCGGCGGACTGGCGCGGGCGGCTGGCGCTGTCGGGCGTCCTCGCCGGAATGGCTGCGATCGTCGCCATGGTCGCAACCAACACATCGATTTCCTCTCCCTTCATCTATTATAATTTCTGACGTGACAAAGCTCATCTCATTCCTGCTGTTCGCCGCCGCCGGTGCCGCGCTGTGCGCCTTCGCGGCGCTATTGTCCTACGACTTCTTCACCACCCGCAACCGCACCATCCCCTACTCTTATCCGCAGTTCCTGCTGGAGGGCATCGCCGCGCCCCGCATCGTGGTCGACGCCGGATCGAGCTCGATGTTCGGCATCGAACCCGGCCTGATCGAACAGGCCTTCCGCACGCCGACCATCGATGTCGCCGACAATGGCAGCATCCCGCTCGACATGAAGATCTACCGGATGCTGCGCTACGCCCGCGCGGGCGACATCCTGATCGTGCCGCTGGAGTGGGTGTATTACACCCGCGACGCCGTGCCCCTCGACTTCATCGACAAGACGCCCGACGAATACGCCGCCTATTACGGCAGCCTGCCGTTTGCGCAACGGCTGTATTTCGCCGTGCGCCACGTTTCGCTGCACAATCTGTCCGACGCCGGCCGGCTCTATCTGCGCAAGGATCTGGTTCGCGGACACTATCGCCGGATCCGGGACGAGATGTCGAAGTGGCCGCTGGGCGACCGCAAGGACGACGGACGGCGACGCTCCTCGGTGACCGACATCAACTGCGCCGACTACATCGCCGCAGCCGGCGAGATCCCGCCGATCGTGCCGTGGGCCGCGAAACAGCTCGCCGAGCTTCAGACCAAGCGCAACATCCGCATCTACCTGACCTGGCCGGCCGTCGCCGGATCGGACTGCTACGCCATGACCAACGACCGGCTGCCGCTCGCCGATCAGGTGCGCGCCATCTTTGAGCGCAACGGCATCACCGTGGTCGGCGAACCCGCGGATTCATACTTCACTCCGGAGCACATGCTGGACACCTATTACCACGTCGACAGCAGCGCCGCGCGCGTGCGCACGCAGCGGCTGATCACGCGCCTGAAGGATGCGGGGTTGAAGCCGGATGAGGGCAGCAAGGCGACGACGATTGAGTTGGCCCAGGACGCGTTGCGCAAGCTGGAGGCGTCGATGAAGCCGGAGGATGTCGTGTGGCCGTGAGCTTCTCGCGATGTCCAGTTGTTCGTCGAAGCGGCGGCACGCGGCGCCATACGTCCATTGTTGGCCAAGGCACCTCGCCGTTCTCAGCCGTCATGCCCGCACTTGGTGCGGGCATCCACGTCTTAACAGCGGCGCAGCAAAGGAAGTCGTGGATACCCGGCCCAAGGGCCGGGCATGACGGCTGAGGCCAGCGAAACGTTGTGCCTCTTGGACGTAGCAGGTCGACTTCACCAAGCCGGCTTACACCGCCGCCCTTACGACCCGCCCGCCAAACTCTTCACCAGCCGATACAGATATTCGTCGCCCTGGAAGAACGATTTCACCAGCACGCGCTCGTCGCGGCCATGGGCGCGGACATCGTTGATGTCGCCGGCGAGGCCGGAGTGGCCGTAGGTCGGAATGCCGGCGTTGCGCAGGTAGCTGCCGTCGGTGGCGCCGGAGCTCATCACCGGCGTGATCACCGCGCCGGGCCAGAACTCGCCTGACAGCTTCTCGATCGCCGCCACGATGTCCTTGTTCAGCGGCGACGGCGGGCTCACGACCGGCTGGCCGATCTGCGTGACGGCGATCTGGTCGTCCGCCAGCACCCGCACCAGCGTGGCCTTGACCTCGTCGACCGGTTCGCCCGGCAGGATGCGGCAATTGACCTTGGCGCGGGCCATCTGCGGCAGCGCGTTGACGGCGTGACCGCCTTCCAGCAGGGTCGCCACACAGGTGGTGCGCAGTTGCGCATTGAAGCCGGCGTTGGTGGACAGCCGCTCGACCGCGGCGGGATCAGGGCGCTCGCCCAGTAGCGCCCGCATGTCGGCTGCGGTCTTTTCATTTTCGAACTGCGCGGCGCGGTCGAAATAGATCCGCGTGGTTTCGTTCAGCTTCACCGGGAAGTCGAACTTCGCCAGCCGCGACAGCCCCTCGGCCAGGTGATAGATCGCATTGTCCTTGGTCGGCAGCGAGCTGTGGCCGCCCTTGTTCTTCACCTCGAGCTGGTAGCTGATCGACACCTTCTCGCTGGTCTGGATGCTGTTGCGGATCGCCTTGCCGTCCTTCAACCCGACGCCGCCGCCCTCATTGAGCGCGAACTCCGCATCGATCAGGTCGCGATGATTCTTGATCAGCCACTGGATGCCGAGAGCGTCGGCATCCAGGATCTCCTCATCGGTTTCCAGCGCGACGATGATGTCGCGATCGGGCTTGTAGCCTTCCTGCTTGTAACGGATCAGGTTGGTGATGAACGACGACGCCATGAACTTGTCGTCGCCGCTGCCACGGGCGTAATAATAACCGTCCTTTTCGGTCAGCTTGAACGGATCGACCGACCAGTCCTCGCGCAGCGCCGGCACCACGTCGATGTGGGCCACCAGCAGGATCGGCTTGCGCGCGCCGCTGCCACGCAAGCGGGCGACGAGGTTGCCCTTGTTCGGCGCCGGGTGAAACACATGAACGTCGGCGTCGCTGAACCCCGCGGCGCGCAGGCGCGCGCCCATCGCCTCCGCCGCGCGGCCGGTATCGCCGGTCGCCGTCGTGGTGTCGATTTCGAGCAGCTCCTTGTAGATGTCGAAGGCAAGCTGCTGTGGCGCGGTCAAGGTGTCCGCGCGGCTCGGAAACGGGGGCGCGACAACAGCCCCGAGCACGGCGAGCCCAAGGACGGCGGACGACAGGCGGCAACGGGACATTCAATCCTCCCTGGGTGTAAACCGGATTGCGCCGGCATTGCCTCGATCCGGCAACACGCGCGCGCAACCCGTCGCGGATATGACTTGGCGGATATTACTTGTTGTCCTTCACGGCGATGACCTCGATCTCGACCAGGAAGCCCGGATTGGCCAGCGCCGCCACACCGATCACCGAACGCGCCGGCAGGTTGGGCTGGCTGCCGCCGAAGAACTTGGTGTAGCCCTCCATGAAGCCCTTGAAATCCATCGGCGCGCGGGCGTCGTGAACCAGGAACACCTGCATCTTGACCACGTCGCCCATGCCGAGCCCGTGGCTTTCGAGGACCCCCTTGATCCGCGTCAGCACGCCCGTGGTCTGGGTCTGCACATCGCCATACGCCTGCGGGCTCGACGCATCGGCATCCTTGTTGACCACCGGCGGCACCTGGCCGCTGACATAGTAGGTCGTCACATTGCCCGAGACCTGCACATCCTGCGCGATCGGGAACGTGGAATTGGGGATCGGATGACGCACCACCTCGGCGCGGGCTGCACCAAAGCCTGCCGTCAGGCCAACAAGAACGACACCAAGTGCGAGCGAATGGAGTTTCATCTGGGTTCTCCTTGCGGTTTGAAGCAACACGACGGGATCGTCGGCTATTTTTTCTCGGGCCGGACACCCTTGACATCGGCGGCCGCGACTTCGTCGCTGTAGGTGTTGCCGAAATGAGTGCGCACGAAGTTCACCACCGCGGCGACCTGTTCATCGCTCATCATCCGGCCGACTGGCGGCATACCCCTCAATCCGTTGACCACGATCGTCACGGGATAGCCGGCCTGTTCCAGGTTGGTGTCGCCGGCAAGCGAGGGATAGGTGCCGGCGCCTGTCGCGCCCTTGCCGTCCGGCATGTGGCAGCCCTGGCAGACATTGGCGTAGATCTCTTCACCGCTCTTTTCCACGAAGGTGAAGGCAGGGCTCAGGGTCGGATGCGCGCTGCTTTGCGCGATGGCGGGAGCAATCGCGCCAATCTGCAACGACGCAAAGCCGATAACCGCAGCCGGCAAAGCCAGATTTCTTGTCATGGACACCCGCCTTGCAAATGATCAGGTCTTGACGACACGCGCGTGCAACCGCCCGATGGCATCGAGCGCCGAGAGAATGGCGCCTTCCTGCCACGCCGGAATGTAGGAGGCATGTTCGCCGGCCAGCGCGATCCGGCCATCGATCTGGCAGAGATTGTCGTAATGCTCGGCGCGGGTCGCCTCGGTCCAGGCTCCGGCGCAGCCGAGTGTGAACGGCACCCGGTGCCAGGCGACGGCGACGCCATTCTCAAAGTCGGCTTTGTATTGCGGATGGATCTTTGCGCCGAATTCGACCGCTTGCGCCACCCGATCGGCCGGCGCCATCGCCGTGAATTCGTACGCTCCAGGGCCCTCGAACAAATAGGCCCCCAGCAGCACCCCGCGACCACCGCGATTGAAGCCGGTGCTCGGATAGGAGATTTGCCGGATCGGCAAATCCGTATAGCTGATGCCGCCGTAGATCGCCTCGTCTTCTTCCCAGAACCGGCGCTTGAACTGCAGGCCGACCTTCACCGACGACATGTAAGGCACCGCGTCGATCGCGGCCTTCATCCTGGGGCCGACGTCCACCGGAAGCTGGCTGAGGACCGACAGCGGAATGGTGCAGAGGCACCAGTCCGCCTTGGCCTGCTGCGGCGTGCCCGGCGTCTTGCCATCGACATAGGTCACGGTGACGCCGCGATCGTCCTGCTGGATGCGGGTGACCTTGGCATCGTAACGAATGAGGTCGCCGACTTCGCGGGCGAACGCCTTGCCGATCATGTCCATGCCGCCGACCGGCTGGAACATGGTGGTCTGGAATTCATGCATCGCAAAATTCTGCAGGTAGCGCCACAGCCGCGACGTCAGGATCTCCGACAGTCCGATCGTCTCGCCGGGCACCGGCGCCGCGCCGAGGCCACCACCGGGTTCCTTGGCATAGCCGCGGAATTCAGCCGTTATCGCATTCGACTTGTAGGCATAATTCGTGTCGAGCGCGCCCCAGTCCTTCAGCGCCGCGAGCAGAATCTCCTTGTCGTCCCCGGAGACCATCTCGTCGAGCTTGTTCTGCTGGGTGGCCTTGGCCAGCAGCTCGGACACGTGGCCCTGAAAATCCGTCTTGATTTCGCGGATACGCTGTGGCTTTCCCCCGAACGCGCGCGATGAATGCAGCAGCGCGTTGTGATTGAGCTGGACAAACGATTCCAGCGCGACGCCCAGTTGCCTGCAATAATCGAGGACACCGCGGTGATGATAGGGAATGCGCCAGGGACCTGGATTGATATAAAGTCCCTCAGCGAATTCGCAGTGCTGCTCCGCCCCGCCGAGTTCGGTGAAACGATCGCCACCGCGCAGGGTCCAGTTGCGGCCGCCCGCCCGGCCGTTGAATTCCAGGACCTGGACCTTGTACCCGGCCTTGCGCAGTTCGAGCGCAGCCGTCATGCCGGCAAGACCGGCGCCAAGGATCAGAACGGACGCGCCCTTGGGATCGCCATCGAGCTTGATCGGGCCCTTGTAGCCGGATTCCGCGGCGTATCCGAGCGCGGTCATCGCCTGGTACATCGCCGCGCTGCCGGCAACGGTGCCGATCATCGCCAGCAGATCACGCCGCCGCAGGCCGGAGGGCTTTCCGTCTCCGTCTCGAATCTGCTTATTTTGCACCATCTTTGGACTCAAATCTGCAGCGATCGAAGWTCAATTGCGGCAATACCGTGCAGCCGCCGCAAAGCAGACCGGAGCGCACAATCCATGTCAAGCAATCTTGATCGCGCTCTGCCATGCGTCGCCTTCGCGGCTTATTTGACAACTGGCTTGGCAGCGACCCGGTCAACCGATTTTGCAAGACAATTCGCGCGCCTTGACTCCAATTCACAGAAACTTTTTCCGATCGTGACGGGTTGATGAATCATCGATCGGTGTCCATAAGCGCAGCCACGACAGTTCGAACAACAGGTGCACTTTTGCTCAAGAGCATTTTCCAGCGGATCGCAGACGAACTCAGCATTCGCGAACAGCAGGTCGAGGCGACCGTGGCTCTGCTCGACGGCGGCGCCACCGTGCCGTTCGTCGCCCGTTACCGCAAGGAAGCAACCGGGGCGCTCGACGACGCGCAGCTGCGCACGCTGGAAGAGCGGCTGGGCTATCTGCGTGAGTTGGAAGCGCGGCGCACGGTCATCCTCGATTCGATCCGCGAGCAGGGCAAGCTCGATACCGCACTGGAAGCCGCCATCATGGCCGCCGACAGCAAGGGCCGCCTGGAAGACATCTATCTTCCCTTCAAGCCGAAGCGCCGCACCAAGGCGGAGATCGCCAAGGAGGCCGGGCTCGAGCCGCTGGCCAACCAGTTGCTGACCCAGCCGGAGAATGATCCGCAGGCCGTAGCCGCCACCTTCGTCAATCCGGACAAGCAGGTGGCCGATGCGGCAGCCGCGCTGGACGGCGCCCGTGCCATTCTGGTCGAACGGTTTGCCGAAGACGCCGACCTGATCGGAGGCTTGCGCGAACACATGTGGTCGAACGGCCTGATGGCCTCGAAGCTGCGCGAGGGCAAGAAGGAAGCCGGCGCCAAGTTCAGCGACTATTTCGAGTTCAGCGAGCCGCTGGTGAAACTGCCCTCGCACCGCATCCTCGCGCTGTTCCGCGGCGAAAAGGAAGAGGTCCTCGACCTCCACATGGAGGCAGAACCGCCGTCGCCGACACCGACGTCCGTCAGCTCGTATGAACTGCGCATCATGCAGCGCTTCGCGATCGCCGATCGCGGCCGTCCCGGCGACAAGTGGCTGGCGGAGACCGTTCGCTGGGCCTGGCGCACAAAGATCCAGATCCATCTCAATGTCGACCTGCGCATGCGCCTGTGGACCAACGCCGAGCAGGAAGCGGTGCGGGTGTTCGCCGCCAATCTGCGCGACCTGCTGCTGGCGGCGCCGGCCGGCACCCGCGCGACCATGGGCCTCGACCCCGGCTTCCGCACCGGTGTGAAGGTGGCCGTGGTCGACGCCACCGGCAAGGTGGTCGACACCACCGCGATCTTCCCGCACGAACCGCAGCGGCGCTGGGACGAAGCCCTGGCCATGCTGGCCAACCTCGCGCGCAAGCACAAGGTGGAGCTGATCGCGATCGGCAACGGCACCGCGTCGCGCGAGACCGACAAGCTCGCGACCGAGCTGGTCAAGAACCTGCCCGAACTCAAGATGTCCAAGATCGTGGTGTCGGAAGCCGGCGCCTCGGTCTATTCGGCATCGGCTTTCGCGTCCGAGGAACTGCCCGATCTCGACGTCACCCTGCGCGGCGCAGTCTCGATCGCGCGGCGATTGCAGGATCCGCTCGCGGAACTGGTGAAGATCGATCCCAAATCGATCGGCGTCGGTCAGTATCAGCATGATCTCGCCGAATCGAAGCTGTCGCGTTCGCTCGATGCCGTGGTGGAAGACTGCGTGAACGCGGTCGGCGTCGATGCCAACACCGCGTCCGCACCGCTCTTGGCGCGGGTGTCGGGCATCGGTTCCGGCCTGGCGCAGAGCATTGTGGACCATCGCAACGCCAAGGGCCCGTTCCGCTCGCGCAAGGCGCTCAAGGATGTGCCACGGCTGGGACCAAAGGCGTTCGAGCAGTGTGCCGGCTTCCTGCGGATTCCCAATGGCGAGGATCCGCTCGATGCCTCCGGCGTGCATCCGGAAGCCTATCCGGTGGTGCGCCGGATCCTGGAAGCGACCAAGAGCGACATCAAGGCGCTGATCGGCAACGCGACCGTCGTCAAGGCCCTGAAGCCGCAGGCCTTCGTCGACGAGACGTTCGGACTGCCGACGGTGACCGACATTCTGCGCGAACTGGAAAAGCCGGGCCGCGATCCGCGGCCGATGTTCAAGGCGGCCGAATTCAAGGAAGGCATCGAGACCCTCAACGATCTCAAGCCGGGCATGGTGCTGGAGGGTGCGGTGACCAACGTCGCGGCGTTCGGCGCGTTCGTCGACATCGGCGTGCACCAGGACGGCCTGGTGCACATTTCGGCGATGTCCAAGACCTTCATCAAGGATCCGCGCGACGTGGTGAAGCCGGGCGATATCGTCCGCGTCAAGGTGCTGGAGGTCGATGCCCCGCGCAAGCGCATCTCGCTGACGCTGCGCCTCGACGACGAGCCCGGCGCCAAGCAGGAGCGTGGCGCGGTCGGCATGACACGCGGCCAAGCCAAGCACATGACATCGTCTGCACCGCGCAACAATCGCGGTTCGGACGCGAATACCGGCGGCGCGCTGGCCGAAGCTTTGCGGGCGGCGATGAACAAGAGCCAGCCGAGGTAGGGGTTGTTCACGCGGCCGCACGCCACACTCGCCGTCATCGCCCGGCTTGACCGGGCGATCCAGTAGGCGGCGAGGCTTGTAGGTCGAGCGATAAAGCTGAAAACGGCTGGGTTCGGCCCACATTCGTTAGCTCATCGATCACACCGTAGGCACCGGAAGTACTGGGTCCCCCGGTCAAGCCGGGGGACGACGGAGAGAATGGATCGCCCGCCTCGCGAACATTTCCCCTACTCGATCTTCGCGCCGGCGTCCTTCGCCACCTTGCCCCACTTGTCGGTCTCCACGCGGATGAACTTCGCAAATTCCGCCGGCGTATCGCCACCGGGCTCGGCGCCCATGTCCTTCAACCGCGCACGAATCTCCGGTGATTTCAGCGCTTCGCTGATCTGGGCATAGAGCTTGTCGCAAATTTCCTTCGGTGTGCCCTTCCGCACCAGGAAGCCGTACCAAGTGGTCACGTCGTAATCCTTCAAGCCTGCTTCGGCCAAGGTCGGCAGATCCGGAAAGAACGGCGAGCGTTGCGCCGTGCTGACTGCGAGCGCGCGCACCGCGCCAGCCTGGATCTGCGGCGCCGCCGAGCCGCTGGTCTCGATCGCCATCTGGATCTGGCCCGAAATCAGGTCCGTCATCATCGGCGCGCCGCCCTTGTAGGGCACGTGGACGATGTCGGCGCCGAGCATCGAGCGGAACAATTCGCCCGACATGTGTTCAGTGCTGCCGGGCCCGGCCGATCCGTAATTCACCTTGCCGGGATTGGCCTTGATATATGCCATCAGGTCGCTGACGGATTTCACCGGCAGCGCGGGATTGACGATCAGGATGTTGGGCACTTGCGCCGCGATCGTGATCGGCTCGAAATCCGTCTCGAAGTTATATGGCAGCGACTTGTAGAGACCCGGCGCCATGGTGTGGGCCACCGTCGCCAGGAACACGGTGTAGCCATCGGCCGGCGCCTTGGCCACGGCCGCCGCCGCCAGCGTTCCACCCGCACCGGCGCGGTTGTCGACCACGACCGGCTGGCCCAGCCGTTGCGACAGCACCTGCGCGATCGGGCGCGCCACCATGTCGGTGGTGCCGCCGGCCGCGAACGGCACCACGATGGTCACCGCCCGGCTCGGCCAGTCCTCGGCGTGGGCAATACCGCTCCACAGCAACAGGCCAAAAACGACCGCGAAATTGCGCGCGCTCTTGATCAACACATCGTCCTCCCCCTCGCCTCATTCTTGAGGTCGTTTCATCGTCATCGGTTCAGGCTTGCCGCCTGCCAAGACGAGTTATGGCCCGGCGATCGTGCGATAGACCACAGGCCAATAGAGATCGGCAAAACCGCTGTCCGCCGTCTCTCCCAGCAGGCTATCGGCGTTCTCGGCGCCCCGCAACGAAAGCCCGACCGATTTGGCCAGATCGAGCGCATAACCCAGATCCTTGCGGGCGTACTGCGTGGAAAACGCGCGCTCCGGAAAGCTATCGACCAGCATCGCCTTCATGCCGTGATTGCGCAGCGCAAAACTGTCCGCGGAGCCCTTCATCAGGGTTTCGAACAGCACCTTGCCGTCGAGGCCGGCGCGACGCGCGGTGGCCAGCGCCTCCGCCAGCGCCACCACGGTCTGCACCAGCACCATGTTGTTCAGGATCTTGACGATCTGTCCCGATCCGATCGGTCCGCAATGGGTGATGTCGGTCGCGAGCGTCGCCAGCAACGGCGCGATCACGGCAAACGTCGCATCATCGGCGCCCACCATGATGCTCAGTGTGCCGTCTTCCGCGGCCTGTCGGGTCCGGGCAATCGGCGCATCCGCATAACGCGCGCCCTTCGCCAGGAAACGGCTCGCCAGATCGCGCGTCAGATCAACCGGCGACGTGCCGAGATCGACGACGATATGCCGCACCCCGGTGTGGGCCAGCAGTCCATTGTCGCCATTGCAGACGGCCTCCACATGGGCGCCGCTCGGCAGCGCCAGGAAGATGACGTCGCAATTCGCCGCGAGATCCTGAAGCGTCGGCGCCGCCGACACGCCAAAAGTCGCCAGGCGCTGCAACGGCAGGGCATCGCGATCAAAGCCGATCACGCTGGACCCGCTCTTGCGTGCCAGGTTGCGGCACATCGGCTCCCCCATCACGCCAAGTCCAATGAAGCCGATGCGTGGCGTTGTGCTGGCCATGCGGTGTCTCCCTGTTGTTCCGCCCGCTGGACGGTTGTCTTGTTTCAAATCCGTTGTTGCCAACCTTGGGCGGAAGCCTCCCGACCCGCAACCGCGCTGTCGCGGCCATCGCCCGGCGTTATTCGCATGGCAGCACGGCAATCCGATCTTCCCGGTTGCGTCCTCAAACGCGGACTAATATAGTCCGCGTTATGGCGCATCTTGGAACCGGCGTTGAATATGCAATGCACTGCCTGCTCTGGCTCGCGGGCCCGCAGGCCGAGCCGGCGAGCAGCCGCGATCTCGCCGAGTTGCAAGGCATCTCGCCGTCGTTCCTGGCCAAGATTTTTCCCAAGCTCGAGAAAGCCGGCATCGTTGAAGCCTCCGAGGGCATTCGCGGCGGCTACCGTCTGGCCCGATCAGCCGACGGCATCACGGTTCTCGACGTGGTCGATGCGGTCGAGGGCCATAAACCCCTGTTCGACTGCCAGGAAATTCGCGGGCGCTGCGCACTGTATGGCGACAACCCGCCGCTACGCGCGACCACCGGTGTCTGCGGCATTCACGCCGTGATGCTGCGCGCCGAACAGAGCATGCGGCAGGAACTTGCGCGCACCACGCTCGGTGATCTCGCGCGCTCCACCAGCAAGAAGATGTCGCCGGGATTCTCCGACAAGGTGCAGGACTGGCTGTCCGATCGGGTGACCGCGCGGACGGAGGCCCGCGCATCGCCCGCCAAGGATAAACCGGCAGAACGACGGCGCCATCAGACGTAAGCGCCGGAGACCCAATCCATTCATGTCACCGATCGCAGGATCGGCGCAGCGGCCGTGCGCACGAACGATGTCGGCTGTGCGTGAAGGACAAGGAAAGAGAGAGTGATGACACAGCGGATCCTGATCATCGGCGCCGGCTTTGCCGGCATGTGGAGCGCGCTCGCCGCCGCGCGGGTGCTCGACCAGGCCGGCCGGGCTCAAATCGATCAAGGCCRGATCGATCAAGGTAAYGGYTCSATCGAGATCGCRCTGATTGCACCCGAGCCTTTGCTGCATGTTCGYCCGCGACTCTACGAGACCGATGCCGGCGGRATGACCGCRCCRCTSACRRATCTSTTCRACGCCGTCGGYGTTCGTTACATCCAGGGCCGSGTCGMGCGYATCMGCACCRRYGCCAATGAGGTGGAGGTGATCGACGCCGATGGGCAGATATCCACCCTCACCTATGATCGGCTGGTGCTGGCGGCGGGCAGCCGGCTGTTCCGGCCGGAGATTCCCGGTCTCGACGAGCACGGCTTCAGCGTCGACCAGCTCGACGAGGCCGCCGAACTCGAAGCTCACATCAAGGCGCTGGGCGGCCTGCCGGAAACGCCGGCGCGCAACACCATCGTGGTCGCCGGCGGCGGTTTCACCGGCATCGAAACCGCGACTGAAATGCCGGCACGGCTGCGCGCCGCGCTTGGCGAAGCTGCGGACATCAAGGTCGTGATCATCGAGCAGGCGGACGAGATCGGTCCCGATCTCGGTCCGGGCCCGCGTCCGGTGATCAAGCAGGCGTTGACGGACCTCGGCGTCAGCTGGCAGGTCGGCACGGCCGTCGCCGGCCTCGACGCGAACGGGGTCTGGACGTCAAACGGCGAGTACATCCCGAGCAAGACCGTGATCTGGACGGCGGGCGCCCGCGCCAGCACGCTGACGGAGCAGCTTCCAGCGGAACGCGATCGTTACGGCCGGCTTCATGTGGATCGTGAGCTCCGCGTGATCGGCGTGGCCAATGTCTACGCCACCGGCGATGTCGCGCGCGCCGCCACCGACGACGACGGACATCACAGCATGATGTCGTGCCAGCACGCGATGAATCTGGGACGGTTCGCCGGCCACAATGTTGCCGCCGATCTGCTCGGGCTGCCGTCGCAGCCCTACAGCCAGCCGCGTTATGTGACCTGTCTCGATCTCGGGCCGTGGGGCGCGGTCTACACGGAAGGCTGGGAGCGCCAGGTCAAGCTCACGGGCGCGGACGCCAAGGCGCTGAAGCGCAAGATCAACACSCAATGGATCTATCCGCCCCGCGCCGACCGCGYGGAGGCCCTCGCATCCGCCGAACCCAAACGCCTTGTCATCGCGTAACGACCATCGCCACCAGAAGCARACGTAACCAGGAARCAGAGGAAGGACTCGACATGAAGYTCCGACACGTTCTGACCGTCATCGCCAGCGCATCGCTCATCGTTTTGCTGAATGGCCCCGCGGCCAACGCRCAGTCCGGCGGCAGCGTMACYCCGGCRTTCAACAAYCCGATCGCCAACATTCCCGGCAAGAGCATCGTCGCCGTCGTGGTCAGCTATCCGCCCGGCGGCAAGACGCCGGCGCATCGCCACGCCAAATCGGCGTTCATCACCGGCTACGTGCTCTCGGGCGAGATCCGCAGCCAGGTCGACGATGGGCCGGTGCAGGTACTCAAGGCCGGCGAAAGCTTCACCGAGAAGCCGGGTGCGCATCACCGCGTCAGCGAGAACGCCAGCGCCACCGAGCCGGCGAAACTGCTCGCCATTTTCGTGGTCGACAGCAACGAAACCGAACTGACCACGGTCGATAAATAATAAGGTCGCGGCGGTGACTGGGGAGCCGGATCATGCTCTATAAGATGGGGCTGAACCGGCCCCATGTGTTGAACCAGAGATATCTGGAGTGATAGCCTCATGCAGTCCTCCGCCTGTCTCTTATACACATCTAGATGTGTATAAGAGACAGGGGCTGAACCGGCCCCATGTGTTGAACCAGAGATATCTGGAGTGATAGCCTCATGCAGTCCTCCGCTGTTCAAACAGACGATCGGCGCGATCCGCAACCTGCCGGTCGCCCCCGCGTGGTGATCGTCGGCTCCGGCTTCGGTGGCCTGGAACTGGTGCATCGCCTCGCCGGCGCGGCTGTTGACATCACCCTGATCGATCGCCGCAACCATCACCTGTTTCAGCCACTGCTCTATCAGGTGGCGACCGCGTCACTGGCCACATCGGAAATCGCCTGGCCGATCCGCCAACTGCTGCGCAAGCGCCGTGAGGTCACCACGCTGATGGCCACGGTGACTGGCGTCGATACCGCGGCCCGGCGTGTCCAGCTCGATGACGGCGCCACCGTGCCCTATGACACGCTGGTGCTCGCCACCGGCGCCCGCCATGCCTATTTCGGCCACGACGAATGGGAGCCGTTCGCGCCCGGCCTGAAGACGCTGGAAGACGCCACCACCATCCGGCGCCGCATCCTGATGGCGTTCGAGCGTGCCGAACGCGAAACCGACCCGCAGCGCCGCGCCGCGCGCCTGACATTTGTGATCGTCGGCGCCGGCCCGACCGGTGTCGAACTTGCCGGCACCATCGCCGAGCTCGCGCATGTCACGATGCCGGCGGACTTCCGCAATATCGACACCCGCAAGGCGCGTGTGCTGCTGATCGAAGCCGGGCCGCGCGTGCTGGCGGGTTTCCCCGAGGATCTCTCGGCCTATGCCCAGCGCTCGGTGGAAAGCCTCGGCGTCGAAGTCGTGCTGGGACAACCGGTCTCCGAATGCAACAGGGATGGCGTGGTCTATGGCGGACAACAGCTTGCCGCCAAGACCATCATCTGGGCCGCGGGTGTGCGTGCCTCGCCCGCGGCGGAATGGCTCAACGCGCCGGCAGACCGGGCCGGCCGATTGCAGGTCCTCCCTGACCTGACTGTCCCCGGCCATCCGGAGATCTTCGCTGTTGGAGACACCGTGACCATTGCAGGCCCCGATGGCCAGCCGGTCCCCGGCATCGCACCGGCGGCCAAACAGCAGGGGCAATACGTGGCGAAAATGATCGCAGCGCGTCTGCGCGGCGACAAGCCCCCTCCGCCATTCCACTACAGACACGCCGGCAGCCTGGCTCAAATCGGCAAGAAGCTAGCGGTGATCGACTTCGGCCGCATCAAGCTGCGCGGCACCATCGCCTGGTGGATCTGGGGCCTTGCCCACATCTATTTCCTGATCGGGGTGCGCAACCGCCTCCAGGTCGCGATCAGCTGGTTGTGGATCCACACCCGCGACCAGCGCAGCGCGCGGCTGATCACCCAGGGAAGCGCCCAGATCAATCCGCCTGGCTCGGGGTGAGCCGGCCGCAGTTCCCAGAGCGTGACAAATTTACGTTGAATCAACTCCGTCATCCTGAGGCGGCCATTCGCAGAATGGCCCTCGAAGGACGACGGCCGCTGACTCTCGGGCCGTCGTCCTTCGAGGCCGCTACGCGGCACCTCAGGATGACGGATGACCTTGAACAAACCATATCTCATCATGCTCTAGGACTTGACGGCGCCCGCCGTCATGCCTTCGATGAACCGGCGCTGCAGCAGCACGAACACGGCGACCACGGGCAGAACGATGATGACGGCCGCCGCCAGCATCTCCCCCCAATCGGTCGAGTACTGACCGCCCAGATTATAGAACTTGACGATGGCCGTGACGTTGCTGTCGTTCTGCAGGAACGTGACGGCGATGACGAATTCGTTCCATGCGTTGAGGCCGACGATGATGGCGACCGTCAACAGGCCAGGCCGCATCATCGGCAGCACGACATAGAAAAACGTCTGCCAGGGCTTCGCGCCGTCGACCTGGGCCGCTTCCTCCAGCGCATAGGGAATTGACAGCACATAGGTCCGCAGCAGGAAGATCGCGAATGGTGAAAACATCGCCGTGTAGATCAGCGCCACCGCCGGAATGGAGTTCACCAGCCCCAGCTTCGCGTACATGAAGTAGAGCGGGTACAGGTAAAGCTGGACCGGCACCGTGATCGACGCCATAAAATAGAATGTCAGGATACGCCAGCCGCGCCCTTTCTGGCGCGCCAGGGCATAGGCGCAGGGGGCCGCCGTCGCGCACACCATCAGGATGGTTAGCGCCGCGACCTGCGCGCTGTGCAGCAGGCTCGAGCCGAGTGCGGCATTGCGCCACGCCGCGCTGAAATTTTCCCACTGCACCACCGCCGGCAGGCTGAACGGGCTTGCGCTGATCTCCGTCGTGGTCTTGAGCGCATTGAGCACCGCCAGCGCGATCGGCAGCAGCGACGCGAAAACTGCGACGCCGATCAGGATCAAGGCGAGCGTCCTGCTCCATCGGGTATCGGTCATGTCGGCTGCGCACCCTCACGGCTTTGCAGCCGCAGATAAAGCGCCGTCGCGCACAGGCCGAACAGGCTCATGACGCAGGCCACGGCCGCAGCCTGGCCGACATCGCCGTCGAAGAAGGCATGACGATAGGCCAGTGTCGCAAGCACCTCGCTGCCATAGGCCGGCCCGCCGCGGGTCACGATGAAAATGAACTCGAACACCTGGAACGACCAGATCACCGTGAGAATGAGCATCAGCACGAAGGTGGGGCGGATGCCGGGCAACAGGACGTAACGCAGCAGCGCGAGGAAACCGGCGCCGTCGAGCCGCGCCGCCTCGATCTGGTCCACGCTGATCTGGCGCATCGCGGCCAGGAAGACGACGGCCAGAAAACCCCACCAGTGCCAGATGTCGACGGCAGCAACCGCATAGAGCGAGCGATCGGGGTCGGCGAGCGGATCCGCCAGCGAGAAGCCATGCCCGTTCAGCCAGGCCAGCACCCCGGTGGCCGGACTGTAGATCATGCCCTGGAAGATCCGGCCGATCACCGCCACGGCGAGAATGCGCGGCAGGAAGATGATCGACTGCACCACAAGCCGGCCGCGCGGCGCCAGCAGCAGTGCGGCCGCCATGACGATGGCCATGGCCACCGGCACGGTGAGGAAAATCAGTGTCCACACCAGATTGTTCGACAGCGCCGACCAGAACACCGGATCGTCGACCATGTGCTGGAAATTCTGCAGGCCGACCCAGACCGGCATGCCCACCCCGTCCCACGCCATGAAAGCGGCCGCGAATGTCAGCACGGCCGGCACCAGGATGATCACCACGTTGATGAGGACGGCAGGAAGCGCGAACCACCACATGCGACGGTCTCAGGTCGTGCGCGGCGGCAGCGGCGGCGCCTTGCCATCCCTGAATTCCTGGGCGAACAGCGTCTGCATGCGGCCGAGATAGGTTTCGGTGGTGATGCGGTTGAGCCAGACCTGCTCGATGCCCTCGATCAGATAGCTGTTGGTGGCGCCGGGCCAGAACGTCCATGTCGTAAAGCCGTAATGGCCCTTGTCGAAGGCCTCGTGCATCTGCGACACGGTCTTCTCGAACAAGGGATAGGAAAATCCCTTCAGCATCTCCGGCGGCAGATCCTTGACCGGCAGCGCCCATTTGCCCGGCCAATCCCGGTTCATGTCCTGGTAGAATTTCCGCGACAGCATGAAGTCGAAGACCGCGGCCGCGCCTTCGGGGTTCTGCGAATTCTTTGCGATCGACAGCGTCGCGCCGCAGGCCAGCTGGAACAACGGGCCGCTGAAGGCAGACCCGAGGCTGGGAACGGCTGCTACATCCATCACCGTGTCCGGCTTCGACATGCCGTACGACTTGGTTCCGAACGTCCAGGTCCCGCCCAGCGCCATGGCGGCTTTGCCGTTGACGGCTTGCAGGAAGCCCTGCTCGATGGTCAGCGAGAAGTAGTTCTTGCCGAAATATCCCTTGCTGTACCAGGCCTTTGAGAGTTCGACTGCTTCCACGAACGGCGCCGACGTCCAGGGCAGTTCACCGCTCAGCGCCTTGCGGACATTCTCAGGGCCGGCCACGTTGTTGAGAAACACCGTCATCAGCCATTCGTTGACACCCTTCCAGTCGGCATTGCCGGCGCCGAACGGAACGATGCCCTTCGCCAGCGCCGCGTCGGCCACCTGTTCCATTTCCGCGCGGTTGGTGGGAAGCGTCCAGTTGTTCTGGCGAAACACCTCCTTGTTGTAGAAGAGATGCAGCGACTCGTAGTCGCGCGGCAGCGCATAGAGCTTGCCGCCATACACGCCGGTGTTGAGCAGCGCCGGCAGGAAACGCTCTTTCCATTTGTAGGTTTCGGCAAAACCATCGAGTGGAAGAACCTGGCCGGCATTGGCGATCGCCGTGAGATAGGCCGGGCCGTTCGTCTGAACGATATCCGGCCCGTTGCCGGCGACGAGCGCGATCTTCAGCAGGTTGTTGACCGCCGCGCCCTTCACTTCCACCTGAAGCAGGTATTTGTCCTGGGACGCGTTGAAGGCATCGACCAGGTTCTGCCGCAACGCCGCCTGGCCGTCCGAATTGGCCTGCGCAAACCAGAATGTCACGACCTTGCGCCCGTCCTGAGCCACGGCCGCACGTTTGGGCAGCCCGAGCGCGAGTGCGGCAGCAGGAAGCGTGGCGACAAGCTGGCGGCGTGACAACGGCATGAGCGGGCTTCCTCGTCCTGGGATCGTCTCTCGGAATTGCTTCTTGGGATCGTTACGACCGGATTGTTGATTTCCTTTAGTTATACGTATAACTTGAAGTTCAGCGGACGGTCAACATGGAGATTCCGCGCGCGATGGATGATCGGCGGGTGAGGCATAAGGCGCGCAGTTCCGCCCGCCCGACACAGAAGGATATCGCCGCGGCGGCCGGCGTGTCGCAGGCAACGGTCTCGATGGTGCTCAACAAGGCGGAAACGCCGTCGGTTCCGGACGCCACCCGCGCACGCATCCTGAAGCTGGCGGGAGAGCTCGCCTACCAGCCCAACCATCCGGCGCGGACTCTTCGCAACGCCCGAACCATGACGCTGGCCTGCGTCATTCCGGATATCACAAACCCGTTCTATCCGGGACTGGTGCGCGGCCTGCAGACCATCGCCGCGCCTGCCGGCTACGACGTTCTGATCTATGACACCGACGGCCTGGTCGAGGGCGAACAACGCGCCATCAACTGGCTGCAGCAGGGGCGGGCCGATGGCGTGGTCGGCGCGTTCTTTCATTTGCGGGCGCCGGATCTCGCTGTGCTGGCGCGCAACACGATTCCGGTGGTGCGGCTGGAGAGCCAGAACAAGGCCCGCGGTACGCTTCCCATCGACAGCGTTTTTATCGACAACACCGAGGCCGCGGCAGCCATGACCCGGTTTCTGATCGGCGTCTCTTATACACATCTAGATGTGTATAAGAGACAGATTCCGGTGGTGCGGCTGGAGAGCCAGAACAAGGCCCGCGGTACGCTTCCCATCGACAGCGTTTTTATCGACAACACCGAGGCCGCGGCAGCCATGACCCGGTTTCTGATCGGCCGCGGCCATCGCCGGATCGCCATGATCCTGGGCGAGTTCGGCCCGGGGCAGCGGCGCGCGCTCGGCTACGAGACGGTGATGCGGGACGCCGGATTGGCGACCGATTTCATAACCGACAAGACCTATTCCGCGGAAGCCGGTGCCCGCGCCATGCAGAGTTTGCTGGCGAAAGGACGGAAACGGCCGACGGCCGTGTTCGGCGCCAACGACATGCTGGCGCTCGGCGCCATGCAGGCCGCCCAGGCCGCGGGACTGACAATCCCGCAGGACATCGCGGTCGTGGGGTTCGACGACATTCCAACGGCGAAGTTGCTCGGATTGACCACCGTCCGCCAGCCTGAATTCGAACTGGGCTCGCTGGCCGCCCGAACCCTGATCGAACGCCTGCAACCGGGTGGCCTGAAGGCGCCCGGCAAGAGTCTCGAGCTGAAATTCGAGATCGTTGAGCGATCGTCAGCATGACCACACGCACGACTGCCTGGAGATATCAGTGACATCCATTCCCCATGACTATGCCGAGCGTGTCTATGCCGGCGTCCTCGGCAAGCTGATCGGTGTGTATCTCGGCCGCCCCTTCGAGGGCTGGAGCTATGAACGCATCATGCAGGAGCTCGGGCCGATCAATTACTACGTCAACGAGCGCCGCGACGTGAACCTGCGCTCCCATCATCTCGTGGTCACCGACGACGACATCTCCGGCACCTTCGCCTTTCCCCGCGCCCTTGCCGACAACGGCTATCCGCGCCGCCTCACGGCCGAGCAGATCGGACACGCCTGGCTCAACTACATTGTCGAGGAACGCTCGATCCTGTGGTGGGGCGGCATCGGAAATTCCACCGAACACACCGCGTATCTTCGCCTCAAGGCCGGCATCCCGGCCCCGCAAAGCGGATCGATCGCGCTCAACGGCAAGACCGTCGCCGAGCAGATCGGCGCGCAGATCTTCATCGATGGCTGGGCCATGGTCAGCCCCGGCAATCCCGAGCAGGCCGCCTATCTCGCCGAGCAGGCCGGGCGCGTCAGCCACGACGGCGAGTCGGTCCACGCAGCGAAGCTGCTCGCTGCGATGGAGGCCCAGGCGTTCGTCGAGCCGGACGTGCAGAAGCTGCTGCAGGTCGGCCTCGGCTTCGTGCCGAAGGACTCGCTGATCCGTCGCGTGGTCGAGGATGTCCGGGACTGGCACGCGGGCGATAATGGGCGGGATTGGGAGCGAACCCGCGGCCTAATCGCGGAACGTTACGGCTATGACAAGTTTCCGGGCGTTTGCCATGTCGTTCCCAACCACGCCTTGATCATCCTGGCGATGCTGTATGGGCAAAACAGCTTTCAGGAGACGATGCGGATCGTCAACACCGCCGGATGGGATACCGACTGCAACGCCGGCAACGTCGGATGCCTGTTTGGAATCAGGAATGGCCTTGCCGGAATCGATGCCGGCCCGGATTGGCGTACGCCGATCGCAGACCGCATGTACATCTCATCCGCGGACGGTGGCGGCGCGATCACCGATGCGGTGATCGAAGCCCGATCCCTGATCGTCGCAGGCTACAGGCTCGCGAGCGAGCCGGTGCCGGCGGCGCCGAAACAAGGTGCGCGTTTCCATTTCTCGTTTCCCGGCAGCCTGCAGGGATTTTGCGGCGAGACCGGCGCGCCGGCGCACCTCCATCCCGTTGCTCTGGACAATGTGGCGGGGCACAGCCGGTTGGGCGCGCGCAGCCTCGCCATCGGCTTTCGCCATCTGGCGCCGGGCCGCGTCGCCCGCGTGGCATCCCCCACATTCTTCGGCAAGGATGTCCTGACCATGCCGATCTATCAAATGACCGCCTCTCCGACATTATATCCGGGGCAGATCGTGGAATGCGGGGTTGAGGCGGACGCCTCCAACAGCGGCGCCGTTGCCGTCCGGTTGTACGTCGGCGTGTTCGCGGAGAATGACGAGCCGATCAAGATCCACGGTGAAACCCGCGAACTGGCGCCGCAGGCCGACGCCATCATGATGTGGCGGCTTCCTGACACCCGAGGATATCCGATCCACGAGATCGGGCTTGAAATCGAAGCCCACGATCCGCTGGGCGTCGACGGCACGATCTACCTGGACTACATGCGCTGGGATGGTGCTCCGACCGTAACACTGCGCCGACCTGACACCGAGAGCGCGATGTGGAAACACGCCTGGGTCAACAATGTCAGCCAGTTCCAGACGCGGTGGGAGGGGTTGCGCGCAACGAACGGCGACGGCCTGGGCTTCATCGCGCAGGGTACGCGGGAGTGGACGAATTACGAGGTTGCGGCGACCATCACGCCGCTGGTGGCGAAGGCATGGGGCCTGGCGGCACGGGTCCAGGGCCGCGAACGCTATTATGCCCTGATGTTCGATCAGGCCGACGGCGGACGCGTCCGGCTGGTGAGGCGGCGTCATATGGAGACCACCCTCGCTTCGCAGAGTTTTCCCTGGACGCTCGATCAGTCCTATGACCTCAAGCTTCAGGTCAGGGATCGCGAGATCCGCGCCCTGGTCAACGGCAAGCCGATGTTTCAGTTTCACGACTCGTCAGACGACGTCCTGACGGGCGGCGGGATCGCACTGGTGGTCGACACCGGCTCGGTCTCGACCCTGGAAGTGCATGTCACTCCGCTGTAGGGAGCCGCGCAGCAGCCACCGACTTGACCGTGGCGGCTGCCAACTCCTCACCACGTATCCACGCACGGCCGCTTGCGGCCGGAGCGATGCGGGGGCTTTGGCGCCGATCGAAAACCCTTCATGATCCAGTCACGGGTCTCGATCGGATCGATCACCTGGTCGATCTCCAGCACCGAGGCGATGTTGATCGCCTTGCCCGTCTCGTAGAACTTGGCGACCATGTCCCTGAAGAACTTGTCGCGCGCCACCGGGTCCGCGATCGCCTCCATCTCCTTGCGGTAACCGAGCCGCACCGCGCCCTCAAAACCCATGCCGCCGAATTCGCCGGTCGGCCATGAGATGGTGAAGTTCTGGGCATGGAAGCCGCCGCCGGCCATCGCCTGGGCGCCGAGGCCATAACCCTTGCGCAGCACCACGGTGAAATACGGCACGGTGATGCTCGCCGCGGTGACGAACATGCGCGAGACGTGGCGCACCAGCGCGGTCTTCTCCGCTTCCGGTCCGACCATGAAGCCCGGCGTGTCGCACAGCGACACGATCGGGATGTCGAAGGCATCGCAGAGCTGCACGAAACGCGCCGCCTTGTCGCCGGCGTCGGCATCGATCGCGCCGCCGAGATGTTTTGGATTGTTGGCCAGCAATCCGAACGGCTGGCCGTCGATGCGAACGAAGGCCGTGACGATGCCGATGCCGAACTSCGGCCGCAGTTCCAGCACCGAGCCATGRTCCGCCAGCGCCTCGATCACAGTGCGGATGTCATAGACCCGCAGCCGGTTTTCCGGGATCACCCGCCGCAGCAARCGCTGGTCCGGCGCGCTCCAGTCCTTGATCGGCCCCTGGAAATACGAGAGGTARCGCTTTGCCGCATCGACCGCYTCGATTTCGTCCTCGACCAGCACATCGACCACRCCGTTCGGCACCTGGAAGCTCATGGGGCCGACGTCGTCCGGCTTGTASACGCCGAGSCCGCCGCCCTCGATCATSGCCGGRCCGCCCATGCCCARCGTGGTATCCYTGGTGGCGATGATGACGTCGCAGCAGCCGAGCAGCGCCGCATTGCCGGCAAARCAGCGGCCCGACACCACGCCGACCAGCGGCACCAGMCCACTCAGTTTCGCGAACTGRCCGAAGGTCGGCACATCAAGGCCGGTGACGCCGAGCCGCTCGGTGTCGCCGGGACGGCCGCCGCCGCCYTCSGCRAACAGCACCACCGGCGTGTGCAGCTCTTCGGCRAGCCTGAACATYCGGTCCTGCTTCTTGTGGTTGCGCTGSCCCTGGGTRCCGGCGAGCACGGTGTAGTCGTAGGCGATCACCATGCAGCGCGCGCGATCTGATTCAAAGTGCTTGCCRTTGACCGTGCCAAGGCCGGCGACCAGGCCGTCGGCGGGCGTGTTGCGGATCAGGTCGTCATGGGTGCGGCGAGCGCGTTGCGCCGCGAGCGCCAGCGAACCGTACTCGATGAAGCTGTCGTCATCCACCAGTTGCGCGATGTTCTCACGGGTGGTGCGCTGGTTGGTGTTGCGGCGGCGCGCCACGGAATCAGGCCGGTTCTCGTCGAGAGTAAACGCCTGGCGCGCGAGCATTTCAGCAAGATCATGCCGGATCGCATCGAGATCGGCAGTATCGCCGGCCGTCTCGACTTCACCCTCCAGGTCCGCCGGCTCGATGAACACGATGGGATCGTCTTTATAAAGGGTATCGCCGACAGCGGCGGCCACCAGCCGAATGAAACCGCCCTGCTCGGCCGTGACCAGGTGCTCCATCTTCATGGCTTCGAGCACGGCAATCTGCTGGCCGGGGCGCACTTCGTCGCCATCCTTGACGGCGACGGCAACCACGGTGCCCTGCAACGGCGCCGCCACCGCAACCGACCCGGCGGGCGCCACATGTTTCGGACCGGCCACTGCTGTGCCCACTGAATCCGCCTTGCCCGCAAAGAACAGGTGCGGATGCGTCGCCGCGGCGCCGGCGGCCAGTTCGGCGCCATGCTCTTCGACAAAACGCGTGTTGACGCGGTTGTCGATGAACGCCTTGTGGGTCAGCAGCGCCTGCAGGAACGACAGGTTGGTCGCGACCCCTTCGATCCGCGCCTCGCAGGCAACGCGGTAGGCCTTGGCCGCCGCATCGGCAAACACCGGAGAGGTGGAATGCACGATCAACTTGGCCAGCAATGAGTCAAACGACGTGCCGGTCCGATAGCCGGTGTAGCCGAAACTGTCGACCCGGATGCCCGGCCCGGACGGCAGATCGAACGCGCTCAGCGTCCCGCTGCTGGGCTGGGTGTTGCCGGCGCCATCCATGGTTTCCATGTTGACGCGCAACTGGATCGCATAACCGCGCGGCGCCGGGATTTGCGATTGGGTSARGCCGAGGTCGGCCARRGTGCGCCCSGCGGCGATRYTCAATTGGGTGCCGACGAGATCAATCCCGGTGACTTCTTCCGTCACCGTGTGCTCGACCTGAAGCCGCGGGTTGGCTTCGATGAAGGCGAAGAACGCGCCCTCTTCCGGATCGCTGGCGTCGACAAGAAACTCGAAGGTGCCGAGATTGTCGTAYTTCGCCGCTTTTGCCAGCGTCAGCGCCGCATCGGTGATCCGCGCGCGCAGCWGTGGCGTCAGYGACGGGCTCGGCGCAATCTCGATCAGCTTCTGGTTGCGCCGCTGGATGGTGCATTCSCGTTCCCAGACATGGGACACGTTGCCTGAGCGATCGCCGATGATCTGCACCTCGATATGCCGCGCATCCTCGACCAGGCGCTCGACATAMACGGTGTCGTCGCCGAACGCCGCCTTGGCCTCGGAACGGCAGCGCGCATAGGCTTCCGCCACGTCAGCCGCCCGCCGCACYGCGCGCATRCCGCGGCCGCCGCCGCCGGACACCGCCTTGATCATCATGGCGCCGCCGCCRAGCGCGTCGAAGAACGCCATGGCCTCGTCGAGGCTGGTGGCGCCGACCGTGCCCTCGATCACCGGCACGCCGACCGASGCCGCGAGCTTGCGGGCCGCGATCTTGTCGCCGAACAGYTGCAGCGCCGCAGGCTGCGGCCCGRCAAAGGTGATGCCTTCCTCSGCGGCACGCCGCGCCAGGACGACATTCTCGCTGAGGAAGCCGTAGCCGGGATGGATGGCGTCGCAGCCGGTYTGTTTYGCCGCCGCAATGAKTCCCTCGATRTCGAGATASGCTGCGGCTCCGGCSCGGCCYAATGGATAGGCTTCGTTCGCCTTGCGCACATGCAGCGACGCSGCGTCATCGGYGGAAAACACTGCRACGGTGGTYATGCCGAGGTCGGCGGCCSCGCGCGCGATCCGGATGGCGATCTCACCGCGATTGGCGATCAATAGTTTCTTGAACAGCACGTTACGCATCGAGAAGCTTGCCCAGTTCGTTTTTCTTGACCTTGCCCGTCGCCGTCATCGGCAGTTCGCCGACAATCCGCACTTCAGGCACCTTGAACACCGCCATCCGCTCGCGGCACCAGTCCTCGATCGCCTTCGCGGTGACGCCGGCTGGCGCGTCCGCTTTCAGCAGGACGAAGGCGACCGGCACCTGCCCGCGCTCCTCGTCGGCGCGCGGCACCACCCCGGAGCCACCAAGTGCAGGATGCTGGCCGAGCAGCGCCTCGATCTCGCCGGGGAATACGCTCATGCCCTTGACCTTGATCATCTCCTTGCGCCGGCCGAGATAGTGCAGATAGCCCTCTTCATCGATCACGCCGATGTCGCCGGAATGCAGCCAGCCGTTGCGCAGCGTCTCCGCCGTCGCCTCCGGCTTGTTCCAGTAACCCTTCAGCAGCGACGGCGTGCGGCAGCAGATCTCCCCCTCGGCCCCGAGCGGCAGGATGGCGCCGGTCTCGAAATCGCAGATCTTGAATTCCGTGCCGGGCACCGGCAGCCCGACAAAGGTCGGCCGTGATTTCAGGTCGAAGTCGTCATCCTGCATGCCCGTGGTGAAGCTGTCGGAAGTGTGGGTCTCGGTCATGCCCCAGGCGGATTCCGCCAGCACGGTGCCGACTTCCTGCTGCCAGCGGCGGCGATAGTCCATGTTCAGTTTCTTGACGAACGACACCACCCGCACGTTGGTCAGCGAACTCAGGTCGAACTCCTTGAAGCGCGGATGGTCCATCAGCTCCAGCGCGCCATCGACCGGCATGGCCGTGCCTGTCACCCTGTAGCGCTGGATGGCGGAGAGCACTGCGACCGGGTCCCAGCGCGTCAGCAGCACCAGGGTCGAGCCGTTGAACACCGGAAAGATGAGGCACATGTTCTCGCCGGCGATCCAGAATTCCGGAAAGAAGCTCAGCGAGATCGAATTGTCCGCCGGCGGCGCCAGCGACGAGTTGGCCGCCACTGTATAGATCATGTCGCCCTGGGTATGGATGCAGCCCTTCGGCATGCCGGTGGTGCCGCCGGTGTAGTTCAGCGCTGCGATGTCGTCGAGCGAGGCACCTTCCGGGAACGACGGCTTGTCGATGGTGGCCAGCACCGGCATCATGTCGACGGCATCCGGACAGGCGATCTTCGGCGCCCGCGCGGCGCTCGGCGCCGGAATCTCCGGCTCTGCCGGCATCACGTCGGCGAAACTTGTGACGATCAGGCGGCGCAGCCTGGTGTCCGGCAGCACCTCACGCACCACCGGCATCAGTTGATCGAGCGCCACGATGGTCTCCGAGCCGCAATCGTTGACCTGGTATCCGAGCTCGAAGGCTTTCGACAGCGGGCTCACGGGGCAGTGCACCGCGCCGAGTTTCAGGATGCCGAAGAATGCGATGTGGAACTGCGGGCAATTCGGCAGGAATACCGAGACGCGGTCGCCCTTGCCTACGCCCTGCTGCGACAGCATCGTGGCGAAGAGGTCGCTTTGCCGGTCGAGCTCGCCATAGGTGGTCACGGCGCCATAAAAGATCACCGCCGGCTTGTCCGGTGTGAGCCGGGCAAACGTCCGCAGATACTCGGTCAGCGGCTTTTCGCCGTGGGGATAGGCGATCTCGCGATTCAGATCCTTCGGCCAGGCCTTGTGGACCAGGCCGCGCAGGGTTTCCAGGTACTTTTCTTCTTCGATTGCTGGTTGCTGGGACATGTGGATCACTCGTCAGGCTTTGGCTGGAAATAACTGGGCTGGAGAGAATTGGGCTTGAGAGACGGAGAACGGCTGGAGCGTTTCGGCGAGATGACAGGCCACGATCTGGTCCGGCGCCAAAACCCGATCGACCGGTGGGGTGGTCTTGCAGATGTCGGCAGCGTGCGGGCAGCGCGGATGAAACTTGCATCCGGACGGCGGCGCCATGGCGCTGCCGATCTCGCCATGGATGACGCCGACCGGCGCGCGATGATCCGGATCCGGCCGCGGCACCGACGCCAGCAGCGCCTGCGTATACGGATGCCGGGGCCTGGAGAACACGGCGTCGGTCGGGCCGAGCTCGGCCATGCTGCCGAGATACATCACGCCGACGCTGGAACTGAAGTGCTCGACCAGTGCGAGATCGTGGGCGACGACCAGATAGGTCAGGCCGAACTCGTCCTGGATATCGGCGAGCAGGTTGAGGATCTGGGCCCGGATCGAGACGTCGAGTGCGGAAATCGGTTCGTCCAGCACCATGAATGACGGCTTCAAGGCGAGCGCGCGCGCAATGGCGATGCGCTGGCGCTGGCCGCCGGAGAATTCGTGCGGATAGAGATCCGCCGCGGTGGCCGGCAGGCCGACCACATCGAGTAGTTCGGTCACACGTTGGCGCCGGCTGGCGCGATCGCCGATGCCATGCGCCATCAGCGGCTCCGCAATGATGGTATGCACCCGCAGCCGCGGATTGAGCGAGGAATACGGGTCCTGGAACACCGCCTGGACCTGCCGCCGGTAGGCGTGCAGTTGCGACGACGTCGCTGTGGCGAGATCGGCGCCATCGAACAGGATCTGGCCCGAGGTCGGCTTTTCCAGGCCGAGCACCAGCTTGGTCACGGTGGTCTTGCCGCAGCCGGACTCACCGACCAAAGCAAACGTCTCGCCGCGACCGATGGTGAAGCTGACGTCTTCGACCGCCCGCACCACGCCACCGCCACGCACCGGAAATCGCTTGGTCAGGTTGCGGATTTCGAGCAGCGGCTTGCGCGGCGCGACTGATGGATGAGGCGCTGTCGTGACGATGGCCCCCGTCATGGCCGTGGCTCCGCCAGCCAGCAGGCGGCCTTATGCCCGCGCGACACCTCGACCTGCGGCGGATAGTCATCGCATCGCGGCATACGCTGGGCGCAGCGGGCCGCAAACCGGCACCCCTTGGGTGGGTTGATCAGGCTTGGCGGCTGGCCGGCAATCGCCTCCAGCCGGCGCCGGCGGCGTCCCAGATGCGGGATCGAATTCAGCAGGCCGCGGGTGTAGGGATGCACCGGGTTGCGGAAGATCTCCCTGACATCGCCGCTTTCCACAACGCGGCCGGCATACATCACGGCGACGCGATGGCAGATGCCGGCGGCAACGCCGAGGTCGTGGGTGATCAGGATGATGCCGAGGCCGCTGTCGCGTTGCAGTTCGCGGAACAGCTCCATCATCTGGACCTGGATGGTGACATCGAGGGCGCTGGTCGGCTCGTCGGCGATCAGGAGGCGCGGCGAACACGCGATCGCCATGCCCGTGACAACACGCTGGCGCATGCCGCCGGAAAACTGATGCGGATAGTCGTCGATGCGCTTGGCCGGCGACGGGATCCGCACCCGCGACAGCACGGCCTCCACCGCCTTGCGCACCGCACCGCGCCCTTTGGCCAGATCGTGATAACGAAACGGCGCGCCGACCTGATCGCCGACACTGAACACCGGATTGAGCGAGGTCAGCGGGTCCTGCGACACCATGGAAATCCGCCGCCCGCGCCAGTCGCGCGCGATCTCGGCTTCGCTCAGCCTGGTCAGGTCGGTGCCGTCGAGAGTAATCGAACCTTCGACAATGCGGCCGCTCGGTTTCGGCAGCAGCCGCAGCATCGAGAGGCTGGTCATGGTCTTGCCGGATCCGGACTCCCCGACCACCCCCAGGGTCTCGCCCTCGGCGACCTCCAGATCGACACCATCGACCGCGCGCACGACGCCGCGCTTCAAATAGAGATAGGTCTTGAGGTTCTCGACCCTGAGCAAGGGCGGCTTCGGCGCAGGGGTTGGGGTTGGGGTTGCAGCATCGGTCATGTCAGAGTTGCCTGCGCTTGGGATCGAGGGTGTCGCGCAACCAGTCACCGATCAGGTTGGCGGACAGGCACGTCAGCATGATTGCGACGCCGGGCAGCGTGATCGCCCACCAGGCATTGGAGATGTATTGCCGCGCATCGGCGAGCATCAGGCCCCACGACACGTCCGGGCTCTGGATGCCGAGACCGAGGAAACTGAGCGACGCCTCGAAAATGATGACCTGGCCGACCTGCAGAGTGGCCAGCACCAGCAGCGTGTTCAGCACATTGGGCAGCAGGTGGCGCATGAAGATCGTTGCCGTCGAACATCCGGCGACCTTGGCAAGCGCGACATAGTCGCGTTCTTTCAGCGACATGATCTCGCCGCGAATGATCCGGGCATACCATGTCCAGTAGGTAATGGAGATCACCACGATCACCGTGGTGAGGCTCGGCGACAGCACGGTTGCGATCACCAGCGCCAGCGCCAACGACGGGATCGACATCTGGATATCCACCAGCCGCATGATGATGGCATCGACGCTGCGGCCGAAATAGCCGGCGATCATGCCCACCAGCGCGCCGATGCCGCCGGAAATCACGATCGCATACGCAGCAACCGTCAGCGAAATGCGCGCGCCGGCCATGATCCGGCTCAGGACGTCGCGCCCGAGATTGTCGGTGCCGAGCGGATAGTCGAGCGAGCCGCCCTCCTGCCAGAACGGCGGGTGAAATGCCGCACCAAGGTCAAGGCCGTTCGGATCGTGCGGCGTGATCGCCTCGCCGCCGATGGCTGATATCACCACCAGGCCGAAAATCAGCAGTGATACATACGGCAAGCCGCCGCCGAACAGGCCGCGCAGCCAGCGCTGCGAGGCGGATCGCCCTGGCCCACCATAGGATGCGTCGAGATCAACCATCGTGGCGAATCCTCGGATCGATCAGGCCGTAGCTGAGATCCACCAGCAGGTTGGAGGCGACGAACAGGATCGAGGTGAAGAGTACGCCCGCCTGCACCACCGGAAAGTCGCGCGCGAACACCGCCTCCACCACGGTGCGGCCAAGGCCGGGCCAGGCGAAGATCACCTCGACCACGAAGGCGCCGCCGAGCATCGAGGCGAAATAGACGCCAAGCACGGTGACCAGCGGCACCGCGGCATTGCGGAACGCGTACTTCCAGACCAGCAGCCGCTCCGGTGCGCCAAGCGCGCGGCCCATGCGGATGTAATCGCTGTCGAGCACATCCAGCATCGCCGAGCGCACGATCCTGGTTTGCGCCGCGACCGGATACCAGCCCAGCGCGATCGCCGGCAGGATGATGTGGGAGATGCCGCCGGCGCCGAACGCCGGCAGCCAGTTCAGGTGCACCGAGAACACCAGGATCAGCAGCAGGCCGACCCAGAACCCCGGCATCGCCTGTCCCAGCATGGCAAAACCCTTGGCGATCCGGTCGATCCAGCCGCCGCGATGCACCGCCGACAGCACGCCCAGCGGCACCGCCAGCAAAATCGAAAACAGCAGCGCCGACAGCGCAAGCGCAATGGTGGCCGGCAGCCGGTCCAGCACCAGATCGAGCGCCGGCATCTGCCAGCGATAGGAATTGCCGAAATCGCCCGTCAGCGCGTGGCCGGCGAAGATCAGGTATTGCATCCATATTGGTTTATCGAGCCCCATCGCCTCGCGGGTCTGGTCGATCAGGGCCTGCGGCGCATCGACCGGCAACAGCAGGACGATCGGATCCCCCGTCATCCGGGAGATCACGAAAATCAGGATCGACGCGCCGATGATGCTGACGATGCCGTGCAGCAGCCGGCGCAGGGCGTAGGAGAGCATGCGTTTTGCTCCTGCGGTTCAGGCCCGCATCACTTCTTCAAGCCGATTTCCTGGAAACCGCGCCAGGCGCCGGGGAACGGCCATGGCGTGAAATCGACCTTGTCGCGCCACGCCAGCGTGATTACGGGACGATAGGTCGTCACGCCGCCGAGCACATTGTCGTGCTTGTACCTGGCGATCTTGCGGATCAGCTCTTCGCGCTTGGCCGGCTCCATGGTGCCCTTGAGCTCTTCGACCATGGCATCGGCCTGCTTGTCGTCGGTGTAGGAATAGCTGCCCCAGCCCTTGCCGGGAACGAAGCTGTGGAGATGTCCGCCCCATGGCGTCGCCGGATCGCCGGGCAGCCCCTGGCTCCACATCCAGCTCAGCACACCGTCCATTTCCGGCGGACCATTGCGCCCACGCCGGCCGAGGTTGATCCAGGCGCCATATTCCAGCCCCTGCACCTTGCAGCGGATGCCGACCACGCCGAGATAGGCGAACACCGCTTCTCCCATTTCCTTGACGTTCGGCTCGCGCGGCGTGGTGAGGTTGTAGCAGGGCGTCTCGAAACCGTTGGGATAGCCGGCTTCCGTGAGCAGCCGCTTGGCCTCCTTGGGATTGTAGGCATACGGCTTGAGATCCGGATCGTAGCCGGTGCTGCCCTTGCCGACCTCGGCGTAACGTTCGCCCTGCCCGAACAGCACGCTCTTGATGATCGCGTCCATGTCGATGGCCTGCGCCACGGCCTGGCGCACTTTCAGCTTGTTGAACGGCGACGCCGGGTTGTAGCTCGGGAAGTCGATATAGAGGTTGTTGCCGGAGATGGCGGTGAAGGTCTTCACGCCCGGCATCTTCTTGAATTCGGCGACCATCGACGGCGGCACGTTGTCGATCCAGTCGACGGCACCGGTCTTGAAGGCAGCCACCCGGGTCAGATCCTCCGGAATGATCTTGATGGTCAGGTTCTTGACCTTGGGGCGCGTTTCCTTGTTCCAGTAATCGTCGAACGCCTCGAGCTTCAGCTCCTCCTTGACCGAGCGCGAAACGAACTTCCACGGACCGGTGCCGACCGGCGCCTTGGCAAAGCCATCCTCGCCGACCTTCTCGAAATACTTCTTCGGCAACGCCCAGAGCTGCAGCGCACCCGCGATGTAATCGCCGTCCGGCGACTTGAAGTGGATACGGAAATGCAGGTCGTCGACGATCTCGAATTTCTCGACATTGGCCTGCAGATGCGACCAGCGCGAGATCTTGGGATCGCGCAGCCGCTCGTAGGAGAACTCGAAGTCGGCCGAGGTCAGCGGATCGCCGTTGTGAAACTTGACGCCTGGGCGCAGCTTCACATCGATCACCGCCTTGCCGTCCTGCTGCTGCAGTTCCCAGGACTCGGCGAGCCAGTTGACCGGCTTCTGCTGCGGGTCCCAACGCACCAGCTGCTCGAACATCTGGCCGATGAAATAGTGATCGACGCCGGCGGAATATTTGGTGGGATCAAGCGTGGTGCCCTCGGCGCCGAAAGCGACGGTCAGATCACCGGACGCCTGCGCGGAAACCAGCGACGGGCACAGCGCCACGCCCAACGCAAACATGATGCTTGTGATCTTCATCACCGATCCCTCCCTGGTCTTCCGGCGTTTTTTGCTGTGCCGCTTCTTCATGACCGATTCCGAAACCACCCGCTTTGCGCGAACGCGGCCCGCCGGATCGGGATCATGCTTGAACGCTTCACCCGACCATGAGCTTGCTCTATTGTCAATTGTCAACAATTGGACAAGCGCGGCAAACCGCGCCTATATTCCGTCCATTGGAAATAGCCGCTCGCTTATTCGCAGGACACGATTGCCGGACATGGATCAGATCGCGCTGGACCGAAAACCGAAACCACGCCGCCGCGGCGAACGCACACGCACGATTCCCGAGCAGATCGCCGATCACGTCAGCAATGCGATCGTCAATGGCGAGTATCGCGACGGCGAGCGGATTCGCGAACAGGAACTCGCGACGCTCTACGGCGTCAGCCGCGGCCCGGTGCGCGAAGCAATCCGCGCGCTGGAGCAGCGCGGGCTGGTGAATTTCTTTCCCCGGCGCGGCGCCTATGTCGTCAATGTCACGCTGGATACCATCGTCGAGATCTTCAATGTCCGCGCGGCGCTGATGGGCCTTGCCGCACGCGATCTGGCACGCCGCAAGGATCCGCAGCTGCTTCTCGATCTGCAGGCCGGCATTGCCGACTTACGGGAACTAGCAAAGGCCCGCGCCACGCCACCCGACCGCTTCGCGCGCGCGGTGGCGCGGATCGGCGGACTGGTCGCATCGCGCTGCGGCAACCAGTACCTTGCCCGGCTGTTACGCCACCAGCTCGACCGCACCCTGTGGGGGTTCATCTGGCGCGATCGTCCACTGGACTTCTTCACTCCGCGCCGTCAGCTCTCAGCCGTTCGCGAATGGGAAGACCTGGCGGCTGCCATCGCCGCCAAACGGGACGCCGACGCCGAGCGCTCGCAGCGGCTGATCTTCTTCAATGCCCGCGATGCCGCGATAGCGACGCTGCAAAAGAGCCGGGGCGGCAAAATCGATCGCGCCCATCTCATCAAGGATTGATCAGCCGGGTCTGCAGACTGGCATGCCTGCCAAACCCTGCAAGCCGCCATCCATCAGGCCGGAAGCCGCGGCAGCGCATAACCCGCGTCATGAGAAAGCCGCACGACGGACTCGACAAGCCTCTCTCCTTGAATTCGACGCCAGCCGTCGTCGATCAACAAACGTCCATCCCGCTTGCGGACGATGCCATCGACGATCACCGTGTCGACATTTCCAGAATGCGCCTGCCCAACCACCGAGAAAACCGGGTCGTGAACCGGAAACAGATTCAATTCATCAGCCTTCAGCATGATCAGGTCGGCCTTCATGCCCGGCTTCAGCACGCCGATGTCCCGCTCCATCATCAGCGCTTTCGCTCCCGCCGTTGTGACCCAGCGCAGGGCTTCGCGAGACCGCGCGACGGGATGCCCGCCGCGTTGCTGGTTGCTGCCGTTGCGCACGAACAGAAGGGCTGTCTGCATCTCGCGCCAGAGACTGCCTGAGACCATTGCCTCGACATCGATGCCAATCGACGGCACGGCGCCATGGTTCATCACCCGCATCATGGCGGTCATGTTCGGATAGTCGTGCAACTCGTTCATGTTGGTGCACGTGATCGAACAACCTGCATCGAGCAGGCGGCCGATTTCATCGGCAGACAGATGATTGCAGTGAACAAGATTATGATCGGGGCCGAGCAGCCCCATCGACAGCAACCGCTCGTAACCGTCCGGAACGATCGCATTTGCGCTGGACTTCGTCACGTGGGATGAGGCAAGCAAGCCCAGTTCCCGGGCGAGCCGCACATTGTGCAGGGACGCCTCCCAGTCCGCCCAATGCGGCCCGGCAATGCCGAGCGCAAGCTTGACCCGGCCCGCGTGCGCAAAGCGACTTGCCTGCAGCGCCCTGACTCGATCGGCCGGATGCAGGCGCCGCGAGGGCAAGGCCCCTGGCCTCGCCGGCTCCCGCAACCCGTCACCATGCACGAAGACCGCACGAATTCCGGAATCAACCAGCGCATCCACGGAACGTTCGGCCTGTTCGATGGTGCGCAGGTTATGGGAATAATCGAGCAGCGTGGTGACACCGCCGTCGAGCTGGCTCAGCGCGCCAAACAAAGTACCGAGATAATTGTCCTCCGGTTCGAACCGGGTGGCGATGTCGCCGTAGAAAATCCGGAAGTAGTCCGCCGACTGCCATTCCGAGCCGACGCCGCGGAAGCCGGCCTGGAAGGTGTGCAAGTGCATGTTGACCAGTCCCGGCATGACAATCATGCCAGAGCCATCGATTACGCTGTCAACGGGAATGGCAAGGTTCGGGCCGATCGCCTCGATCCGGTCGTCCGCGACAACGAGGTCGACGTTCCTGACGTCGCCAATCCGATCATCCATCGAAATCAGCCAGCCGCACCGAACAAGAGTTCGCTTCATCTCACCCTCCAGAGCCCTCGCTCAAAGGCAGTTGCATCATCGATCGGATTCCCGGGCGGGCGCTCGCGAGCCCGCCTTCCCACGATTACTGTCCCTGGCCTGGTATCTTCAGGCTACCTTGAGGGTGAAATCGCCCGCGCGCATGATGCGCTCAACCGACGCGACAAGCTCGACACGGCGCTTGGCGAGAACGTCATCGGGAAAGACACGGCGCCCGGCCTGCTTCCTGATCACGCCATCGATCATCACGGTATCGACATTGCCGGCATGGGCCTGGTCCGTGATCGACATCAGCGGATCGTGGACCGGGAAAAGATTGAGGTCATCGGCCCGCAGCATCACGATATCGGCTTTCTTGCCGGGGGTAATCGAGCCGATCTGATCCTCCAGCCCGATCGCACGGGCGTTGCCGATGGTCGCCCACATCAGCGCCTCGCGTGATTTTACGGCAATGGTCTTCAGCGGAGGCTTGCCGGCCGCAGCATTGTCGCGCAACGAAGCCCACCGGGCATGAAGAAGAGCAGCTTGCATCTCACGGAACATCTCCCCCGTGACGATCGGCTCCACATCGATGCCGATCGACGGCATGCCACCAAGCTCTCTCACCCGCAGTGTCACCGGATCGGCGACGTGCCCGTGCAGTTCGACCAGGACCGTTGCGGTGACCGAGGCACCGGCCTCGATCAACGGTTTGAGCTCGTCGTCCTCGATATAATTTCCATGCACGAGATTATGGTCCGGACCGATCAGGCCGGCTTCCACCAGCCTTTTGTAGCCGCCTGGCGTGACCTGATCGGCAATCTTGCGTGTCGCATGGGATGTGGACAGCAGATTCAGCTCACGCGCCAATCTGAGATCCTGCTCCGCAACCTCGTAGGTGCCCCAGTGCGGCCCGAGAATGGCCATGGCGAGCGTCACCAGTCCGTCGTCGGAGGAAAAGCGCGTCTTCCGCAGCGCCTCGATCCGGTCGCGCGGATGCGGCACATGGGTATACGGCAGTTCACCCGGTTTGGCCGGAGGCTTGGCCGTGCCATGCGCGAAGACGGCGCGAATGCCGGCATCCGCAAGCCCGTCGACCGACCGCTCCGCGTGCGCGAGCGAGGTCAGGTTATGACACCAGTCCAGCACAGTCGTGACACCGCCGTCGATCTGGCCGAGTGCGCCGACGAGATTGCCGAGGTAGTTATCCTCCGGACCGTAGTGAGTTGCGAGATTGGCATGAATGTTCCTGTGATAATCAGGACCGAGCCATTCGGACCCGATGGCGCGCAACCCGGTTTGCCAGGTATGCAGATGGGCGTTGATCAGGCCCGGCATCACGATCTTGTCGCTGGCATCGATCACTTGATCCGCCGTCGCCTCGATGCCCTTCCCCGCCGCGACAATGCGATTGCCTTCGACCAGCACTCGCGCATTGCGGTGATCTCCAATGGCGTCGTCCATGGTGACCAGCCAGCCGCAATCGATCAGAATTCGTTTCATGGTGTTCTCTCCCGGAGGCCGTGCCGGCCGTTTTTTGATCAATGATTATTTCGCTCGCCAGCGATCGACGATATTTCCGATCCTGTCCTGCGCCTTGGTGAGCAGGATACCGATGACCGCCAGCAGCAGCAGAATCGCAAAAACCTGGCCGGTCTCCAGGACCTGGCCGGCCAATTGGAGCTTGGCCCCGAGTCCATAGCGCGCCGTCTGCATCTCGGCCGCAACCACCAGGATGATGGAAATGCCGAGAGCGAGCCGCAGGCCGCCGAAGATGGCCGGCACTGCCGCCGGCAGCACCACCTTGCGCTGGATCTGCACTTTGCTGGCGCCGAGGTCACGCGCCGCCAACACAAGCCCCTCATCGCATTGCCGCACGCCGATGATGGTGTTGATCAGGATCGGGAAGATACAGCCGAGCGCCGAAAGCGCGATCTGGAAGGCATTGCCGGTGCCGAGCCAGATCACCAGCAGCGGCAGCAGCGCGATCTTGGGCACCGGATAGAGCGCCGCCACGAAAATGTCGGCGACAGCGTAGACCCGCCGCGACATGCCCATCAACAGCCCAAGCGCGATGCCGATGACGGCAGCCAGCAGGAAGCCGCTGAAAATACGAAACAGCGTGATGGCGAGATCGTAGAATAACTGCTTCGCCGCGAACAGATCGTACAGCGCAACGACCACAATGGATGGTCGCGGCAGAAAGATCTCGGGAATATTCCCGAAGCGCACCGCCAGCTCCCAAAACACCAGGAAACAGGTGATCGCCACCGGCCCGTACCACCAGGTTTCGTCGCGCAACCGTTCGTCGGCCGGCGGCGATGGTGGAGCAACTTCGGTTTTGACCAGATTGATGTCGGCCATCTGTCCGCCCTCAATTCATCATTGCTTTGCGAACTTCGTCGCGCAGCAGGCCGTAGATCTCGGCGAACAACTCGCCAAAGCGCGGTTCCTTCTGCACATCGAGGCCACGCGGGCGCGGCAGATCCACCGCAAGAGTGGCGGCGATGCGTCCCGGCCGCGCCGTCATGACCACCACATGATCGCCGAGGAAAATGGCCTCCTCGATCGAGTGGGTGATCAGGACGACGGTCTTGGCGTTCTGTTCGACGAGTGCCGACAATTGCTCCTGCAGATAAAGCCTGGTCTGCGCATCGAGTGCGCCGAACGGCTCGTCGAGGAACAGGATGTCCGGTGACATCACCATGCCCCGGGCAAGCCCGACCCGCTGCTTCATGCCGCCCGAGAGCTGGCCCGGATAATGGTTCTCGAAACCCGACAGCTCGACGGCCTTTATGGCATTGGCGGCCTTGTGGCGCCGTTCCTCGAGCGGAACGCCCTGTAACTCAAGGCCGAAGGCGACATTGTCGGTGACGGTCCGCCATGGCAGCAGATTGAAGGACTGCCAGACGGTCGCCATCCGCGGCGATTCACCCGGTGTCAGCTTGCCTGACCCGTCGCCGTACAGAAATCGAACCTGCCCCTGCCCCGGCTTGACCAGTCCCCGCATGATCAGAAGCAGCGTCGACTTGCCGCAGCCCGATGGGCCGACGATCGACGTCACTTTGCCTGCGGGAAACAGCGCCGACACGTCGGTCAGGGCCGTGGTCGGCGCACGATTACGGCTCAGGAAACGATGCGAGACGCCCTCGATGGAAATATATTCAAACTGCATAGTGTGACGAACGCTCCTTTCGGGCGGCAGCAGAGAGGACAATCAGATGAAGGGATTCTTCTCGCCGAGGCGTTGCTTCGCCTCCTTGATCGCGCGGTCGTCGAACAGCTGATCTTCCGGAACGCTGCGAGCGAGCAAATCGGTGCGCTCACGCCAAAATTTCTGCTGTGCGACGATCGAGGCCATGTTTGGGGTTCCATCAACGACCATGAACGTCCAGCGCGGACGCGTCTCGTCGATGATCGGAACCGAGAGCCCGGTACTGTCCGCGATGATCTTGAGAATCTCGGGATTGCCGGATTTGGCCGCGTCCATGAATTCGACATTTCCCTGCATGATGGCCATGCTGAAGCGGACGACGGCCGAGTGCCGCTCGCGCAGGAATTTCTCGGTCGCCACCGAGCAGGCCAGCACGAAGTTCGGCGCCAGCTCGTCGCTCCATGTGGCAACCTTGCCGATGCCCTTGTGTTGCGCCGCATAGGCACCGGGCAATGGCATGTTCAGAATGTCGATTCGATTCTGCTGCATCAGCGGCAGGCTGACCTGTGGCGACAGGCCCCATTGCCACTCAACGTCGTCCTCCTTCAAGCCGGCTCTCTCGAGGCCCATCGCGTGCAGATACTGCGCCACACTGCCGCGGGACGAGATTCCGATCTTCGCGCCCTTGGCGAACTTGTAGCCGTCGACGTCGCGGAATCCTTTCTCCCACATCGCATTGGATACCAGGATTGCGTTCGAACCCCAATTCGGCGCCTCTCGTCCCCGTTCGAAGAACAGACGCAGGCCGACACCCTTGGCCATCACATTGAACAGACCCGCGCTGAGTGTCGCGCCGGTGATGTCCAGTTCGCCGGCCGTCAGCGCCGGCATCGACAGCGAGCCGTCGACGTGGCTCGTCGGCTCGATTTCGATGTTGAGCTTTTTGAAATAGCCTTTGGCCTGGGCGATGAAATAGGGGCCACCGGAAATATAGGGCGCATACCCCATGCGAATCCGTGTCGGCTCCATGAAATTCGATTGTGCAAACACGTACGGCGAATGGATCATGGCTCCGGTCGCCGCAGCGCCGGCCGTGAACACGCGCCTCGTAATACGGCTCATCGTGCACCCCTCCCTATATTTTCGTTGAACTCAGCTTACCCTTATTGCAATCGATTGCAATAACATTTAGAAACAAATCTTTCAGGGTCCGGATTCCTCCACATCCCCTGTGCGACCTGATTGAAAATGCGGTTGAGCAAGCTTCCGTTGTGTTCAGTGAACCTTGGAGAGAGCCGTGCCAAGCGTCGACACGATCGTTTCGATCCGTGGTTCATCGGCAATCAATGGCGGAGACGGCGCAATAACGTCGCCCGCCGCCCGTGTCGTCATTGGTATTGTCCCCCCTGCGAACAGGAGAACACGCTCTTGAGGAGAGACGATAGTCCTTTTCTGCTTCGGGCTAAGTGGGTGGAATTGCTCGTCCTGAGCCAAGCCGTTTGCGATATTTCGAACAACACAAACACCGGTTCAGGTGCGCGATGAACGATGACATCGGGAACCGGCTCCGGTACGTGCGCATTCAGAACAAATTGTCGCAGCGAGAACTGGCCAAGCGCACAGGCGTTACCAATTCGACCATCTCGCTGATCGAATCGAACCAGACCAACCCCTCGGTCGGCGCGTTGAAGCGAATACTCGACGGCATTCCGATCGGGCTTGCCGAGTTTTTCTCGCTCAAGCCCGAACAGCCGGTCCAGATTTTCTACCGATCGGACGAACTGGTCGAAATCGGCAAAGGGCCCATTTCCTTTCGTCAGATCGGCGAGAACCCGTGCGGCCGTGCTCTCCAGATTCTCAAGGAGCACTACGAACCCGGCTCGGACACCGGCAAGGTACCCCTGGTGCACGACGGCGAGGAAGGCGGAATCATTTTGAGCGGGCGCCTCGAAGTCACCGTCGACGGTGAGCGCAAGATATTGGGCCCGGGCGACGCGTACTATTTCGAGAGCCGCCGACCTCACCGTTTCCGTTGTGTCGGGCCATCGGCCTGCGAGGTCGTCAGCGCCTGCACGCCGCCGACATTCTAGATCGCGCTGGGGTCGTCGGAGATCGCATCCGCGTCCACAATCGACCGCGGCTTTTCCACGACGTTCGGTTGCCGCAGCCGTCTCATCCCAATTGCTGATGATGGTGCGTTGCATGGCGATGGCGTTGCCCATACAGTCCCCGGCAACAAATAAAAACGGAGGATGTTGCGTGACATATTCGATTTTTCGCAGATCGTTTTTACTCTCCGCCCTTGCCGCCGGCCTGTTGTCCCTGCCGGCCCAGGCCGCCGACTGGAAGCCGGCGCGGCCGATCAACCTGATCGTGCCCTGGGCCGCGGGCGGCTCGACCGACCAGATCACCCGCCTGGTGGCCAGCGAAATGGAGAAGTCGCTGGGACAGACCATCGTGATCATCAATCAGCCCGGCGCATCCGGTTCGATCGGCACCCGAAGCGCGCTGGAAGCGCCGAAGGACGGCTACACCTGGACCGCGGGCGCGGCGCAGGACCTGGGAGCTTACCAGACGCTGGGCTCGCTCAACGCCCCGATCACGGACTGGCATCTTTTTCTCAGCGTCGCCAACGTGCAGGTGATCGGCGTCAACCCCAAGGCGCCCTATCAGAACGCCAAGGAATTGCTGGATGCCATGAAGGCCCAGCCCGGCAAGATTTCGGTGGCCACCGCCGGCGTGACATCCGCCGGTCACAACGCCATGGAGCTGATCTCCAAGGTGACGGGCGTGAAGTATCGCCATGTCACCTATGATGGCGGCAATCCGGCCGTTGTCGCCACCGTATCAGGCGAGGCCGAGGTCACCACACAACTTGCGGTCGAGCAGGCCGACATGATCCGCGGCAAGCGGCTGCGCCCGCTGGCCACGGTCAGCGACAAGCCGCTCGAACTCGAGGGCTATGGCACCATCCCGCCGCTGTCGGACACGATCCCGGGTTTCACCGCGCCAACCAACTATTTCGGCATCTTCATTCCGAAGGGTGTGCCCGATGACGTCATCGCCACGGTGCAGAAGGTCTGGGTCGAGAACATCGCCAAGAACGAAGCCGTGAAGAAGTATGCGCTCTCGCGCGGCGCGCTGTTTGCGCCGACCTACGGCGAGGCCGCGCAAAAGGCGGTGTTCCCGGCGGTGCAGGCCAATGCCTGGCTGCTGTTCGACACCGGCAAGGCGAAAGTGTCTCCGGACACCGTCGGCATTGCCAAACCCTGAAAGTGCATTGAGTTACTGTATTTCTCCGCCATCCTGAGGTGCGAGCGAAGCGAGCCTCGAAGGATGGACGGCCAAGGTCTTCGAAGAATTGGCCGTCGCCCTTCGAGGGCCGCGCTACGCGTCGCAATTCGGGTTTACCCGACTTGCGTCTTAAGTAAGAACGCAACCGGCATAGCCGGTTGCTACGCACCTCAGGGTGACGGATCACATGAGATGAATTTTGGAAGCACTCCGATGTCTTCACTTGAACCTCCCTCTTCGCACCAGCCGGACGTGGTCGTCAGTCCGCGAGCCGACTTCCTGTCGGCGTTCGGCTGGATGGGGCTGGGCATCGCGATCCTGATCGGATCGGGGATGATGGACCGGCTCGAAAACCAGGACATCAACCCCTACACCATTCCCGGGCTGTTGCCCGGCCTGCTCGGCATCGCCATGACCATCCTCGGCGCACTGCTCGCGATCCGCAGTTGGCGACCGCATATCCTGCAATCCAGGGATGTGGATGATGCAGCGACCAGCCGCGCCGGACGCAAGCGCCTGGCCCTGGTGCTCGGGCTATGCCTCGCCTTCGGCGTGGGCCTCGTGGGACATGGACTGCCGTTCTGGCTTGCCGCCGCGATCTTCGTGACCGCGGCCATTCTTTCCCTGCAGTATCAGCAGCGGACGGCCACCGAGCCAGCCTTGGGCCTTCGGCAGGTCGTGACGTCAGCCGCGATCGGTGTTGGCGCCGGTCTCGCCATCACCCTCATCTTCCAGGAGCTGTTCCTGGTTCACCTGCCTTGATGGACTGGGCTGCCCGATGCTGACTGGACTCTCCGAACTCGGCCAGGCCTACCTGAGCATCTTCAACGTCACATCGCTGGCGTATGGGCTCGGCGGCGCGCTGCTCGGCATCATCGTCGGCTGCCTGCCCGGTCTCTCGGCGACGCTGTGCATCGCGCTGCTGACGACGCTGACCATCAAGCTGCCACCCAACGACGCCATCCTGATCCTGATCTGCTCCTATGTCGGCACGCTCTATGGCGGCTCGCGGACGGCCATCCTGCTCAACATCCCGGGCACCGCGGCCAATGCCGCCTCCTGCGCCGACGGCCATGCACTCGCCCTGCGCGGCGAGGCCGGACGCGCCATCGGCATCGCCACATCCGGCGCCTTCAGCGGCACACTGTTCGGCGTGTTGTGCCTGGCCGCATTCACCCCGCTGCTCGCGGAAGTCTCGCTGTCGTTCGGGGCCTACGAATTCTTCTGGCTCGCTCTGCTCGGCGTCGCGATGTCCGGCAGCATTGTCGGCAACGATCCGCTGAAGGGCTGGCTGATGGGCGTGCTCGGCCTGTTCGTGGCGCAGATCGGCCAGGAAGGGCTTTATGCCTACGACAGATTCACCTTCGGCTGGGGCCAGCTGTCCGGCGGCATCTCGCTGATCCCGGCACTGGTCGGCGCATTCGGCTTCGCGGAGGTGCTGACCACGCTGGCCGACCCGGCGGGACGGCAGATGGTCGAGATGAAGGACTCGGTGCTGCCGCGGTTTCGCGAGGTGTTCCAGTATTGGCGCACCGTGCTGCGATCCGGCGTCATCGGCGTGCTGACCGGCCTGATGCCGGGTGTCGGCGAAGATGCCGGCGCCTGGATGTCCTATGCGGCGGCCAAGGCCGTCAGCAAGGAAAAGGATCAGTTCGGCAAGGGATCGATCGACGGGTTGATGGCGGCGGAGACCGGCGACATGTCTTCGATTCCCGGCCACATCATCCCGGCGCTGGCGCTCGGCATTCCGGGATCGGCGCCCTCGGCGGTGCTGATGGCCGCGATGATCATCCACGGCATCCAGCCCGGGCCGATGCTGATGATCCAGCATCCGCAATTCATCTATGACGTCGTCGCCATGACCTCGCTGGCGACCGTCAGCATCCTGGTGTTCGGCCTGTTCCTGATCCGGCCATTGCTGCTGGTGCTGCGGATCAAGCGCATCGTGCTGATGCCGATCATCTTCCTGCTGTGCACGGTCGGCGCGTTTGCCAGCGCCTCGCGGCTGTTCGACGTCTATTGCATGATCGCGATCGGGATCGGCGCCTTCTTCCTGCGCCGGCGCGGTTACCAGATGGCGCCGTTCGTGCTGGGCCTGGTGCTGGGCGGACTGCTGGACAAGAGCCTGCGCCGCGGCCTGGTGCTGTCGGATGGAAGCCTCGAGCCGTTCTTCACGCGCCCGATCAGCCTGGGCTTCGCCCTCGTCACCATCTTCATCCTGCTGCTGTACATTCCCGCCTTCAAGTCGCTGATCGCGACGATTGCGGAAACGGTCAGCCGGCAGATCCAGCGCCTGATCTCCCGCCCGGCCTGATCCTTTCGGAGTCCCCCTATGCGCATTGCGCTGTGCAATGAAGTTCTCGCCCCCATGTCGCTGGAGCAGCAATGCGAGCTTGCGGCGCGTCTCGGCTATGACGGGCTGGAGATCGCGCCGTTCACGCTGTCGGACACCCCGGACCAGATCTCCAGCGCGGAGGCCGCGAGGATTCGCAGGACGGTCGAGGCCAGCGGCCTTGTCGTCACCGGCCTGCACTGGCTGCTGGTCAAGCCCGACGGCCTCTCGCTGACCGCGCCCGATGCGGCGATTCGCGCGCGGACCATTGCGATTATGACAAGGCTGACCACGCTCTGCGCAGAGCTCGGCGGCACGGTGCTGGTGCATGGCTCGCCGAAACAACGCGACATCGCGCCGGGAGACACCCACGCAATTGCCCTCGCGCGCGTCCGCGACGGACTGACGCAGGTTGCCCAAGCCGCCGCCGATGCCGGCGTCATCTACTGCATCGAGCCGCTGTCGCGCCGGGAAACCGCCGTCATCAATACCGTCGCGGAGGCCGCCGACCTGGTGCAGGCGATCAACCACCCGCATCTGCGGACCATGATCGATTGCAGCGCCGCCGGCCAAACCGAGGCCGAGGACATTCCGGCCCTGATCGACCGCTGGCTACCCACGGGCTTGATCGCGCATATCCAGGTCAACGATCCGAACCGGCGCGGCCCCGGCCAGGGCGAAATGAAGTTCGCCCTGATCCTGGCAGCGCTGAGACGGCATGGCTACGACAAGACGCTTGCCGTCGAGCCCTTCGACTACTCACCCGATGGCCCCGGCGTTGCCGCCTTTGCCGTCGGATATCTGCGCGGCCTTCGCGAAGCGCTAGCCTGAATCAAGACATCGTTGCGAGTTTTATCCATGACAGCAGCCCCTTTCCGGATTCTGGACATCCAGCTCTTTGAGCGACCGGTGGTGCTGCGGCTGCCGTTCAAGTTCGGCGTGGTCACGCTGACGGCGTGCCCGCAGGTGTTCGCCCGCGCACGCATTCAAACGGAGGCCGGCCGCGAAGCTGAAGGCGCTGCAGCGGAACTGCTCGCGCCCAAATGGTTCGACAAGAACCTGGCGCTCAGCAATGACGACAATTTCAACCAGCTTCGCCAATCGCTGCGCCTCGCCCGCGAGGCTTATCTGTCCGATCGCACCGCCCGGCCGGCGTTCGGGCATTTTGCGACACACTACAAAAGCCAGATCGACGCCGCCGGCGCGCAGGGGCTCAATCCCTTGATCGCAGGCTATGGCCCGGCGCTGCTCGACCGTGCCTTGCTGGATGCGTTGTGCCGGGCGCACGATGTGTCATTCTACCAGGCGATCCAGCACAACATCACTGGGATCGACAGTGCTCTCACCCCGGATCTCGCGGGCTTCGATCTCAACGGCTTTTTCGCCTCGCTGGCGCCGGCATCCGAAATCGCCATGCGCCATACCGTCGGCCTTGTCGATGCGATCACCGCCGCCGAACTCACGACACGGGTCGATGACGGCTTGCCTGAAACTCTCGACGAAGCGATCGTCGCTTACGGATGCAGCTATTTCAAACTCAAGGTGTCCGGTGCACCGGACCCGGACATCGCGCGCCTGACCAGCATCGCCAAGGTCCTCGACCGTCTGCCGCACTACACCGTGACACTGGACGGCAATGAGCAATTTCCCGATGCAGCGACGGCTGCCGACTTCTGGCGCAAAGTGCGGGCGACGCCGGCGTTGAAACGCCTGGCAGACGCCACGCTTTATATCGAACAGCCGCTGCCCCGCGCCATTACAATCGAGACCGATGTCCGGGCGCTGGCCGGCGATACACCGGTGCTGATCGACGAGGCCGACAACACATTGGACGCCTTCGTCACGGCAATCGATCGCGGCTACACCGGCGTCTCAAGCAAAACCTGCAAGGGCCTCTACAAATCCCTGCTCAACGCCGCGCGCTGCCGGAAACTGAACCAGGGCGGCAGCACCCGTTACTTCATGTCGGCCGAAGACCTCACCACCCAGGCTGGCCTGTCGGTGCAGCAGGATCTGGCGCTGGTGAACCTGATCGGCCTCACCCATGTCGAGCGCAACGGCCATCACTATGTCGATGGATTCCATGGCCAGGGCGCCAGCAGCGCCGAGCAGGAGGCGTTTTTCGAGGCACAGCCCGGCCTCTATGAACGGGACCACGGCAACGTGCGCCTCGCTGTTCGCGATGGCCGGATCGACCTGTCGTCACTTGCGGCGCCCGGCTTCGCAACGCGTGCCGTCCCCGACTGGCGTACGTTGCAACCGCTCGCCGGCGGCTAGGTCACTTTTTCAGCTCGCCGTAGAGCTGCATCACCCGCTCCGGCAGCGCGGCGATGCGCGGCACGCGGAGTGCGCGCCGGGCGCCGAAGATCCGGTCGAGCTGCTGGAACGGGCCGTCTCCCATTCCGAACGCGAAGGTGTCGACACCGCGCCGGCGCAATTGCGACACCACCCGTCTCGCATCCTCTGCAAGATAAACCGGGTCCTGCACGTCGATATCCGATGGCTCGCCATCCGTCAGCACCAGCAGCACCCGCCGGAATGCGCGCCGCTGCGCCAACGCCTGGCCGGCATGGCGCAGTGCGGGTCCCAGCCGGGTCGAATGGCTGCTGGTGAGCGCGGCAAGACGCGCGTGAACAATCCGATCGACCGGTTCATCGAATCCCTTGATGCGGAGATAGCGGATCCGCTCGCGGCCATCGGAATTGAAGCCGTGCACCGCGATGGCATCGCCCGCATCCTGCACGGCAGCAGCCACGATCGCCGCCGCCTCGCGCTCGACCGCGAGGACTGAGCGACCCGAACGATCGCGGTCGGCGGTCGATTGCGACAGATCGAGCAGCAACACGATCGCCAGATCACGCGGGCCCGGCACGTCGCGCTGGTAGATCCGCGGCTCCGGCACCAGACCGGCGCGCCGCTCGATGGTCAGCGTAATGGCCGCATCGATATCCAGCGCGTCGCCATCGCGCTGGCCTCGGTAGCGGATCCGCCGGCCGATCGATGCATCCCGCGTCAGCGCGGAGATCCGTTTCAACTCAGCGGTATCGGCAGGCAACGCACCGCCGTTCGCCCTGTCCGTCGGTGCGTCCGCCTCCAGGACCGTCGTCCAGTCCGGGCGCTCGGTTGCCGCCGCGTAATCCCATTCGGGATAGGTCGCAACCGGCAATCCGTCGAGCAGTGTTACCGCCGTTCCGCGAGCCCGCAGGGTTTCATCGGGGCGAGCGGTCTCGTCAGTCCGTTGTCCGTCGGCCTCGTCGCGTCGCTCGATCCGCGCGGAATCGACCGGCAATTCGATCTCCTCGGTCGGCGCATCCGGCTGCTCGCCGAAATCCCACAGTGCCAGATTGTCGTCGCGATAGGCGGGCTCGACCACATAACTGCGAGCGTTGAACTGCAGCCGCATCTGTCCGAGATCGTTGCCCAGCAGCCCGCCGATCTCGCGGCTGATCGCCGGATCGCTCCACCGGTCGGCAGCGGCCGAAAACAGCGCCCGGCCCTTGCCGACCCACGCATCGTCATCGCCGTAATCCGGATCGATCAACGCCCGTACCAGGCGCGTCATCAATCCGGCAGCGGTCGCCTGGGCGGATGGCGTGCCGGTGTGAAACGGCAACCACAGCCGACGCAACCCGGGTGTGTCGCGCAGCGCCAAGGTCTCGACCCGGGCATCCTCGATCAGTGACACCAGCGCAATCTGCAGTGGTTTCAGTTGCCCGACAGGAAACCGGACAGTCGAATGAACCAGATGCGCGCCGGCATGGGCGGCAGCCGCAAGATAGATCGTGTCCGCATCGGCGCTGTCGAAACCGGGAAACGTCTCGGGCAGCGCCAGCAATCCCGCCGCAAGCGAGGCTCGCCGCGGCACCGGCAACGCTTCAACCGCGACCAGCTTGCGAAACCGCGGTTTCCTGTTCCACAGCGCTTGCATTGTCAGGGACAGCCGCCGTTCCAGCCGGGTGAAGTCGCCTCCAGCATGACCGAGTGCAAACAAGCGCAGCGACAACGCATCCTCGAGGCCAAAATAGGCGCGGCGACGCGAGGCACTGTTGCCATGGGCACGCAAGCCAGCGGACACCCAGGCGGCGAAGTCCTCGGCTCCGGCATGCGCCAACAGTTGTTCGAGACGGCCGATCGCCAAGGACACCGATTCGGGCGCGATCTCCGCAAGGTGTCGCAACGCAGCCAACACGATCATCAGATCGACTGCGGTCGGCAGTCGCGACAGCAGCTTCGGCATCGTGGAGAGCAGGACTTGCGCGCTGCGGCTGCCGGCTTCGCGACCAACGAACCGCGCAGCGTCGCCTGCCGCGAGCAGATCCGCGGCCGACCGGTCGAGCGGCCACAGCTCGGTCAGGCGCAGGAAGCCGCGAACGGTGCCTTCGCCGAGATTGGCGTTGAGCAGGCCGAGCAGGATGTCATCCCAGCCGGCCAAGTCCACTTTGTCGCCACGACGCCCCAGTGCGGTGAGTGTGGCCTGCAGCGTTGCAAGCAGGTCATCATTGTCGCGAAGCAATGCCGCAAAGCGACGGCCGGAGCGATGGTGGTCGAGGGAATGGACCTGAGCACCCGGCACGATGTCTCCTGGTCTACACACACGCCGCGATTGCGTCGCGCAGCGCGTTTCGGACATCCATGTCGTCGGTCAAGGGAACAACGATGGTGGTCTCGCAGGCATCGTCGAGGTCGATGCCGCATCCGATCAGTCGGCCGGCATTGACCAGCATGCGGGTCGACGCGCCCTCGTCCAACCCTTGTCCCTTCAGGTTGCGGCTATGCGCGGCGACCTTCACCAGAAGCCCGGCCACGTTCGGATCGATGCCGGCCTCCCGAGACACGATCTCGGCTTCCGCGGGCCGGTCCGGATAACCGAAATCCAGCGCCGCGAAACGCTGCTTGGTCGATTCCTTGAGATCCTTGATCGCGCTCTGATAGCCGGGATTGTAGGAGATCACCAACTGGAAGTCGGAATGGGCATGGATCAGTTCGCCGCGCTTTTCCAGCGGCAGCACCCGCCGGTCATCGGTCAAGGGATGGATCACCACGGTGGTGTCCTGGCGCGCCTCGACGACCTCGTCGAGATAGCAGATCGCGCCATAACGCACCGCTGTGGTCAATGGCCCGTCGTTCCAGACCGTCCCCTGCGCATCGAGTAGCCAGCGCCCGACCAGATCGGCCGCCGTCATATCCTCGTGGCAGGCCACCGTGATCAGGGGGCGGCCAAGCCGCCAGCACATATACTCGATGAACCGGGTCTTGCCGCAGCCGGTCGGCCCTTTCAGCATCACCGGCATGCGGCTCGCATAGGCCGCACTGAACAAGGCAATTTCATCCCCGACGGGCCGGTAATACGGCTCGTCGGGGATGCGGTACTGGTCGAGCAGCAACGCGGAGTTGGACACGCTCACATCCTCTCAGCATCCTGGAGATCGGGTGAACCGCACGCGATCGAGATCACGATGCGAGAAGCTCCTTCAGCTTGGCGTCGATGAAGGCGACGTCGACCGGATTGGTTCCGGGCCCGCCGGCAAAGTGCCCCCACACCGACGGCACCGGCACGAACTTCGCGTTCGGCATGTGTGCGACCTCGTTCTCGCTGTCCTCCGGTGGAAAATAGAGATCGGTCTGTCCCGGCATGACGTACGTCCGGGCCTTGATCGCCCCGAGTGCCGCCTTGAAATCTCCCTTGTAGATCTCGTTGTCGCTGATATCGCCGTTCTGCCAGGTCCACAGCATGGTCAGCAGATTGTTGGGATCCTTTGGCAGGAAAAACCCCTCCCAGAATGCGACCAGGAAATCCTCCAGCGAGGAGAAGCCGAGGGTCTTGATGTCGAGCTCCTGGCGATAGAAGGCCTGGGAAAAACCCCAGCCGGCATAGACGCGGGCCGCTGCGCGCAGGCCGCGGGCCGGCTTCTGCGTGTACCACCCCTCGTTCCAGGCGGCGTCCGCCGTCAGCGCCGCCTTGACGCCTTCCAGGAACACGAAATTGTGGCGCGAACATTTGGCCGACCCGCAGAACGGCGCCAGCAGGTCCATCATGGTCGGATAGAGCGCGCCCCAGTGGAAGGTCTGCAACGCGCCCATCGACCAGCCGACGACCATGCGAATGTGTTCGATGCCGAACTTCTCGGTGATGAAGCGGTGCTGCGCCCGGACGTTATCGTAGGCCGTGACTTTCGGAAAGCGTGGGCCATTGTAGGGTTCCGGCGTGTTGCTGGGCGACGACGACAGCCCGTTGCCCAGCATGTTCGGAATGATAATGAAATATTTTGCCGGATCGAGCGCCATTCCGGGTCCGACCAGCCATTCATTGTCGTAGTGCTGGCCGGAATACCAGGTCGGGTACACGATCACATTATCCTTGGCCGCATTCAGCTTGCCGAACGTCTTGTAGGCGAGCTTGCAGTCGCGGATGGTCGCCCCCCGCTGCAGCGTGACATTGCCCAGATCGTAAATTTCATAATCGACGCTCATCGATCGGTCCTTCCCGTTTCTTGAAACAAAACTCGTCAAGCGGCACGCGCCGCGCTCGGCGCAGGTGCTCCAGCCTTGGCAATCACCAGATAGGTGACGCCGGCAACAACCGCGGCGGAGATCGCCGTGGACAAACCCGGCATCATGTTCTCGACCACGAAGGCGCACAGCGACCCGATCGCCCAGGCGATGAACGGTTTCGCCCGCCAGTCGGCTTCCGCATGCGCATTGGCGCGCAGCAGATACTGATCGACCAGAATGATCGCACCGATCGGCGGCACCAGGATGCCGAGCAGCGACAGCCATTGAATGAAGAACGCCCAGACGTTGCCCGCCGCCACGATGATGCCGATCACGCCCAGCACGATCGCCATGGCGCGCATATTGGTGCCGAGAATGCGCGACCAGCCGGTGGCGGCGTTATAGAGACAGTGCGAGCAGACCGAGCCGAGATTGGCGTAGAGGAAGATGAAGGCCAGGATGCTGAGCCAGGTCAGTTGTTTGCCGTTCATGTAGCCGAACATGTTGTCGACGCCGAACGGATTTGCGTTGGGCACCGCCAGCGCGGCGGTCATGACACCGCCGACCAGCATCGCCACGAGGTTGGCGAACGGAAAGGCGCTGAAGGTCGCGATCAACGAGGCCTTCGGCGACGGTGCCCAGCGATTGAAATCTGCTGTCACCGTTCCCGCATCGATGAACAGCGCCAGCACGACCGTGAGGCCAACCCCCATCGACATGGTGGCGACACCATTGTTTCCGGCGTAGTTGAAAATCGCTGTCGCGGTGGTTGTCGACGCGGCGTCCGCGGCCACCCACAGCCCGAGCACGACGAACAGCGGCACGGACGCCAGCCCGATCCAGTGCAATCCTTTGACCCCGACGAAGGTGATGCCGATATAGAGCACGCCAGCGATGATCGTCATGGCGACATAGCTCAGGCCGTAGGTCGACGACACCAGCGCGCCGGTAATGCCGGTCTGCACCGCGTACCAGCCAAGAAGAAGGGTCGAGAGCAGGCCCGACGCCAGCACATAGCCCTTCTTGCCGAACACAATGCTCGCGATCAGCGCGAAGTTCATGCCGCGTTTTGTTCCGATCAGGCCGAGCGCCCCGACATAGGCAAACATGATGATATTGCCGAGGATCATGGCGATCAGGGCACTCTTGAAGCCCATCCCCAAGACCAGCAGCGATCCCGTCATCGCACCGGTGATGATCATGGGAAAACCGAGCCACACCATGGTCACCGAAAATGCGCTGCGCCGGGCGCTGAGCGGAACCGGCTCATGCTCGTATTCGTGTCCCAGGAGCTCGTCGATTTGCTCTTCGGTATGATGGACGATACCGGTATTCGCATTGTTGCTCATATCAACCCCCAATCCCTTTTTGACGTGCTACCCCGGCAAGACCTCAGTGTGCGCCGGCACGGATGCCGTGCCGGCGCAGTGTCATCTCTCAGCGATGTGCGACCTTCTGGTTCGGGATGCCCTCGATCGGGCACTCGTCCGTGCCGACGGTCGGACGGGTCATGGCCTCGACCATCTCCCGCGTCCCTTCCGGATCGCTGATCCAGTTCTTGTAGAAGGTGTAGGGACAGACCGCGTGACCGCGATCGCCGTCGCCGGAGTTGATCAGCCCGGTGTACCCGCGGTGCACCAGCTTGAAGAGATGGTTCTGCGACTGCATGTTACGGCGCGCATCGCGGATCAGCGACACGGAGAGCTGCGCATACTGGATGCCGTTTTCCTCGGTGCCGCATTCGCCGAGGGTGCGTCCGTCGAAGCCGACGATCGCCGAATGGCCGAAGTAGGAATAGACACCATCGAAACCCGCCGCATTGGCGACCGCGACATAGACGTTATTGGCCCATGCCATCGCCTTCGACATGATGACCTGCTGATCCTTGGCGGGATACATGTAGCCCTGGCAACGCACGATCAACTCGGCGCCGCGCATGGCGCAGTCACGCCAGATCTCGGGATAGTTGCCGTCATCGCAGATGATCAGGCTGATCTTCAATCCCTTCGGACCATCGGAGACATAGGTGCAGTCGCCCGGATACCAGCCTTCGATCGGCACCCACGGCATGATCTTGCGATACTTCTGCACGATCTCGCCCTTGTCGTTCATCAGGATCAGGGTGTTGTAGGGCGCCTTGTTCGGGTGTTCCTCATGGCGCTCGCCGGTCAGCGAGAACACGCCCCAGACTTTCGCCTTGCGGCAGGCGTCGGCGAAGATCTTGGTCTCCTCGCCGGGGACGCTCGACGCCGTTTCGTACATCTCCTTGGAATCGTACATGATGCCGTGGGTGGAATATTCAGGAAAAATCACCAGGTCCATTCCCGGCAAGCCGAGCTTCATGCCCTCGACCATGCTGGCGATGTTGCGCGCGTTCTCGAGGACCTGCGCCTTGGTGTGAAGGCGCGGCATCTTGTAATTGACCACGGCGACGCCGACCGTGTCCTTGCTCGAAGAAATATCACCATGCAGCATTTGATCGACTCCCTTTCAAGTGAACGACGTAATTCTCGCTAAACCGCCATATGCCGCTGAATCAACTCATCCGACAGTTCGGCGATTCCTCCCTTGGCGACGACTCGCCCCTTCTCCAGCAGCGCGAAGCGGTGCGACGCGCGCCTTGCGAAGACGACATTCTGTTCGACCAGGATCACGGTGATGCCGTGTTCCCGATTCAGCTTCATGATCACGTTCTCGATCTGCTCGACGATGTTGGGCTGAATGCCTTCGGTCGGCTCGTCCAGCAAAAGGACCTTCGGCTGCGCCAGCAGCGCCCGCGCGATGGCGAGCTGCTGCTGCTGGCCGCCGGACAGATTGCCGCCATGGCGATGCCAAAAATCCTTCAGGATCGGAAACAGGTCGATGATCCAGTCTTCGATCCCCTTCGGTGCGCGCGCCGCAAAGGTGCCCAGCTGCAGGTTCTCGCGCACCGTGAAGCGCGGCAGGATGCCCCGGCCCTGTGGCACATAGGCGATGCCCGCCTTGGCGCGCTGGTGAGTGCGCAAGCCGGAGATATCAGCGTCGTCGAGTACAAGACGCCCGGTCACCCGGTCCATCAGGCCGAGGATGCTGCGCATCAAGGTAGTCTTGCCGACACCGTTGCGACCCAGCACCGACAGGAACTCGCCGGACGCGACCTTGAGGTTGATATTCTGCAGCGCGCGGCTGTTGCCGTAGAACGCGTCAATGTCGGTCAGCTCAAGCATTGGTGATACCTCCCGAGCCGAGGTAGGCGCGCCGCACATCGGGATGAGCCTCCACCTCCGCCGCTGTGCCCTCCGCGAGCAGCTGGCCGAGATGCATGACGGAGATGACGTCGCCGATGGCCTTCACGAACCCCATGTCGTGCTCAACCACCACCAGAGTGTGCCTGCCCTTCAATCGGGCAAACAGTTCGGCGGTCTTTCGCGTTTCCTGCGCGGTCATGCCGGCGGTTGGCTCGTCCATCAGGATCAGGTCGGCGTCTTGCGCCACCAGCATTCCGATTTCGAGCCACTGGGTCTGGCCGTGGGACAGATAGGCGGCCGGCTGATCGAGTTGATCTTCCAGGCCGACCAGCACGGCCAGCCGTTCGATGTCGGCACGGCCGGAGCGACGCAGGTCCCAGCGCAAATTACCCCACACCCCGGTTCGCTCGGCGCGCGCCACTTCGAGGTTTTCGGCGACCGAGAGTTCGCGGAAGACACTCGGCACCTGAAACTTGCGCCCGACACCGGCGCGAGCGATTTCGTGCTCTTCGAGCGTCTGGAGCGCGGCACCATCCAGCGTGACCGAACCGGCACTGGGCTTGACCTTGCCGCAGATGATATCGAGCGCAGTGGTCTTGCCGGCCCCGTTGGGGCCGATCAGGCAGCGCAATTCGCCCTTGGCCACATTCAGGGTCAGATTGTTGAGCGCCTTGAAACCGTTGAAACTGACGCAGACATCGCGCAGGGCAAGATGGGAGGTCATGCGTTGCCCTCCGTCTGTTCGCGGCTTTGCGGCAATCCCTGAGCGACTTGCCGCCGTTGCGCCAACCAGCGCCAGGTGCCTTGGGCGAAACCGGCGAGGCCCTTGGGCAGGAACAGCACCACCAGGACGAACAGCGCACCCATCACGAGCGTCCAGGTTTCCAGGAATGCGGCTGACTCCGACAGCGCCCCTTGCATGCCGGCAACCAGCACGGCACCGAGGAACGCGCCGACCAGGCTCTGCCGGCCGCCGACCGCGCACCACACCACGACGGAAAGACTGAGCTGCACGCCGAGGAAGGTTGGCGACGCGAACTCCATCACCACGGTGTAGAGCATGCCGGCAAGGCCGGCGATCGCGGCGGAGAGCGCGAAAACGAAGATCTGATAGGCCGCGACGTCGTAGCCGAAGTAGCGCACCCGTCCCTCATGATCGCGGATCGCCTGGATGATCAGGCCGGCCTTGCTCCTGGTGAAAGCAAAGCCGATCAGGAGGCTGAGGGTCAGGCAACCGGCAACGAGATAGTAGGTCGCGCGCCCGTAGGCATCGAACGCGATGCCGAAAATTTCGAGCTGGGCCAGGTCGGTGATGCCGTTGAAGCCACCGGTGTAGCTCTGCTGGTCGATGATCACGAGGTTGAGTACGACCATGGTGGCGAGCGTGATGATCGCGACATAGACGCCCGTCACCCGTCCGCGGAACACAAACCAGCCAAGCGCGGCTGCGACGAGGGCCGGCACGATAATTCCTGCGGCCAGCGCGAAGCCGAGGGATCGAAATGGCATCCAGAACCAGGGCAACCGCTCGACATTGTTCCAGACCATGAAGTCCGGCAGGCCGCTGGAGCCGGTATGCACGGGAATGGTTTTCAGCTTCAGTGCCATCGCCATGGCGTATGAGCCGATGCCGAAACTCATGGCCTGCCCGAGATTGAGAATGCCGCCGTATCCCCAGGACAGCGCCAGCGACATGGTCAGGATGCCTAGCACGATGTAGCGGGCCGCCTTGTTGAGCAGAAAATCATTGTTCAGGAAGAGCGGCAGCGCAAACACCAGCGCGCACACGATGAGCAGCGGAGCGATCTGTTTCCCGAAACGCTGCAATCCGGTAGATGGAGACGATTTCAAGGTCATAGGCGACGATCTGGCCTCACGCGCGCACGCGCGTTGTGAAAAGCCCTTCGGGGCGGAAACGGATGAGGACGACAATCGCCAGCAGGACAATCGCCTTGGCCACTGTGTCGTTTTGCAGGAATGCGATGCCGCCGGAGAGTTCGCCCAGGATGAATGCGCTGGCGACGGTGCCGGCGAGACTCTGCACGCCGCCGAGCACGACAACCATGAAGGCGTCGACCACATAACCGGTGCCCATGTCAGGCGAGACGCTCTTCAGTGGCGACACCAGGGCGCCGGCGAGACCGGCAAGGCCCGCACCATAGGCAAACGTCAGGGCATAGATTCGCTTTGCGTTGATGCCGAAGGACGCCGACACTGCACGGTCCTGCATGATAGCCCGCAGCTTCATGCCGACCGTGGTCCGGTTCATCAAAAACCAGGTCACCGCGAACAGCGCGAGCGCGACAAAGAACAGAAATACCCGGTAGGCCGAGACCGAGATCCCGAACAGGTCCATGCTGTCGGACATCGCCGGCGGTAGCTGCACGTAGCGCAATTCGCTGCCGACCATGAGCCGCACCGCCTGCTGCAGCATGATGCCGACGCCCCAGGTCGCCAAGATCGTATCCAGCGGCCGGTTGTTGAGCAGGCTCAGCACATAACGTTCGATGATCCAGCCAAATGCGGCGACCACAATAAAAATCGGCACCAGGCTCGCCAGCAGGCTGAGGCCCAGATAGGTCTGGAACATCCAGGCCGTGTAGGCGCCGAGCATCACGAACTCGCCGTGCGCCAGGTTGATGATGCCCATCGAGCCGTAGATGATCGACAGGCCCATCGCCACCAGCAGCAGGATGGAGCCGATGCTGAGGCCGGTGATGATTTGCTCGATAAACTGGTCCACGCCATTCTCCGTGAAGGCAGCAGCGGTCGCCGGCGAAAACGTTGCCGGCGACCGGCGTCAGCGTCGGCGTCAGTTCTCGACCAGACCTTTTTCGGAACAGACCTGCCCGGGATAGGCGGCATAAGGCACCGGCTTCAGCCAATCCTTGGCCTCGACCAGGATTTCGAACTGGCCGTTCGATTTCGCCTGGGCGATCTTCGGCCACAACCAGGTGTGGAGGTTCTCGGCTTCGATCCGCACCTTGCCTTGCGGCGCAACCGTTTCCTGGCCCTTTACCGCATCGCGGATATTGGGCGGGGTGATGTCGCTGGTCGCCAGCTTCTCCACCGCCTGCTTGAACAGGTAGGTCTGGAAGTAACAAGCTTCCGAGACGAAATGCGTGACCTTGTCGGCGCCCCAGCGCTTCTTGTAGGCGGCGACGAATTTTTCGTTTTCCGGCGACTTGTGCACCATGAAATATGGCGCGGAGGTGAAGTGTCCGGCGGCAGCTTCGCCGCCCATCGCCGCGACTTCGTTCTCCGACGTGGTCAGGCTCGCCATCGGCATCTTCTCTGGATCGAGACCCGCGGCGCGATATTGCCGATGCAGTGCCACCACCGAATCGCCCACCACGGTGGAGAAGATCACGTTGGGCTGGGCCGATCGCATCTTGTTGATGACGGACGAGAATTCCGAGTGGCCGAGCGGCACATACTCCTCGGCGACGACTTCGCCGCCGTACTTCTGCAGCAGCTTCTTGCAGTAGTTGTTTTCTTCCTTGGGATAGATGTAGTTCGAGCCGATCATGTAGAACTTCGGTCCGAACTTCTTGATCAGCCAGGGCACAAACTCGTCCTGCTGCTGGTTCGGCACCGCGCCGGTGTAGATCACGTTCTTCGAACACTCGCGGCCTTCGTACAGGGTCGGATACCAGTAGAGGTTGTTCTGCCGCTCGAACACCGGCAGCACCGCCTTGCGGCTCGCGGAGGTGTAGGATCCGAACACGCTGACGCACTTGTCGCCAACCACGAGCTTGCGCGCTTTTTCCGAGAAGGTCGCCGGATCGGATGCGGGATCCTCGACGATCGGGACAATCTTGCTGCCCTTGATTCCCCCCGCTGCATTGATCTCCTCGATCGCGAGCAGCGTGGCCTTGTTCAGCGATTCCTCGATGATCGCCGTGGTGCCGGTCAGCGAGAACAGCACGCCGACCTTGATTTCTCCACCGGCGGCGCGCGCCAGGTCGGCGTTCTTGATCCAGATATGTGGCAGGCCGGCACCGGCGAAGGCCCCAAACGCTGCTGCATTTTTCACCAAAGTCCGCCTCGAAATGCCCATCTCTTGCTCCTGGATTGAAAAGGGAATGAAAAAACAAAAAGCCCTCCCGATGCGCGCTGACGCGAGCATTGGGAGGGCTTTGTTGCCTGATATGTCGAAGGCGGCGCTGTCGCCGCCAATCCCCGCTATTGGGGATTAGTGTTGCGGATCGTAGCCAAGCAATTCGAAGGAGTCAACGATCGCTGCCGCAACAGCGCTCGCTGACACGCGGCGATCCATCGCCTGGCGACGAATGAAGCCATAAGCTTCCGTCTCCGGCATTTGTCGCGTCGCCATCAGAATCGCTTTCGCGCGCTCGACCGTTCGCATCGACCGCAGATTTTCATCGAGTTTCTCGATCTTGCTGCGCAACCGTCGTTCATAGCCGAACTGGCTGCGCGCCAGGATCAGACTCGACAGCACCGCGTTGGCGGTGAACGGGCGGGACAGCACCGCGTTGGGCGTGGCATGGGACAGCGCTTCTGCCTGAATCGCGTCCGTCGCCGGCACGATCACCACCAGCGCCGAGCGGGCGTCGCCAGGAATCCACGGCAATCGACGGGCGAGATCGTTGCAGTAGTCGCAATAAACCACATCGGCATCGCCGGGAACGCTTTCCGGCATCGGCCACACCTGGCGCACCCGCATCCGGAAACGCTGTAATTCCCGCAGCAACAGGCTGGTCTGATCATCGACCGGCGCGACCACGACGGCGCTCAGGTCCGCGAGTTCTTGCACCATCGATTTGCGGCCCGGCATGTCCCGGCTGCTGCCGGGTTTACGCATGGTTTCGTTCATTGAGCGTGTCCTGCCTGTGCGGTGGCACGACCGTATCCGATCAGGAACGGATCGGCATGCACCGCTTCTTTTGATTGATTGATGATATCGAACTGTCCCTGGCGGTTGGCGCGGCCGATCCGGGTCCAGAGGTCGGTGTGACCGGACATCGGATTCACGGTGACGGCGCCTTGCGGAGCCTCGAAACTGCTGCCCATCACCATCGATCGCAGCACCTCGCTATCGAGGGTATTGGCCTGCTCAAGCGCCCGCGCGAACAGGTGCAATTGGAAGTACGAGGCTTCGACGCACATGTTGGTCGAGACATCGCTGCCGAATCGCTTCTTGAAGCGACTGACGAACGAGTTGTTGGCCGTCCCCTCGATCCCCTGGAAGTAGGAGGCCGCGGTGATATGGCCTTCCCCGACATCGAAACCCATCGCCGCGATCTCGGCCTCCGTGGTGGTCAAGCTGGCGATCGGCATCTTGCGCGGGTCGAGCCCGACATTGGTATAGGCCTGGTAGAGGTAGACCGTCCCCTCGCCCACGACGGTCGAGAAAATCACGTCGGGTCGAAGTCTCCGGATATCCTGCACGATCGGCAGGAAGTCCTGCCAACGGGCATGAACGCCGACATAACGCTCTCCCACCACCGAACCGCCATTGGCCTTGAGCAGCTCGCGCATCACCCGGTTGGATTCGCGCGGATAGATGTAGTCCGAACCGACAAAGTAGAACCGGCTGCCGTAGGTATCCATCAGGTAACGGCACAGCGCGAGGCTGTTCTGGTTGGGCGAGGCTCCGGTATAGATGACGTTGGGCGAGGCCTCGAAGCCCTCGTAAAGCGTCGGATACCAGAGCAGACCGTTCAGCCGCTCGACCACCGGCAGCACCGCCTTGCGACTCGACGAGGTGTAGCAGCCGAAGATGGTGCTGACCTCGTCTTCGATCATCAGGCGCTTGGCATAGTGCCCGTAGGCGATCGAATCCGAGCCGGGATCGTAAGCGACAGGAACCAGCTCACGGCCGCAAACCCCGCCGGCCGCGTTGATCTCCTCGATCGCCAACAATGTGCCCTGGTATTGGGTGTCCTCGATCACCGACATGAAACCGGTACGAGAGAACAGCACGCCAATCCGCCAAGGGGCGGATGTTTCATGCGAAAGGCTGGCCATGATCATACCCTCGAGTTCAAGGAGGGAGGGGAACGATTGTTACTCTTGAACGCAGATTTCAATAAAAAGATTGCACGGCACCTGAACGGAAACAAGCACAGGTTTTCATCGCTGCCTGCATCGGCGGCACCTTTAACCCCGTTTGGTGTGAACAAACTCCAACCTGCCCGTGCACGGGTGCGGCAACCGTTACACGATCCGTGCTCTCACACATTATCTATGAGCAACGTCGCAGCTGACTTGCACCCACGCGCGAGCTTGCATGTATCCGCAACCGAACGCGCGCCGATCCCCAATCTTCAACAGGAACGCATTGATTGCATTGGCGTTCACCCTGCGGTTGTGAAAGTCCAATGCGCGACCGTGACAGGGAGAGAGAATGGCATGGCGAGAAAAACCGTGAAACGAAAGTACTCACGCGGTGCGTCGAAGAAAGTCGCATCCGCAATGAAGAAACGCAAAAAGGGCACGCTTAAGAGCGGCCGCAGCCGCAAGACCGTCAAAAGCCGCAAGCAAGCCATCGCGATCGGCCTGTCCGAAGCGCGCAGGAGCGGCGCGAAAGTCCCCAAGAAGAAAGCAAACAAGAAGGCGAAAAAGCGCACCGTCAGGTCGCGCTAAGGAAGAAACCTGAGCCACCGGCCGGTTGGTCAGGCGGCCGACCGGTCGACAAAGTTGGCCAGGCCGAGCAACGCCGGCGATTCCTCGAGAATCATGAATGTGGGTATCTTGCGCAGATAATCCCGAAACCGGCCCTTGGCCTCGAAACGTTCGCGAAATGGCGAGGACGCGAACGCATCCTTGAAGCGCAGCAGGATTCCACCGGCCAGATAGATCCCGCCGGTGGCACCCACGGTCACCGCAAGGTTACCGGCCACCGTACCGAGCATGGCGCAGAACACACGGAAGGTTTCGACACAGGTGGCATCGGTGCCGCGGATGGCATGGTCGGTGACATCCGCCGGCGACAGTGGTTCCGGCGTGCGGCCGTCGATAGTGCAAAGTGCCTGATAGAGATTGACCAGACCCGAGCCGGACAGCACCCGTTCCGCCGAGACGTGCGACCAGCGCTCGCGTAAAACGGCAATGATCTTGTCTTCCTCCGCCGTCACTGCCGGCAAGGTGACATGCCCGCCTTCGCCCGGCACCATGATCCACTGACCGCGATCCGGCACCAGCGTGCTGACGCCGAGTCCCGTTCCCGGTCCAATGATGCCGATCGGCCCGCTCACATCGGCCTTCACGTCGCCGACCGGAAAGCGATCGGCCGCCGGCAAATAAGGGATCGCCATCGCGATCGCGGCGAAATCATTGACGACGACCAGCGATGACAGGCCGAGCGCGGCCTTCAGCTCGCTGATCGAGAACGACCAGCTCTGATTGGTCAGCTGGATGTGATCGCCAAACACTGGCCCCGCAATCGCCAGCACGCCCGTGCTCGGCCGCAGCGTATCGGGCAGCGTGGCGATGTAAGCTGTCAAGGCATCCTGCAGCGTCGGATAATCATTCACGGCGATATGGGACAGCGCGCTGTATTTGCCGTTCTCGGCAATTGCAAAGCGGGCATTGGTCCCGCCGATATCTCCGATCACCCGCCGTGCGTTCATTGATTGTCCTGCATCGCCTTCATTACAAACCGACCCGATATATACCCCTCAGGCCTCCGTCCCGTTCCATCTCGCCCCGAGCACATCCCTCAATCGTGACAGGTCCAGCTCGCTTGCAACAGCCTCGATGGCAAGGGGCAGCTTGCGGCGCCAGTTCGGATGCTCGTTGATGGTGCCGGGGATGTTCGGCTGATCCCTCACCTGCTGCAGATCTTCCATCGCGACGGCCAGGACGCGCGATGGCGTGCGCGCCAGGAAGCCGATGGCATCGTGGAAATCGATCCCGCCCTCCGAGCGATGCGCAGCAGCGCGGAAAGCCGCAAGCGCCCAGTGGCGTTGCTCGTCGCTCTCTCCGGGGTCCAGTCCCAGCGCCCGTTTCGTCTGCAGGTCATGACCCGACGCCCATCCGGCGAAGGTCGGCAGATCGTGGGTGCTGAAAGTCACCAGCGCGTCGGATGCATAGCGATCAGGCGCCATGAACGATCCATCATGATTGCGCTCAAAAATCATCACCCGATACGACCAGATGCCGCGATCTGCGAGGCGTTCGCGGAAACCTTCAGGCACCGTCCCCAGATCTTCGCCGATCACGATGCAACGATGCCTCTCACTCTCCGTCGCGATCACCGCCAGCAGCGCCTCAAGCGGCATGCGGACATAGACGCCTTCGCGCGCCGAAAAGCCTGACGGCACCAGATATATCCGCTGCAGGCCGAGCACATGGTCGAGGCGAATGGCTCCCGCATAGCGCATGGACGCTTCCATCATGTCGCGAAATGGCTGGAACTGGCTCCGTTCAAGACCGGCAGCACTGAAGCCGGCCAAACCCCAGTTCTGTCCGACGGTGTTGAGCTGATCCGGCGGCGCACCGACCGAGGCGTGACGTGAAATCACCGATTGCCCGTTCCAGGCATCGAAGCCATCCGCCTTCACGCCGACGGCAACATCGAGATACAGCCCGACCGACATCTTCAGCTCGGCGGCAAGATCACTGCACTGCTGCAACTGCCGGTCGGCCAGCCACTGGATAAATTCGAAGTACGCGATCTCGCGCGCATCCGGGCCGTGGCGAAGCGCAGCAAGCCGGTCGGCATCCGGTTCGCGCCATTCGGCCGGCCATTCCCACCAAGGCCCCTGATGGGTGTGCCGCAAGAATTCGAAGCAGGCAAAACGAGTGAGATTGTCGCCACGCGCTTGTCGAAAAATCTCGAACTCGGCCATGTCGGCTTTCGACCCGTCACGCCTGAACCGTTCGAACGCCAGGCGCAGCGCGCGCCATTTCAGCCCGGCGACGGCAGTGTAGTCGACGAGATCGGCACGCCTCAACACCTCCAGGCTGTCCGCATGCTCCGAGAGAAAATGCGCCGGCAGATTCGGAGCCTTGGTGACATCGACATAAAGCGGGTTCAGGAACAGCCGGCTGTTCGGCGAATAGGGACTGCAGTCCGCCGGGTAATTATCGAACAGCGCGTGCAGCGGGTTGAGGCCGACTCCCGCAGCGCCGGCCCGCGCCGCAAGCCGGATCACCGCCATCAGATCGCTGAAATCGCCGATGCCCCAGTTCGAAGCCGAGCGCAGGCTGTAGAGCTGGACCGTCAACACCCAGACTCGCTCGAATTCGCCGGCGAACGCCTTGTCCGGCGCCACCACCAGCGTGCCGTGATCGGTCGTGCCTCGGGCGTCAACCACGCGCAATCGGTAGACGCCGGGGGCGAGATCGGTCGGCCACGCAACCGCGCGCTGCGCCGATTGGCCGCGGACAAGCTCGTCCTGGTCAGATGGGCGACTGATCGCCCATTCCACCGGCAATTCGGTGACATTGAGCTCGGTCGAAGACTCCTGACCGGCGCGCACCACCACGGGCCCGGGAAGCAGACGATGCGATGAGGGCAGATCGACGTCCCGGAGGATCGCCTGCAGGACGGCGGGGCTGGCGGAGTGCGCGTGCCCCTGCGCGTCAAAAAAGTCGGTTTCGATGCCGACGGCGGCAGCCCGAGATCTCAAATCCATCAGGTCTTCTTTACCATTGCGCAGCCATATCCACCCAAGACATGCCCACCCTGACCATACCGCCGGGGCGGCACGGGTTGGTGACCATCTGATTCATGACGAATATTGGTGACAAATATAAGTGACAATAAAGGTGATAAAAAAGGCAGGGAAAGACGGCTGAACAACCAGCCATTCCCGGGTAAGTTCCGGGGAACCAGTCCTCTAAGCAATTGTTCTACCTCACAGGTATCTGGCCTTCGAACGGGCCTCGTCAATTGGGCGGTGAAGCAGGTGAACAAACGAATACAAGCCGGTAGCGGCCTTGCGGCCGCCGCCGCTTTTCATATCGAGGCGGTCTATCCCAGCGTCGACGATGGCCGTTTCCCGGTGAAGCGCATTGTCGGCGAGCCGGTGGAGGTGTGGGCCGACATCTTTCGCAACGGCCACGAGGTCACGGTCGCCCAGCTGTTGTGGAAGCGCGACGGCGAGACCGAATGGCGCCGCGAGCCGATGCGGCACGACGTCAACGACCGCTGGACAGCGTCGTTTACCCCACGCGACCTCGGCCGCCATCATTATGTTGTCGAAGCCTGGACCGATGAATTCGGGACCTGGCGACGGGATTTCGAGCGTAAGCGCGACGCCGGTGTCGATGTGTCGCTCGATGCACTCGAAGGCGCCAGCCTGCTGACCAAAGCCGACGCGGCAAAGCGCGAGGCCGCCGCCGTCATCGTTCAGAAATGCGAGGATTTCCTGCAGAACGGCGATGCCGAGCCGCTGCTGTCGCCTGAGCTTGCGGATGCGATGGCGGAAAGCCAGCACCGCCTGGGTCTGACCGTATCGCGGTCGTATCCCCTGGTGATCGACCGTCCGGTGGCGCGTAACGGCGCGTGGTACGAAATGATCCCGCGAAGCCAGGGGACCACACCCGGACAGCATGGCACCTTCAACGACTGTATCGCGCGCATTCCCGAGATCGCGGCGCTGGGATTCGATGTCGTCTATCTCACACCGATTCATCCGATCGGCACGACCAACCGAAAAGGCCGCAACAACGCGCTGGTAGCAGCTCCCGACGATCCCGGCAGCCTCTACGCGATCGGCAGCGCCGACGGCGGTCACGATGCGGTGCATCCCGAACTCGGAACACTGGACGATTTCCGCAACTTCGTGACCGTCTGCAAGCAGCATGGCATGGAGGTTGCACTTGATATCGCCGTGCAGTGCTCGCCGGATCATCCCTGGTTGCGCGAACATCCCGAGTGGTTTCGCAAGCGGCCGGACGGATCGATGCGCTTTGCGGAAAATCCACCGAAGAAGTACGAAGACATCGTCAATCCCGATTTCGACGCGCCGAGTGCGCCGGCTCTGTGGGACAGCCTGCGCGATGTCATCCTGTTCTGGGTGGCGCAGGGCGTGCGTATCTTCCGTATTGACAATCCGCACACCAAGCCGTTTCCATTCTGGGAATGGCTGATCGCGGAGGTGCAGGCGCGCCATCCCGACACCATCTTCCTGGCGGAAGCCTTTACCCGCCCGAAGCTGATGAAGGGCCTCGCCAAGCTCGGCTTCACCCAATCCTACACCTACTTCACCTGGCGAACCTACAAGAGTGAGATCGAGGACTATCTGCGCGAGCTCACCGGTTATCCAGAGCGCGACTACTATCGGCCGAATTTCTTCGTCAACACGCCGGATATCCTGCCGTACCATCTGCAGGGCGGCGAGCCCTGGATGTTCAAGTCACGGGTGGCGCTGGCGGCCACACTCTCGTCCACCTACGGTATCTATAATGGCTTCGAGCTGCTGGAACACGAACCGATCCCAGGCAAGGAAGAATACATCAATTCCGAAAAGTACGAGATCAAGGTTCGCGACTGGAACAAGCCGGGCCATATCAAGGACTATATCCGCCAGTTGAATGAGGCGCGGCGCAGCAATCCGGCCTTGCAGCAGACCGAAAAGCTGCATTTCGTCGCAATCGAGGATCCTAACGTGATCGGCTTCCTGAAAGAGAGTGTCGACGGCAGCAATGTTGTCGCCGTTGCCATCGCGCTGTCGGCCGACTCGCACGATGTCTGGTTTCCGATCGGTGACGCTGAAATCGGGCCGAGCGGCAGCCGACGGAAGATCGTTGCCGTCGAAAACGTCACGACCGGCGAACGCTACGCCGTCGAATGGGGCGGTATCCGCTTGTGGATCGATCCCCATCGCGATCCCGCCATTCTGCTGCGATGCCTTGCATGAGGCATGGCATGAATGTGATGTCGCACGTCTCGAACAAAACGTCCTCGCACCACGACGCCGCCGTGGACAATGACCCCTTGTGGTACAAGGACGCCATTATCTACCAGCTACACGTCAAGGCTTACGCCGACAGCAACAATGACGGGATCGGCGACTTCGCCGGCCTGACCGCCAAGCTCGACTATCTGCAGGAACTCGGCGTCACCGTGTTGTGGCTTCTGCCGTTCTACCCCTCCCCCGGACGCGACGACGGTTATGATATCGCCGACTATGGCGCCGTGAATCCTGATTTCGGCACCATGCGGGATTTTCGCCGCTTCATCGCCGAAGCCAAGCGTCGCGGCCTGCGGGTGATCACCGAGCTCGTGATCAACCACACCTCCGACCAGCACACCTGGTTCAAGCGCGCCCGTCGCAGTCCGCCGGGCTCCAGCGCGCGCAACTGGTATGTCTGGAGCGACACCGACCAGAAATACCGCGGCACCCGGATCATCTTCACCGACACGGAGAAATCGAACTGGACCTGGGACACCGAGGCCGGCGCCTATTACTGGCATCGCTTCTTCTCCCATCAGCCTGATTTGAACTTCGACAATCCGCGAGTGGTGAGCGCGGTCATCCAGGTGATGAAACGCTGGCTCGATGCCGGCGTCGACGGCTTCCGTCTCGACGCGATTCCCTATCTGTGCGAGCGCGAAGGGACCAACAACGAAAACCTGCCGGAAACCCACGCCATCATCCGTCAGCTCCGGCGCGGCCTCGACGCCTACGCCAAGGACAAGATCTTTCTCGCCGAAGCCAACCAGTGGCCGGAGGACGTCCAGCAGTATTTCGGCGATGGCGACGAATGCCACATGGCTTATCATTTTCCGCTGATGCCGCGGATCTACATGGCCATTGCCCAGGAAGACCGGTTTCCGATCACCGACATCCTGCGCCAGACCCCCGACATTCCCGAGAACTGCCAGTGGGCGCTGTTCCTGCGCAACCACGATGAATTGACGCTGGAAATGGTCACCGACGTCGAGCGCGACTACCTGTGGTCGACCTACGCCAATGATCCCCGCGCCCGCATCAACCTCGGCATCCGCCGCCGCCTCGCGCCATTGATGGACAACGACCGGCGCAAGATCGAGCTGATGAATTCACTGCTGCTGTCGTTTCCGGGAACGCCGATCATTTATTACGGCGACGAGATCGGCATGGGCGACAACATCTACCTCGGCGACCGCAACGGCGTGCGCACCCCGATGCAGTGGTCGCCGGACCGCAACGGCGGCTTCTCGCGCGGCGATCCGGCGCGGCTCTATGCGCCGCCGATCATGGACCCGGTCTATGGCTATGACGCCGTCAATGTCGAAGCGCAATCGCGCAGCCTGTCGTCGCTGCTGAACTGGACCAAGCGCCTGATCTCGGTGCGGAAATCAACCGCTGCCTTTGGCCGCGGCTCGATCACCTTCATCCGCCCGGTCAACCGCTCGATCCTGGCCTATGTCCGCCAGTACGGTGACGAGATCATCCTGTGCGTCGCCAACCTGTCGCGGGCCGCACAAGCCTGCGAACTCGATTTGTCGCCGTGGAAGGAGCGCATTCCGCTGGAAATGCTGGGGCGCACCAGTTTCCCGCAGATCGGCGAACTGCCCTACATGATCACGCTCGCCCCTTACGGCTTCTACTGGTTCAAGCTCGAGGAGAAGCCGGCCTCGCTGCGCCCGCCGGTGGTCGTTCCCGAATTCGAGACGCTGGTGATTCCAGCGGGTTCGGTATGGGAATCGCTGGGACGCACCCGCGGCGTGTTCGAACGTGACGTGCTGCCGCAGCATTTTGCTCTCGCGCGCTGGTTCCCCGAACACTCGCAGTTCGCGATCTCCGCCAAGCTGATCGCCGCCGTGCCCTGCTCGAATGACGAAATCATGGTCCGACCATGGATCGCATTCTGTGAAACCACCCATCGCAATCAAACCGGCCGCTATCTGATGCCGCTGCGCATCAACTGGTCCCGTTTCGATCGCTCCCGGTACAATCCCAATGCGCTGGCGGCGGTCCGCCAGGGCGCCACTGAGGGCACCCTCGTCGACGTCGCGACCGACAAGGATTTCATCACCTTGCTGCTCGACAATGTCCGCGCGAATTTCACCATCGAGGATCAGGGTATCCGGCTGGAATTTCGCGGCACCAGGCGATTCCTTGGCTCATCCTTGAAGCCGATCGAGACAGTACGTGCGGTGCAAACCGAGCAGTCGAACAGCACCGCGCTGGTCGACGGCAATTATGTGGTCAAGATCTACCGCAAGCTCGACGCCGGCATCAATCCGGAGATCGAGATGGGGCAATTCCTGACCGATGTCGCTGGGTTTGCCAATACACCGGCATTGCTCGGCCATGTCGAGGCGATCGAGGGCGATAGGCGCAGTGCGGTTGCGATTGTCCATGCCTTCATCGAAAACCAGGGCGATGCCTGGTCCGTTACCAGCAACTACCTCGATCGCTACATCGAGGAGCAGAAAGTGCTTCGCACCCATCACGAGACATCTCAGCCGGACGAACGCTCCCAGTATCACCTTTACATGGAGCAGACCGGCAAGCGGGTTGCCGAGATGCAGGTCGCACTTGCAAGCCACAACGACATCCCCGATTTCGCGCCGCAGCCCGTCACCGAGGACGACGTCCAATTCTGGACCGACGCCATTGTCGAACGGGCGGAGCGCGCTTTCGACGGCTTGCGGCGCCAGCTCGACAAGGCCAGGGATGCCGACCGGACGCTGATCGAACGCGTGTTGGAGTACGCTCCGAATTTCCGCGATCATGTCGAACGTCTTGCGCCGGATATCGGACAAAATCTCAGCATCCGGCATCATGGCGACTTCCATCTCGGCCAGATGTTGATCGTCAAGGACGACATCTTCATCATCGATTTCGAAGGCGAACCACGCCGCACGCTGGTGGAGCGCCGTCGCAAGGCACCGGCGGCGCGTGACGTCGCGGGCTTGATTCGCTCGATCGACTATGCGGCAACCGCGGCGCTGGAGCGTGCGCTCAAGGTCGAGGCCGATGATGCCGGCCAGACAGCGGCCGCGCTGGATCAATGGCGTGAGCGATCGACGGCCACATTCCTGACCGCCTATCGTGCCGGCATGACCGATGCCCGCCTGTGGCCCACCGATCCAATCGCGAGTGACCGCCTACTCGACTTCTTCCTGCTGGAAAAGGCATTCTACGAAATCGAGTACGAGCTCGCCCACCGTCCCGACTGGCTTCGCGTTCCGCTCGCCGGAACCCTGCGGGTGCTGTCGCGACAGCGAGGAACTGCATGACCAAACTCCAGGACGAAGCCTATGCGGTGATCGAAGGCCGCCATTCCGATCCGTTTCACTATCTCGGTCCCCATGCCGAGGGTGACGCAACGGTGGTGCGCACCTTCCTGCCCGGTGCGCTTGAAGTCGAAGCCATCGAGCCGGATGGCCACGCGGCAAACCTCTCGCGCATCCATGAGGCAGGCCTGTTCGAGGGCAGGCTGTCGAACGGATCGATGCGTTATCGGCTGCACGCCAAGTTCGGCAACGGCAACACCGAGTTCGACGACGCCTATCGCTTCCCGCCGATCCTGTCGGATTTCGATCTGCATCTGCTCGGCGAGGGCACCGATCTCAATCTCTACAAGAAGCTCGGCGCCCATCGCATGACCATCGATGGCGTGGCCGGCGTCGGCTTCGCGGTTCATGCGCCCAATGCACGACGAGTCAGCGTGGTCGGCGACTTCAATTTCTGGGATGGCCGCCGGCACGCCATGCGCGTGCGGGGTACCGGCTACTGGGAAATCTTCGTCCCGGGCGCGCTGCCCGGTGACCATTATAAATACGAGATCGTCGATCGGACCGGACGCCTGCTGCCGCTGAAATCCGACCCGCTGGCGTTTTCAGCTGAATTGCGCCCGCACACGGCTTCGATCGTTGTCGACGAGCGCAGCCTGCATCGCCCCTCGCCCGCGCCAGCCAACATCAATGGCCTCAACGCACCGGTTTCGATCTACGAGGTCCATCTCGGCTCATGGCGCCGCAAGGCCGGCAATGAGTGGCTGAGCTATCGTGATCTTGCCGAGACGCTGCCAGCCTATGCCCAGGACATGGGCTTCACCCATCTGGAATTTCTGCCGATCAGCGAACATCCTTTCGATGGGTCGTGGGGCTATCAGCCGACCGGCATGTACGCCCCGACCAGCCGGTTCGGTTCGCCGCAGGACTTTCTCGCTCTGGTCGATGCCTGCCACCGCGCTGGCCTCGGCGTGATCCTGGACTGGGTGCCCGGTCACTTTCCCGACGATCCACACGGCCTCGGCCAGTTCGACGGTACCGCGCTCTACGAGCATGCCAATCCGCTGCAGGGCCGACACCTCGACTGGGGGACGCTGATTTACAATTTCGGCCGCACCGAAGTCTCCAACTTCCTGCTGTCGAACGCATTGTTCTGGCTTGATCGCTATGGCGTCGACGGTCTTCGCGTCGATGCGGTCGCCTCCATGCTGTATCTGGATTACAGCCGGCCGGCCGGCGGCTGGATTCCCAACAAATACGGCGGCCGTGAAAACCTGGAGGCAATCGAGTTCCTGCGCCGTTTCAACACCGAATTGTTCGGCCACTTCCCGCAGGCGACCACCGCGGCGGAGGAATCCACGGCCTGGCCGCAGGTGTCGCGGCCGGTCGAGTTCGGCGGGCTCGGCTTCGGCTACAAGTGGAATATGGGCTGGATGCACGACACGCTGGAGTACATCGGCAAGGATCCGATCCACCGCAAACATCATCACGGCCAGATCCTGTTCGGAACACACTATGCGTTCTCGGAAAACTTCATCCTGCCGCTGTCGCATGACGAAGTGGTGCACGGCAAACGATCGATCCTCGGCCGCATGCCCGGCGATCCATGGCAGCGGTTCGCCAATCTGCGCGCCTACTATTCCTTCATGTTCGGCCATCCCGGCAAGAAGCTGCTGTTCATGGGCAGCGAATTCGCTCAGGAGCGTGAATGGAATCACGATCAGTCACTCGACTGGCACTTGCTCGAGCACGCACCCTATGCGGGCATTCAATCGCTGATCCGCGACCTCAACCGCCTCTATAAGACGGTTCCGGCGCTGCATCAGCTCGACTGCGATCCCGCAGGCTTCGAATGGGTCGTTGCCAACGATGCCGACCGCAGCGTGTTCGCCTGGATGCGCAAGGGCGTCGATACCCGCTCGCGCTGCCTGGTCATTTCCAATTTCACGCCGAACATCTATCGCAATTATCGCATTCGCGTTCCGTTCGGCGGTCGCTGGCGCGAGGTCTTCAATTCTGATTCCGCTCATTATGGCGGCAGCAATGTGGGCAACGGCGGCGTGGTCGAGACCTCGGCGACACTCGTGCCTGAGCTGAGGCTGACGATCCCGCCGTTGGCGACGATATTCCTGGTGCTGGAAGATTGATGATGCGATTGACTGCGGGGACCTCCCATCGCCTGGGCGCAACATGGGATGGGCGGGGCACGAATTTCGCGCTGTTTTCGGCCAACGCGACGCGCGTCGAACTCTGCCTGTTCGACGGCCAGGGCCGGCGCGAGCTCGAACGCATCACACTGCCGGAACGAACCGAAGACGTCTGGCACGGCTATCTCAACGACGTTTCGCCGGGACAGCTTTACGGCTATCGCGTGCACGGTCCTTATGAGCCGAACCACGGCCATCGCTTCAATGCGCACAAGCTGCTGCTCGACCCCTACGCCAAACGGGTCGCCGGCCGGGTGGTGTGGAGCGACGCGCATTTCGGCTACCGCACGGGGAGCCAGCGCGAAGATCTGTCGTTCGATCGGCGCGACAATGCCCGCGGCATGCCGAAGGCCGTCGTCGTCGACGAGGTCTTCAACTGGGGCCTGCGCGAACTGCGGCCACAAATCGCCTGGGAAGACACCATCATCTACGAGGCCCACGTCAAGGGCCTGACCCAGACCCATCCGGACGTCCCGGCGCAGATGCGCGGCACCTACCGCGGCCTCTCCTCGCCGGCGATCATCGACCATCTGAAGCGGCTCGGTGTGACCACCGTCGAACTGCTACCGATGCACGGGCTGGTTGACGATCGCCGCTTGGTCGAAATGAAACTGGTGAATTACTGGGGCTACAACACGCTGTCGTTCTTCGCTCCGGAGCAGCGCTATGCGCCGGACAATCCGCTCGATGCGTTCCGCACCACCGTGGCGCGGCTGCACGATGCCGGCATCGAGGTGATGCTGGACGTCGTCTACAACCATACCGCCGAAGGCAACCACCTGGGTCCGACCCTGTCGTTTCGCGGCATCGACAACGCCAGCTACTACTGGCTGACCAAGGACAATCCCCGCTTCTATGAGAACTTCACCGGCACCGGGAACGCACTCAACCTGACACATCCGCGCGTGCTGCAGATGGTGATGGATTCGCTGCGCTACTGGGTCGAGCAATGCCATGTCGACGGCTTCCGCTTCGATCTGGCGCCAACGCTGGCGCGCGAGCCCGACGGCTTCAAGCGCGCCGGTGCATTCCTGATGGCGATGCGGCAGGACCCCGTGTTGTCAACCGTCAAGCTGGTGGCGGAGCCTTGGGACATCGGCCTCGGCGGCTATCAGGTCGGCGCCTTTCCCTCGCAATGGTCGGAGTGGAACGATCGCTACCGCAGCACCCTGCGGCGCTACTGGGCCGGCGAAGGCAGCCTGATCGGTGACGTCAGCTCGCGCATGATTGCTTCCCCCGACGTGTTCAAGCACGACGGGCGCCTGCCGCGCGCCAGCATCAACCACATCACCGTCCACGACGGGTTCACGCTGATGGACCTGTTCAGCTATAACGAGAAACACAACATGGCCAACGGCGAGGACAACGCCGACGGCTCCAGCGACAATCACAGCATCAATTGCGGCCATGAAGGGCCGACCGACGATCCCGACATCCTGCGTCAGCGTTGCCAATTGCGTCGTAACCAGCTCGCCTGCCTGTTTTTGGCCCAGGGCGTGCCACTGCTGCTGGCCGGCGATGAGGTCGGCAATAGCCAGAACGGCAACAACAACGCCTATTGCCAGGACAACGAGACCGGCTGGATCGACTGGGATGGATTGCGCCACAAGCGCGACAACATGGTGGATTTCGTCGCCCACATGACTGCGCTGCGACGCCGGTTTCCGCAATTGCGCGCCAGCCACTGGGTAGCGCCGCTGGTTCCGAAAGCGCCGAATGGCGTGTTGTGGCTGACACCGCAGGGCAACGAGATGACGGAAACCGACTGGAAATTTCCCGACGGCCGTTTCGTCTCCTATGTCCTGGGCGCGGTCGATTCCCATGCACCGCTCTACATCGTGCTGAACGCGGCCTCTGAAGCCATCAGCTTCGCGCTGCCGACACTCGATGGCTACACCCAATGGGAACAGGTGCTCGACACCACCAATGACGATCAGTCGTCGCGCCGCTTCGCTCGCACCACCGTGATGGAAGCGCCGCCGCATGCCGTGCTTGCTTATGCGGGGATGCCATGAGCGCCCGCCGGTTTGGCCCAACGATCACGGCCGAAGGGACCACCTTTCGGCTGTGGGCGCCGGGGGCCAAGACCGTCGATCTGATGCTGGATCGTCCCGTCGCGATGACGAAACAGCCGGACGGCTGGTTTGTCGCCACGATCAGAGGCGCAGGTGCCGGCACGCGTTATCGCTACCGGATCGACGGTGATCTCGACGTCCCCGATCCGGCATCGTCGTTTCAACCGGACGACGTATTCGGAACCAGCGAAGTCATCGGCCATGCGTCCTATCGCTGGCGCGCCGACACATGGGCTGGCCGGCCGTGGGCGGATACCATCATCCTCGAGACCCATGTCGGCACCTTCACCGCGGAGGGGACCTATCGCGCCATGATCGACAAGCTCGATCACCTGGTTGCGACCGGAATCACCGCCCTCGAACTGATGCCGCTCAATGACTTCGCCGGCCGCCACAACTGGGGTTACGACGGCGTGCTGTGGTATGCGCCCGATGACAGCTATGGACGGCCGGACGATCTGAAAGCTCTGATCGACGAAGCTCACCTGCGCGGCCTGATGGTGTTTCTCGATGCCGTCTATAACCACTTTGGGCCGGAAGGGAATTATCTCGGCCGTTATGCGCCGGCTTTCTTCATGCAGGCCAACACGCCGTGGGGCGCCGCGATCGATTATCGCCAGCACCTTGTGCGGGATTTCGCCATTCAAAGCGCGCTACAGTGGCTGCGCGACTATCGTTTCGACGGTCTGCGGCTGGACGCCGTCCATGAGATCGCCGAAGCCGGCGAGAATCCATTGTTGCGCGATCTCAGTCTCGCAGTCGGCGACCTCGCCCGGACAACCGGGCGCATCATTCATTTGATGGTCGAGAACGATGACAATCGCGCCAGCCTGTTGGCGCCGCAGATCGAACCGCCCGACGGCCACTATCGTGCCCAGTGGAACGATGATTATCACCACGCCTGGCATGTGTTGCTGACCGGCGAGACCGGCGGTTATTATCGCGACTACGTCACTAATCCCCGCAACTACATCCGCCGCGAGTTGATGTCGGGCTTCGGTTACCAGGGCGAACCGTCCGAACATCGCAACAACCGTCCACGCGGTGAGCCGAGCCTGAAGTTGTCGCCGCTGGCCTTCATCAACTTCCTGCAGAACCACGACCAGATCGGCAACCGCGCACTGGGCGACCGGCTGGAGCTCCTTGCCAAACGCGAGGCCATCGAAGCCGCGCTCGCCATCACCCTTCTGGCACCGATGCCGCCAATGCTGTTCATGGGGGAAGAATGGGGCTCGCGAGAGCCTTTCCCGTTCTTCTGCGATTTCAAGGGCGGTCTCGCGGACGCCGTTCGCCAGGGGCGACGGCAGGAATTCCAGGCCGCCTACGCCACCTACGGCGACAATATTCCCGATCCGCTCGATCCGGCGACATTCACCTCCGCCAAGCTGGATTGGCAGAATCTCGATCAGGAGCCATACCGGGCGCGCGCGACCTTGATCCGGGACCTGCTCGCAATCCGCCACCGCGAGATCATTCCGCACCTGGCGCAGGCTCGCTTCGATCCCGACAGCACGCCTGCCTCCCAGGAGGCCCTGCTTTCGGCACGATGGATCCTCGGCGACGGACAAACGTTGTCGCTGATGGCAAACATCTCCGATCAAGCAACCGAACGTTCGTTACAGCCCCTTCAAGGCGCAGCGATCTGGGGTGGCGAACCACCTGCTCTGCTTCCGCCCTGGTCCGTGTACTGGCGTTTGGGATAACCGATGGCGCATGGCATTCCGCTTGCGACCTATCGGCTGCAGCTGACCGCGGACTTCGGCTTCGATGCGGCGGCGTCCATCGTGCCTTACCTGAAGACGCTGGGCATCACCCACCTCTATGCATCGCCGTTCCTCAAGGCGCGCAGCGGCAGCACCCACGGCTACGACATCATCGATCACAATGCCCTCAATCCTGAGCTCGGCGGCGAGCCCGCGTTCGAACGGTTCAGCACCACGCTGAAAGCCCACGACGTCGGGCTGATCCTGGATTTCGTGCCCAATCACATGGGCGTGCATTTCGCCGACAACGCCTGGTGGCTCGATGTTCTCGAATGGGGACCGGCCTCGCCGTACGCCGCCTTTTTCGACATCGACTGGGACACTCTGCCGTTCCGCCGCCGGCCGGGAATCCTGCTGCCGATCCTCGGGACTTCGTACGGCAGCGCGCTCGACCAGGGCGCGATCGAACTGCGCTATGAAGCGACAGACGGCTCGCTGTCGGCCTGGTATTATGAACATCGGCTGCCGATCAGCCCCAATCGTTATGGCGAAATCCTGCAGGTCATCGTCACCACCGCGAACGCAGGCGACGACACCGCCGGCAAGGCATTGCTGTCGATTGCCGCACAGCATCGTGGCTTGCTGCGGTCACGGCAAGAGGTCTCCGCCATGAAAGCGGCGATCGCCGCCGTCGACGGCGGCGCGGAGGTCATCGACCGCGGCCTTGCCGCCTATCGCGCGGGTCCCGGACGAAGCACCGAGACGCTGTTGCTGCATCATTTGCTGGAGCGGCAGCACTATCGCGTGGCGGACTGGCGCGTCGCGACCAGCGACATCAACTATCGCCGCTTCTTCGACGTGAACTCGTTGGCTGGCCTGCGGGTTGAACATCCCGCGACATTCCAGGATATTCACGGCCTGGTGACCCGGCTGATCGCGGACGGCAAGCTCCAGGGGCTGCGGCTTGATCATATCGATGGCCTGCGTGATCCTGCCGGCTATTGCCAGCGGCTGCGCCGCTTGATCCGAGCGGCCCAGCCCGATCCAAGCCGGCCATTCTACCTCCTGGTCGAGAAGATCCTCGGCGAAGGCGAGGCGTTGCCGCGCTTCGCCGGTGTGCACGGCACCACCGGCTACGAGATCCTGAACACCATCAGTCACGTGCTGATCGACGACAGGGGCCTCTCGGAACTGGATGAAGTCTGGCGGCAAGCTGCCGACATCCGCCCGGACTTCGATCCGGTGTTGTTGCAGGCCAAGCGCCGGGTGATCGACACCATTCTCACCAGTGAGTTCACGGTGCTGGCACGGCTGCTCGCGCGCATCGCGGCTGGACATTATACCACACGCGACTATTCCGCCGTGGTCTTGCGCGAAGCCCTCGAACTCTACGTGTTGTATTTCCCGGTTTATCGCACCTATTCGACGGTGAGCCACGTCTCCACCGGCGACCGCGCTTTGGTCGAAACCACCATCGCGCGGGCCCGCGCCAACTGGCCGTATTCCGATGCCGGCATCTTCGACTTCCTGCGCGATGCCTTGACCCTCGACCTGATCGCGCCGGGCAATCCGCCTCACAGCAAGCCGCGGGTGCGCCGCTTTGCCCTGAAGGTGCAGCAGTTCACCGGCCCCACCATGGCCAAGTCGCTCGAGGACACTGCATTCTATCGCTACCACCGGCTACTGGCGCTCAACGAGGTCGGCGGCAACCCGGCGGCGCGTGAACTGCCGGTCGATGTTTTTCATCAGGCGATGGTCGATCGCGCGCGGGATTGGCCGCATGCGATGACCACCACGGCGACCCATGACACCAAGCGCGGCGAAGATGCCCGCGCCAGGCTATTGAGCCTGTCCGAACTGTCGCATGAATGGGCGGTCGGCGTCGGCAAGTGGAAGCAGTTCAACGCCCGGCACATCACGGCGGCCGGCAACCTCCGTTGTCCGTCCGTCGCGCACGAATACATGATTTATCAGGCGCTGCTCGGCGCCTGGCCACTCGACAAGCCGGATCAGAGTTTTGTCGAACGGATGCAGGCTTATGTCGTGAAGGCTGCGCGCGAGGGCAAGCAGGAATCCAGCTGGATCAATGTCAACGAGGCCTACGAGCAGCGCCTGCAGGGCTTCATCGCAGCCATTCTGGCTGCTGATCAATCGCCCGAGTTCCTCGAATCCTTTGCCCGTTTTGCCGAGCGGACGTCCCTGCTGGGTGCGATGAACACCTTCAGCCAGCTCACCCTCAAGGCCACCCTGCCCGGCGTTCCCGATTTCTACCAGGGCACGGAGCTGTTTGATTGCTCGCTGGTCGATCCGGACAATCGCAGAGAGGTTGATTTCACGGAACGGCAAAGCGCGGTTAGCACAGCCGGCGACATCGACTGGCTCGACCTGACCGCACGCTGGCGTGACGGCCATTTCAAGCTGCAGTGGACCCGTCACTTGCTCACCTTGCGGCAGGCGTTTCCGGATATCTTCACCCAAGGCAGCTATCGGCCTCTTGCCGTTCACGGTCCGCACAGCGATCACGTGCTCGCCTATGCGCGGCAGCATCGACGCGATGCACTGGTCGTCATCGTTTGCCGAAAGTTCGCTGCCTTGACCGACGGTGGTCGTCACTGGTTCAAGTCCACCGATGTCGACGCCTCGATCGATACGACGGATTTCACGTTCCGAGATGCTGCGCTTCGCGATGCCGTGGATCCGAGCGGCGCGTTGACGTTGTCCCACGCGCTGAATGACCGACCAGCCGTTGTCCTTCCCGCAACCGCGAGGACACCGCTTCACCGCAGCGATTGAGCTGCTTATCGAGGGAACCAGCCAGCATTTATCAATTGGGCGACATCGTGGTCGCGAGGGGGCGATCCGCCCCCATCCGCGTCATCTCCGAGGCAGACCTGTTGCTTCACGTTCAGGATGACTAGCTCATAGTCGGCTGCAACGGAAAGCACTCGGGATAAATGCGATGACAAGCCAACAGAATTATCCAGAGAATCATTACGAGACCCAGGACAACGTTCTGTACTTCTCGAAGTCACTCGAACTCCGCGCCAGGGCCATGCAGGTCGCCCGACGCGCCCGTGCGTACCCTGTGGGTCCGACGCGCAATGAGCTGCGCCAGATTGCCCGCGCTCTTAAGGCCCTCGCCGACAACGACGCCTGGCTGAATGGCCGGATCGAGCCACGATCATCGCGGAACAGGCTGCGCAGCGCCTGACGGCTGCGGCCGTTAACCAATCTTGCTCAGCAAAGCCGGGAACCCACGCAAAAATTTCATGTTTTCGGACGGAACCTTTGAACCGCATGACGATTGAGCGTCATGCGGGAACTCGCGTTGCGTGATCCCGAAATGTTTTGAGGGCAGGTTCCGCATGCTTATGCGCCGATCGTCGCCAGACGTTCCGCGCCATCCGATCGCTGGCATGATCGGAACCTGATCCAGGGGGATTATCGATGCAGAACGGCCTCGATCCGGGTCTGAGCGCAGTTGATTCGTCGATTTCAGCAAAAGGCAGTGGTGAACATCTGGAAGCGCTTCTGGTCGCCCTCCAGGCGATGCGCGCCGGCGATTTCTCCGTGCGGATGGCCGGCAATCATTTCGGCATCGAGGGCAAGATCTCCGACGCCTTCAATGAAATTGTCGCGGCCAACGAACGCATGGCAAAACAACTGGAGCATGTGGGCCAGGTCGTCGGCCGCGAAGGCAAGACCCGGCAACGCTTGAAGGTCGGCCTGCCCGGCGGAGCGTGGGCCGACATGGAAGGTTCGGTTAACACGCTGATCGACGATCTGCTGTGGCCAACCCGCGAAGTGACGCGCGCCGTCGCGGCCGTGGCCCAGGGCGACTTGTTGCAGACCGTGAAGCTCGATGTCGAGGGCCGTCCGCTGAAGGGCGAATTCCTGCAGTCCGCGACCATCGTCAACACGATGATCAAGCAGCTTAGCGTCTTCACCTCCGAAGTGACGCGCGTGGCGCGCGAAGTCGGCACCGAGGGCAAGCTCGGCGGCCAGGCCCAGGTGCCGGAAGTGACCGGCGTCTGGAAGGACCTCACCGAGAGCGTCAACTCGATGGCGAACAACCTGACCGCGCAGGTTCGCAACATCGCCGAGGTGACCATCGCCGTTGCCAGCGGCGACTTGTCGAAAAAGATCACGGTGGACGTGCGCGGCGAGATTCTGCAGCTCAAGGAAGCCATCAACACGATGGTCGACCAGTTGCGCTCGTTCGCCTCCGAGGTGACGCGCGTCGCGCGCGAAGTCGGCACCGACGGCAAGCTCGGCGGCCAGGCTATCGTGCCCGGCGTTGCCGGGACCTGGAAGGATCTCACCGATTCCGTGAACGCGATGTGCGGCAACTTGACCGCGCAAGTCCGCAACATCGCGCAGGTGACGACGGCCGTGGCGCGCGGCGATCTATCGCGCAAGATTACCGTGAACGTGTCCGGTGAAATCCTGGAGCTGAAGGACACCATCAACACCATGGTGGACCAGCTCAATGCCTTCGCGTCGGAAGTGACCCGTGTCGCGCGCGAAGTCGGCACCGAAGGCAAGCTCGGCGGCCAGGCTCAGGTGCCTGGCGTGGCCGGCACCTGGAAGGATCTCACCGACAACGTCAACTTCATGGCGTCGAACCTCACCGCCCAGGTCCGCAACATCGCCGATGTCGCCACCGCCATCGC